>JABAOH010003511.1_pt1 | contig 27381 bp, 32 predicted proteins | sample 7062181 | NCBI WGS metagenome assembly JABAOH01 (sample SAMN14538630, study PRJNA623070) | marine sediment metagenome | biome: marine biome [ENVO:00000428]; feature: marine pelagic biome [ENVO:01000023]; material: deep marine sediment [ENVO:00002113]; isolation source: pool of 5 deep marine...
GAAATTGGCGCTATTTCAAGTTATGCCCTGGTTGCTTTCGGGGTGGAGCATGAGGAGTTAGAAGCTTCTTTCAAATATATGGTGATGGGAAGTTTAGCTTCCTCTTTTATACTCCTGGGCATTGCTTTATTATATAGTTATACCTCCAGTCTAAATATGGCAGATATTTCTCGCACTTTGGCAGAAAGAGGAGGGGGTCAGATAGTCCTTTTTGTCAGCGTTCTATTTCTCATGGGTTTCGGTTTAAAAGCAGCTCTAGTACCTTTTCATGCCTGGTTACCTGACGCCCATCCTTCGGCACCTGCTCCCATATCAGCGATGCTTTCCGGGGTATTGATTAAGGCTCTGGGTGTTTATGCGTTGGCCAGAATCTTTTTCAATGTTCTGGGAATGAGCGCTATTTCATCTTATATCCTGATGGTCCTGGGAACCATCTCTATGATTCTGGGTGGGCTTCTGGCTTTGGGACAGGAAGATATCAAGCGATTATTTGCCTATTCCAGTATCAGTCAGATAGGTTATGTGGTCTTGGGGATAGGTATGGGAACGACCCTGGGAATTTTAGCTGGACTATTCCATCTGTTCAATCATGCTACCTTTAAGTCTTTACTCTTCTTAAATTCAGGCTCAATAGAGTACGCTACCGGGACACGGGATTTAAGGAAGATGGGCGGTCTGACTTCTAAAATGCCAGTTACCGGATACTCTTCTCTGGTTGGTTCAATGTCTATTTCCGGTATACCACCTCTAAGCGGTTTCTGGTCCAAATTACTGATTATTCTGGCTGCAATTCAAGCTGAGCATTTTATCTTTGCTGCTATCGCTGTCCTGGTGAGTATATTAACATTAGCGTACTATTTGAAAGTACAGAGATTGGCGTTTTTTGGACAGTTAAAGAACTCATTGAAGGGAATAAGAGAAGTTCCTCTAACAATGAAATTATCGATGATTGCCTTGTCTATTATTTGCATATTTGGAGGATTACTATTAATCCCTGGGATACAGAAGAATTTTCTTAATTTAGCCACTGAGGTCTTAGTGAATGGTAATAATTACGCCCAGGTTATTTTCGGGAGTATACGATAGTGAAAAGTAGGATTGTCTTATTTTTTCTGGCGATATTAGTCTGGTTTGGCTTAACCTGGCCACCAGACTGGCAGCACGTTTCAATTGGAATTCTGGTGGCAATATTTGTTGCCTTTATGACCGGGGACATGTTTGTCAAGCGTCCATATCTTTTCAGACATCCCAAACGATATTTTTGGTTGCTCTATTATTTGCCCATTTTTATCTGGGAATGCATGAAAGCAAATTTTGATGTGGCCTATCGGGTAGGCCATCCAGATCTTCCAATTAATCCAGGAATAGTCAAAGTCAAGACAAGTCTAAAATCGGACACAGGTTTGACATTTCTGGCTAATTCCATCACGCTTACGCCCGGGACTTTAAGCGTAGATGTGGACCAGGAAGAAGGAGTCCTTTATGTCCACTGGATTGACGTGAAGGATAAGGATATAGAAAAAGCCACAGAATTGATTGTGGGTAGATTCGAACCCATTTTAAGGAGAATTTTCGAATAGATTCGGCACTATAAAGTATTTCCTCTCCCGTTAGGGGAAAGGGTAAGGGCGAGGGGGAAAGTGGTCGACCACTCTAGATACTAAAGGAGATGCAAAAATGAACAGAAGGTTGCGCTGGCTGATAGGGTTATTAATAATGGCTGCATTATTTTTGGGAATTATCCTCTATCCTCCCACTTCGCTCTTAGAGTGGCAGTCAGTTAGTCTTATGCGCTTTTTCTTTATCCTTTTCCTCTGCTGCATATTTTGTCTATATCGAATTTTGAGAGGTCCTACTCCAGCGGACAGGGTAGTTTCCATTGATATATTGGGAATATTAATTGTTGGTCTTTGTGCTGTTTTGGGCATTCCTACAGGAAGGCCCTGGTATATTGATATTGGTATTGCCTGGGCTTTGCAGAGTTTCATTGCTACTATTGCCTTAGCTAAATACCTTGAAGGAAAGGGGTTCGAGGAATGATATTAGAAATAATCGGGTACATATTTATCGCCGTGGGACTGATATTTGACCTTTTTGGCTGCATTGGTTTGGTGAGGCTTCCCGACGTGTACAATCGCCTTCAGGCTTCTACCAAATGTGTAACATTGGGGACCTGTAGTATTCTATTTGGGCTATTTCTATTCCGCGGATTTACTGCTAGTGGAATTAAAGCTTTACTTTGTATTGTCTTCTTAATATTGACCGCCCCAGTATCTGCACATGCCATTGCTCGGGGAGCACATATTTCGGGAGTAAAACTCTGGGATAAATCAGTCTGCGATAAGTATCAGGAGGGCAAACAAACAAGTTCTCGCCAGGAGCGCAGGGGATGAGGTATCCGAAATTACGGGAATTAAAGGAAGCAATTAAAGCAATTATAAAGGGTCCGTATACAACGAAATTTCCCTATGAGCCGCATGTGCCTCAGGAGAAGTTTCGGGGGAAGCCGGAATTTTATGAGAAAGATTGCGTCGGCTGCTGTGCCTGTGCAGAAGTTTGTCCAGCAAAGGTAATCGACGTCACAGATGATACTAAGGCAAAACCACCTATGCGTAGGTTAGTTTTGCATTTTGACATCTGTATTTTCTGCGGGCAGTGCCAGGCGAGTTGCATTACGGAAAAGGGAATAAAGCTCACCGCAGAGTATGATTTGGCTCTATTTAATAGAAATGAGGCGCAAGTTAAGGTAGAAAAGGAATTGCTGGTTTGTGAAGAGTGTGGCAAAGTGATTGGAGCCAAAGACCACCTTTACTTTTTGGCAAGAAAGCTAGGACCACTGGCATACGGTAACATGCCCTTACTAATCTCCGCATCCGGAGAGCTTAAATTAGTAAAACCCCCGCCGATAATAGGTCCTCCTTTGAGGAGGGCGCACATCTTTCGCCTCCTCTGTCCCCGCTGTCGGCGAGAGGTTCTGCTTGAAGACATCTGGGGTAAAAAGAATTCAGAAGAATAATTAACTAAGAATGGAACTGGCAAAACTCAAGAATAGACTCCAGGGCAAAGTATCGCTTGTGGGTATCGGGAATCCTTTACGTGGCGACGATGGGGTCGGTCCAGAGATAATAAGCAGAGTAAAGGATCTTCTGCCTTCTCTATTTTTGTTTGATGTCGGCGAAGCTCCTGAAAATTATTTAGGAAAGATTGTTAAACAGAAACCAGATACAATAGTTTTGATTGACGCGGTCGACTTCAATGCTCCTCCGGGAACGATAAAAATTATGGAAAAAGACGATATAAAGGATGAGTCTCTTTCCACGCATAAGGTGAGTTTGAATCTGGTAGCGAAATATTTATACAAAGAGACGTCTGCAGATGTATTTGTCTTGGGCATACAGCCGGAAACTACAGAATTTGGAAGAGAAATTTCCCGACCAGTAAGAGAAGGTTTGGAAAAAATTATTAGAATGTTGGAAAGAGTTTGAAAGTCTCCTCCGAGGTCTATATGCATGAATTGGGTATAGCTCAGGATTTATTCCGCATAGTAGAAGATAAGGCAAAAAAGAATAATCTGAAAGTAGTCACCAAGATTGTAATAATAGTTGGAGAAGCTTCGGGAATTGAAGAAGATCTTCTCAGGCATAGTTTAACGGACCACGTTACGCCCGGTACTATTGCCGAGAAAGCAGAATTAGAAATCAAAAAAGAACCGTTGCGGGCAAAATGCCTGGCTTGCGGAATAGAAATAGATTCGCTGCGAATTTCCTCTTCAGAATGTCCTAATTGCGGTGATGATGATTTAGAAATCATCAAGGGAAAAAATGTATACTTACAGACTATCGAAGGCGAGTAAAAAAATACTTGACATGAGTAAACAAATTGTGCTACATTTTTAGAAAAGGTAACATAGAGGTGCCTTGCCATGGCAGATCTAGCTCGTTTTGGTGTATCAGTAGAGAAAGAACTTTTGACCAAATTTGATAAACATATCAAAGACAAGAATTATCCCACTCGCTCTAAAGCGATCGGGGACTTAATTAGAGAGAGTTTGGTCAAGAAAGAGTGGATAGAGGGCAAAGAAGTGGTGGGAGCGATTACTTTAGTGTATAATCATCACAGGAGAGAATTAGTAAATAAATTGACTGATGTCGAGCACGATTTTCACCGGCTCATCATTTCCTCTCAGCATATTCATCTGGATGAAGACAATTGTCTGGAGATAGTGGTAGTGAAGGGTAAGCCCAGGGAAGTGGATGAATTGGCTTATAGTCTCAAGTCAACAAAAGGCGTCAAACACGGGTCGTTAACTATGGCTACGACCGGCAAGGAAATAGCATAGCGGTATTATTTTTTTCGTTATTCGTAACACGATTTCAAAAAATGTATCAAATAGTCGGGGGGAAGGAGCGGCTGCGAAAAGCGAAAAACGCGAGAGGAGCAAGGAGAGACCCTTTTTAGATGGTGAGGAAACACTATAAAATAGGGATATGAGTAATGAGAGAAAGGATTCCTCTTTTCTTATTTTTGGCCTTGTGCGTAACTACAGTACCTGTTTTTGCNNGAGAGGACACAGCCTTTGGTATGGGTCCGTTTGAGATTGACTTTGTCTCTGAATTTTCTGCAAAAGTCTCTTTTGAAGGTGCAGTTGTGGTGGAAGGAGAAGAGGTGGGTCTGGGTCAAACGCTGGTCGATTTCAAGTTGCTTGAAGAAGATAAATTGGGAATACAAGTCGGTTTACTGGACATGCCTTTTGGCGTCGATTATCAGGTCTTCGTCACCCCGGACAGAAAACTGGTCACGCCGCCACTTATTACTGAATTGATGATGGATGGTGGTTGGGGAGACGCAGGAGTAAATCTCCACGGCTCTGCACCCCGTCTAAATTGCAACGTGTATGTGGTGAATGGAATGGGAGAAGAGAGTGGTGCTCCTGTCAATCAAATAACCGATAACAACAACAGCAAAACAGTAGGTGGTCGTTTGGGGTTTTCGCCCATAAAAGACCTTGAGCTAGGCTTTTCCTATGTCCAGGGCCCTTATCTGGATGGCGCAGCTGATGAGGCGCTTTCAAGAATTGGAGGAGATGTTCAATTTGCTTATGAGCGATTGGAGATGAAAGGAGAATTTGTTAAAGGAGAAGAAGAAGTCTCTGGTGCCCGTAAAAATGAACACGAAGGTTTATACCTACAACTACTGGGTAAAGCAACAGAAAAAGCTTACGGAGTAGTCCGCTATGGTTATTGGAAACCCAAAGGAGGTGATAGAGTAACTAGAATCACTATAGGATTGGGATATGACCTCATAGAAAATGTCTCTCTGAGGGGTGAATACCAGGTAAATGATGAGACACCAAGTGTGGACAATAATCTATTTTCTATGTAGGCGGTATTAAGTTTCTAAAAATTCTTCCAGGCTGACTTTGAGAAGGGGGCTTGTGCTATCAAAAATTAATACTTGAGTTAGTTCAGTAAAGGAGGTATAATAACGATGAAAAGATCAAAAGCAATGCTTTTTAGAACCCTGATTTTCACAATTTTATTTCTGATCGGTAATTTTGGTATCCTGGGGGCCCATTTTGGGATGGTAATTCCATCTGATGATATGGTTACCAAAGCCGACAACAAGAACATAACTTTGAAAGTTATGTTCATACATCCGATGGAAGGCCATTATATGAGCATGGAGAAACCAGCTCGGTTCGGGGTAATGGCTATGGGCAAGAGAGAGGATTTGTTGGCCACTCTTAAGGAGAAAAAAGTAAAAGGGTTTTCCACCTGGGAGACCACTTATAAAATTAAACGTCCAGGGGACCACATATTTTACGTGGAGCCTAAACCTTACTGGGAACCAGCAGAAGATTGTTTTATTGTTCACTATACCAAAGTAATTTTAAATTCACTGAGTATGGAGGAAGGCTGGGACGAAGAAGTTGGCTTAAAAACAGAAATCATTCCTTTAACCAGGCCTTACGGACTCTGGGCGGGAAATGTTTTTCAAGGGATTGTAAAAGTCAACGGGAAACCCGTTCCCGATGCAGAGGTTGAAGTTGAGTACTACAACCAGAAGGGTAAGGTCAAGTGGCCTGCTGACCCGATGATTACGCAAGTCGTAAAAGCCGATAAGAGTGGCGTGTTTACCTACGCTATGCCGAAGGCCGGCTGGTGGGGATTTGCTGCTCTCAATGAAGATAAGAAGAAAATAAAGTATAAAGGTGAAGACAAATCGGTGGAAATAGGAGCTGTGCTCTGGATTAAGACACATGAAATGAAATAAAAAACAGGGTCTCTTTCCGGGGCTTGGCTATTACAAAGGATAATTTATGCATATTTCAGAAGGTGTGCTTTCTGCTCCTGTCCTGCTAACCGGTGTGATACTAAGTGCTGGTGGGGTTTCACTGGGACTTAAGAAAATGGATTATGAAAGAATTCCTGAGGTAGCGGTTTTAACTTCCGCTTTTTTTGTAGCCTCGCTCATCCACGTCCCTATTGGCCCCTCGAGCGCCCACCTTGTCTTAAATGGTCTTGTAGGTTTGTTGCTCGGCTGGCCCGCCTTTTCGGCAATTCTCGTGGGACTGAGCCTGCAGGCGCTACTTTTCCAGTTCGGTGGAATTACGTCCCTGGGAGTCAATACTTTCAACATTGCGCTACCGGCAGTAGTCAGTTTTTACCTTTTCAGGCTTTTCACAATTAAGCATAACCCTTATATACTTCTGTTTTCTGCCTTCCTTTGCGGTGTGGTCGGTATTCTGGGAAGTGCCTTATTAGTAGCCCTGAGTCTGGTGACTACGGGAGAAGCATTCCTGACAGTAGCAAAATTAGTAGTGATTGCTCATTTGCCAGTTATGGTTATCGAGGGGCTGATAACTGCCACAGCAGTGGTTTCTCTGAAAAAAATAAGGCCAGAACTTTTGACTGGAAAGGCCAAGATCTAAGGGAGGAACAGTTATGGACGTTTTTAAGAAAGTCTCAATCGGGTTAATACTGTTACTACTAGTTGGCAGCAATGGACTGGCCCATAAAGTAAACATCTTTGCTTATGCTGAAAGGGGCGTGGTCTACACGGAGAGTTATTTCAATGACGGAAGAAAGGTAATCGATTCCACAGTAGAGGTCTTTGATGCCAAAAATAACAAACTGCTTCTTATAGGTAGAACTGATAAGAACGGTGAATTTTCCTTCAAAATACCTCAAGCCACTGGCCTGCGCATAGTGCTTAATGCCAGTATGGGCCACAAGAATGAATACTTGCTCAGCGAAGATGAGGTAAGGGAGGCCATGGGCACAGCAAAGGTGCCAGGAAAGTCGCCCCCGGAGAGGGTCAAAACAGAGAAAATGGAGGCAATGCCCGAAACAGCAACTAAAGTTTATGGTGAACCGCTGGAAGCCCTCATGGAGAGGATAGTAGAAGAGAAAACCGCTACCATTATGAATAAACTCTTAAAAATTGAAGAGCAGATGCAAAAACCATCTGTTCGAGATATCATCGGCGGCCTGGGCTACATACTCGGGCTTATGGGCGTAGGAATCTATTTCAGATATAGAAGTAAACATTGAGAGCTTCGGAGGAAAAGTAGTATGCATCTTGAAGAATTTTCGGAAGGAAAATCGCTGATTCATTCCCTGGATCCAAGAATCAAACTGATAAGTCTTGTTCCTTTTATCGTCATAGTGGCGATAGCCAAAGGATTGACTGTGCCTTCTATTTCGCTTGTGGCAAGCGTCGTTCTTATCTTATTTGCCCGACTCAATGTAAGGCCACTTTTGGAAAGGCTCCTGGCAGTTAACTTGTTCATTCTTTTTCTCTGGCTTATATTGCCATTCAGCGTTGAAGGTAAGAGTATCTTCACCATCGGGCCTTTGACGGCAACCTCGGAAGGGATCTCTTACGCGCTCACTATAACGCTCAAAGCCAACGCCATTGTACTTTCCACAATAGCTCTGGTTGCAACATTACCTATTTTTCGGCTGGTGCACGCTCTCAGGCATTTGAAGGTTCCTGAAAAACTGGTAAGTCTTTTCTTTTTCTGTTATCGTTACATAAGCGTCTTACATGAAGACTATTCTGCGTTACATAACGCAATGAAAATGAGGGCATTTAGGCCGGCTACCAATGTTCATACTTATCGCAGTTATGCTTACCTGGTAGGCATGCTTGTACTGAAGAGTTACGAGCATTCGGAAAAAGTCTATCAGGCTATGCTTTGTCGAGGTTTTACGGGGAAGTTTCCTTTGCTTCAACATTTCACTCATTTGACCAGGAAGGATCTTATCTTCCTTGTTTCTATGATCCTTGTAGCCGCGGGCCTGGTGACACTGGAACTAGGTAATAATTTCTGGAGGTTGCCATGATAAAAATACAAAAACTTGGATTTGCTTATCCCGGGGATAAGTTGGTGTTTAATGACCTTGATTTTCTATATGAAAAGGGCCAGAAAGTAGGCATTGTTGGGCCGAACGGTTCGGGCAAGACGACACTTTTTTATCTTATTATGGGTTTATTAAAACGCCAGGAAGGTGAAATTGAAATTTTTAATAAAGTTCGCCAAACGGAGAAAGATTTTGAAGATGTGAGAAGAAGGATAGGTTTCCTTTTCCAGAATCCTGACCACCAGTTGTTTTGTCCCACGGTGGCCGAGGACATTGCTTTTGGACCGCTAAATCTGGGAAAAACACACAAGGAGGCCAGGGAAATAGTTAGCAGAATATCCGACTTGTTAGGCCTGGAAAAATATATAGATAGGGCTTCCTATAAGCTATCCTGGGGAGAGAAACGGCTTGTCTGCCTGGCTACAGTGCTGGCTATGGAGCCGGAGATTCTTCTTCTGGATGAACCCACAGCGGGACTGGATGAACGTTCCACTCACAAGGTGCTCGACTATCTCAAAAATAATGGTCCCTCGTTCATAATCGCATCCCATGATATGAATTTTTTGAAAACGCTTACCGATAAAATTTACCTCCTAAATGGCGGAAAAATTCTCTATTAAGAAAGTAGCCTGTCCCTTTTTCCTATCCTCTCATTTTAAAAATTACTTGATATTTTAACCATTTTTTATTATTATTGTTTAAAAAGTTTCTCTCCTCTCAGGAAACCTCGTTTTTCTCTTTTTCTGACCCTGTATCTGCCGATACTATATTTTCATGTGGCGGATTGTGTACCCGTCTGGCTTTCTGTATTCGTCCGATTATTAACTGAATATTTGAGGTATAAATTATGGAAACTAGAGCGAAAATAACGGTTAAGGGCGTTGTTCAAGGAGTTGGTTTCCGTCCCTTTGTTCATAGATTAGCCGAAGAGTTCGGGCTTAGAGGCTGGGTGAAAAATACCACAGCCGGCGTGGTGATGGAAGTAGAAGGAGATAAAAGGAAGGTAAGGAAATTTTATGACGAAATTACTTTACGCAAACCCGCTCCAGCTGAGATAAAAGAGAAAAGGATAACCTATCGCCCTCCTCACGGTTCTCAATCTTTCTCTATCAAGGAAAGCACTTCCCGTCAGAGAAAGGAAGTACTCATCTCCCCGGATATAGCCTTTTGCCAGGAGTGCCTCAAGGAATTGAAAGACCGTTCCGACCGTCGGCACTATTATCCTTTCATTAATTGTACGAATTGCGGGCCGAGATTTACCATAATTAAGGATTTGCCTTACGACCGTACTTTTACCACGATGAAAAAATTCCGTATGTGCTCTATATGTCAGAATGAGTACGAGGATATACTATGGAGACGGTACCATGCAGAGCCCAATGCCTGTCCCCGATGCGGTCCAGAAATACAGCTCGTAAGAAGTAAAAAAGCTGAAAGGAAGTCGCTGGGCTACGAATCTATCTTTAAAGGGCTGGGGGCACTTGAAGCTACTATTAAACTTCTAAAAAAAGGAAAGATTGTGGCAATCAAAGGACTGGGTGGGTTCCATTTGGCTTGCGACGCTACAAACAGTGTTGCCGTAGGAAGTCTTCGAAAAAGAAAAGGACGCCCATATAAACCTTTTGCTATTATGGTTGCAGACATAGAGACAGCAAAGAAACATTGTTTAGTCTCTCGACAAGCGGAGGAGTTGCTTTCTGACTGGCAGAAGCCGATTATTCTTCTTAAGAAAAGAGAAGGCGCAAAAATTTCCGATTTGGTGGCTCCCAATAATAACTATCTGGGAGTGATGCTTCCCTATACTCCATTACACTATCTACTGTTGCGTAGCTTCTATCCTTCTCCTTGGGCTCTGGTGATGACCAGCGGTAATCTCTCAGACCAGCCAATCGAAATTAGTAACCAGGAGGCAATCGATAACCTTTCCCATATTGCAGATTACTTCCTTATCCACAATCGGGATATCTACAATAGGTGCGATGATTCGATTGTAGAAATATTTTCAAAAGGGCCCATTCTCATCCGTAGGGCCAGGGGCTATGTTCCTTCTCCGCTGGAATTGGACTCAAAAGTAGCCTCTATACTGGCATGTGGCGCTGAATTGAAAAATACTTTCTGTTTGACCAAAGAGAATTATGCATTTGTCAGTCAGTATATAGGGGACCTAAAAGATCATAAAACTCTCCAGTCCTATGAACGGATGCTTCAGCGGTTTGAGAAACTGTTTGACATTACCCCAGAAATAGTTGCTCATGACCTCCATCCAGATTATCTTTCTACTCAATACGCCCTGGACATTGCCCGCCGAAGTCCCAAAGTTATGCGCATTGCAGTTCAACACCACCACGCGCACATCGTTAGCTGTTTAGTAGAAAACAGAGTGAAACAGCAAGTTATCGGCGTGGCCTTTGACGGAATTGGCTATGGTGCGGATGGGAATATCTGGGGAGGAGAGTTCTTAGTTGCCGATTGCAGGGATTTTCTGAGAATTGGTCAATTGAAGTATCTTCCCTTACCCGGAGGAGACAGGGCGGTTGATGAGCCATGGAGAATGGCAGTAAGTCTTCTGGTGGATGCTTTTGGTAACAGATTTCCCCGCATAGATTTTACAGACAGATGGAAAAAGAAAATACCGATTATTCTGAGAATGATAGACAAGAGAATAAATTCTCCTTTAACTTCAAGTGTGGGGAGATTTTTTGACGCAGTTTCTTCTCTTCTGGGAATATGCGACGTTAATACTTACGAAGGTCAGGCGGCGATGGAACTGGAAAGTGCGGCTCACCAGCTGCCCGATTCTTGGGGAAATTTGCCAACTCAAAAGTACAGATATGAAATACAAGAGGAGAAAGGCAGATTCATCGTTTACCCGGCGGGGATTATTAGAGGGATTGTTGACGATTTACAAAAGAGTGTCCCTAAATCGGTTATTGCTGCTAAATTCCATAATTCGATTGCTGATATAATAAAGGATGTTAGTTCAAAAATTGAGGAAAAGACAGGTATCAATAGAGTAGCCTTCTCGGGCGGCGTCTTTCAGAATAGATTACTTTTAGGCCTTGCCCTCAAGAAATTGACAGAGCGAGGATTCATATGTTATTATCAAAAACAGATACCCCCTAACGACGGAGGAGTTTCACTCGGTCAGGCGATAATAGCTAACGAAATAGTTAAGAATAAGATTGAAAGATAATTTGCTCATCGCTTTAGGAATTTCTTAACGCCAAAAAGTGACTCGGGATTTGGTTCGCTCGCTGAGAATTTTTTGCTCTGCGAGCACCGCCAAAAATCTCAGGAGTTTACCGAAATTCCCTTCGGTCAGTTTCGGCTAAACTCTAATCTTCGATTTTTGGCTAAAAATTCTAATGTTCGCTACACCAAATCCCCTCGCATTTGTAAGGAGTAACGGAACGAGGATGGGGAAATGTGTTTGGCTATTCCAGCGAAAATATTAAAAATAGAGGATAATCTGGCTCAGGTGGATATGGCGGGAGTAAGAAGACAGGCCGACGTGCGCATGGTGAATAACGTAAGAGTTGGTGAATACGTTCTAATCCATGCGGGATTTGCTATTGAGAAGATTGGAGAGAAAGAAGCAGAAGAGACTCTAAAGCTTTTAAGGGAGATGGCATGAAGTTCGTTGATGAGTTCAGAGACAGAACTATAGCGGAAAGGATAATTAAAAAGATAGAGAGATTCGACTCCTTAAAAGTCAACCTTATGGAAGTCTGTGGTACCCATACAATGGTGATATTCAAGCAAGGATTGAAGGGAATGCTTCCCAAGAATGTAAATCTCCTGTCCGGTCCCGGTTGTCCGGTTTGCGTAACATCCCAGGAAGACATTGATAAGGCGATTGAATTAGCCAGGGATAGGAGGATGATAATTACCACTTTTGGGGATATGGTAAGAGTCCCGGGGACAAACTCCAGCCTGGAGAAGGAGAAAGCGAATGGTGCTGACGTGAGGATTATTTATAGTCCCAGCGAAGCTTTAAGGATTGCCCGGGAGAATCCTGATAAGAAAGTTGTCTTTTTGGCTATTGGCTTTGAGACTACCTCGCCCCTTATCGCTGCCTCTGTGATGGATGCACAGAAAGAGAAAATTGATAACTTTTTTATCTTCTCTACGCACAAGTTGATTCCTCCAGCAATGGAGGCTTTGTCGAAGTCAAAAGAACTGAACATAGAAGGTTTTATATGCCCGGGGCACGTGAGTGTTACCATAGGGAGTGACGCGTACAGATTCATAGCCCAGAAATATAACGTTCCCTGCGTAATTGGGGGATTTGAAGCGCTGGACGTTCTGCAGTCTATATATATGCTACTGAGGCAAATAAAAGAGAACAGAGCCGAAGTGGAAATTGAATATTTTCGTGCCGTTCATCCGCAAGGGAATATAATTGCTCAGCAGTTGATATCCGAAGTGTTTGAAGTAACCGATGTTAGATGGCGGGGGCTGGGAATTATCCCCAGGAGTGGTCTCAGGCTGAGAAAGAAATTTTATGACTATGACGCGGAAAGAGAGTTCCAGCCAAAAGTAAAGAAAGGTAAGGAGAATCCGGATTGTGCCTGTGGACAGGTGCTGCGGGGAGTAAAGAAGCCAACACAGTGCAAATTATATAAGAGAATCTGTACTCCCGAAAATCCTTATGGACCCTGCATGGTCTCTTCCGAAGGGACATGTGCAGCCTATTACAAATATGGTTAAAAAATTTGAAGACGATGCAAAGAGAATTTTGCTGGCGCACGGAAGCGGGGGAAAGCTTAGCCATCAACTAATCAAGAGCTTTGTGAAGAAATTTAGAAATCTGCCTCTGGCGAAGCTCGACGATAGTGCCGTACTAAAGTTCAAGGGCAAACTTGCATTTACTACGGATTCCTACGTGGTCGATCCCATATATTTTCCCGGGGGAGATATAGGCAAACTGGCGGTCAACGGTACTGTTAATGACCTGGCTATGGTAGGGGCAAGACCTCTATATCTGAGTGCATCAGCAATTATTGAAGAAGGATTTTCCCTGAACGAGCTGGAAGGGATTGTCGATTCAATGAACAGGGCTGCCAGGGCAGCTGGCGTAAAAATAGTTGCTGGTGATACCAAAGTTGTGGGAAAGGGCGGCGCTGATAAAGTATTCATAAACACTTCAGGCATAGGATTGGTGGATTCAGGCGTGGACATCTCCTCGAAAAATGCACGCCTTGGCGATAAGATAATCTTAAGCGGCACAATTGGCGACCATGGAATTGCCATTTTGAACGCAAGAGAAGGTTTTGATTTTCGAACAAAGGTAAAGAGCGACTGTCAGCCGTTAAACGGGATGGTTTCGGAAATCCTGAAGGTGAGCAAGAATGTTCACGTTCTTCGCGATCCTACAAGGGGTGGATTGGCCACTTCCCTGAATGAGATAGCCAAACAGTCGGGAGTGGGGATAGAGATTGAAGAGGAGAAGATTCCTGTCAAGGAAGAGGTTAAAGCTGTCTGTGAAATGTTAGGTTTCGATCCCTTATATATTGCCAATGAAGGGAAATTGGTAGCTTTCGTTCCCCAAAAGGATTGCGCAAAAATTCTGAATGCTATCAAGAAGAATAAACAGGGAAAAGACGCGCAAATAATTGGAGCCGTAGTCTCCAGGCACAAAGGGAGAGTGGTGGTAAAGACGAGCGTGGGAGGAGAAAGAGTCTTGGATATGCTTACGGGTGAACAGCTTCCGCGCATCTGTTGAAATTTTTCTGGACTATTTGAGGCGAAATGGGTGGTGTTTATGTTCTGTTAATCTGGGTTGAAAGAAAACGGAAGATTAGAATAGGTAAATTGGGGCCTGTGGAATTTGCAAGAGGCTTCTATTTTTATGTGGGCAGGGCATTGAATGGGCTGGAGAAAAGAATTAACAGGCATTTCAGGAAAAGTAAGAGAAATTTCTGGCATATCGATTATTTACTTGAATACTCAGAGATTTTGGGTATAATATATTCATTGACATCACAGGGAAAAATTGAGTGTAAGACTGCTCTTTATCTAGGGAAAAGGTTCGGGTCGGTTAGGAATTTTGGCTCAAGCGATTGTAGATGCCCGAGCCATCTAATGTTTAAGACAATTTAGATTAAACAGGAGAAAAAGAATGGAACTGGTGATTCCAGTTATGACTTTGCAGGATGCCCGGGCGGCAGTTGAAGCCGGGGCCAGATTGATTAGTGTAAAAAATCTTCATGAAGGTTCTATGGGCGCTAATCTCCCTTATACGATAAAGACCGTGCGGAAAAAAATCCCCAGGAGAATTCGCCTGGGAGCTACTGTGGGAAATTTTCCTGGCTATATGACATGCACAGCAGCACAGGCAGCGCTGGGAGCAGCTGTGTCGGGAGCAAGAGACCATGTTACTGTGGGACTGTACAAGGTGCCTTCCTACAGGGAAGCAGCGAAAATGGTTAAAGCAGTTGGTGACACGATAAAAAGGTTTGATAAGAGGATTGGTGTGGCAGTATGCAGTTTCGCCGATTATAAAGAGATTGGCTCCATCTCTCCCCGAGAAACTCTGGATATTCTCGTCGATTCTCAAGCAGATATAGCGGTTATAGATGTTGCCCAGAAGGGGGGCAAACATCTTTTCGATTATATGTCGATTGAAGAACTCAGGACTTTTGTGGAGGGAGCCCATAGTCACGGGCTGTGGACGCTTTTTCTTGGCTCCCTGGGAAAAGATGATGTCTCAGCACTGCTTCAGACGGGAGTAGATATAATGGGAGCTCGTAGTACCGTATGTCGTGAAGGAAAATGGTACTATGAGGTGGAGAAGGAAAAAGTCAGGGAACTAGTTAAGATGATTGATGAAGCGGAAGGGAAAAGCTGGATAGAACGCTGGTGGGAGAGGAGGCAGAAGAAGAAGAAAAGGCTGAGGGGCAAGACCTGCGGTCCAGAACATATGATTGAGACTTCAAAGTCTAAAGGGTAAAGTCTATCATAATATGTCCCTGATACTATTCCTGTTTAGCGTAATACTGATTAGCCTCTCGGGAATTATGATGCCCGGTCCCGTATTTGCCGTGACCTTATCTAAAGGTTATGAATCTCCGCTGGCAGGCATAGGGATTGCTTTGGGGCATGGACTGATTGAACTTCCTCTGGTAGCTATTATCTACTTCGGCTTTGCCAGATTTTTCCATTTGGAATTGGTCAAAACTATCGTGGGTATTGCTGGAGGGTCGATCCTTATATATATGGGTTCTGGTATGTTCAGAATCCGCCATGAAATAGATGAAAAAGTCCACAGTTTTTCTCAAGGTTCGATTACTGCCGGCTTCCTCACCAGCACTTCTAATCCCTACTTTTTTCTCTGGTGGGCAACAATTGGTGCAGCACTTATGACTAAGGCGATAACATTCGGGGTCGTAGGGATTATTCTTTTCGTTGTGGTCCACTGGCTGTCTGATTTATCCTGGTATTCCCTGGTATCTCTGGTAGTTTACAGGAGTAAACACTTGTGGAGCAAGAAGTTACGCCGGATTCTATTCGGTTCATGTGGTGCGATACTGATTGGCTTTGGTGGCTGGTTCATAATTTCTGCAGTTATATAGGAATGGTGTCAGAAAGTGAAGGGCTAAAATGAAAGTTATCGGGATAGTAGGATATAAGGGGAGTGGTAAGACACATCTGGGCATCAACCTGTCGCAAGAATTAAGAAGGAGAGGCTATACCGTAGCCATTGTCAAACACGCGCAAGGACCACTCGACCTTGCTGATAAAGATACTGGTTTATACAGAGGACATTGCGACCAACTTATAGCTATCTCTAAGGAGGGAAGAACGGAATTCTTTGAAGGTAAAGTCAATTTTGGAGAACTGCTCCAGTCCCTGGATACCGATTTTGCAATTGTGGAAGGTTTTAAAGAGAAAAAGAATTTCCCCAAAATTGTATGTTTAAGAAGGAGAAACGAGAAGAAAGAACTTTCTCTTGGCCTGGAGATCTCCTTTGTGGGTGATGGAGGTCTCCATCCTGATAAAGACATTTCCAAAATAGCCGACCTGGTGGTAGAGAAAGCATTCAAGTTGCCCGACCTCGACTGTGGTGATTGTGGATTTGCTACTTGCTACCAGCTGGCAAAAGAGATGGTGAAAGGCAAAAAAAGAGTGCGTGACTGTACTCGTCTGAGTGGAGATGTAGAAGTAGAGGTAGCTGGTGTGCGAATGGAACTGAATCCTTTTGTATCTGACATTTTGCGAAAAACGATAAAGGGATTTCTCTCTGGATTAAAAGGTTTCAAGCAAGGAAAAATTAGAATCAAAATTAGGGATGGAAAAGAACGATGAAGACAAAAGAGATTACCAGATATATATATGGCCCAGTGCCCTCCTGGCGATTGGGGAGGTCGTTGGGTGTTGATATTGTGCCTTTCAAGACGTGCAGTTTCAATTGTATCTATTGTGAAACCGGCAGGACAACTAACTTGACTTTAGAGAGAAAAGAGTATGTCCCTAAGGCTTCTGTTATTGAAGAATTGAGAACTTTCTTATCCAAAAGGAAGAATATTGACTATATTACTTTCTCCGGTTCGGGTGAACCCACCTTAAATTCCAGGATTGGTGAAATGATAAGGGAAGTAAAAAAACTCACAAACATTCCTGTAGCCATAGTGACTAACAGCTCTCTTCTTAATAAAGAAAAAGTGCGTGGTGAGTTAAGGGAGGCAGATGTCGTTCTTCCTTCCCTGGATGTAGTAAGCCAGTCTCTTTTTGAATCTCTTAATCGGCCACATCCATCTTTGAAGATAGAAGAAATTATTGAAGGATTAATTGAGTTTCGGAAAGAATTTAAGAATAAGATATGGTTAGAAGTATTGCTGGTTAAAGGAATTAACGATAATCCAGAAGAGATTCATAAATTGGCAGAAGTTATAAAAAAGATTAAACCGGACAAGGTGCAACTGAATACTGTACTTCGTCCGCCAGTGGAAGAAGAAGTTTTTGCCCTAAATCAAAAAGAGCTCTCCTCTATCCAGAAGCAACTGCCGGGGAAAGTGGAGGTAGTCAGAAAATTTAAGAAAGTCCTAAAGGGAGGACATATAGGAAAGCTGGAAATGGATATAAAAAATCTGCTCCAGAGAAGACCCTGCACGCTTAGCGATATTTCGCACGCCCTGAGAGTTAATCCCAGAGAGGTAATGAAGAACCTGACCATTCTGAAAGGGCGTGCGGAGATAAGAGCGGAACTCCATAATAAAAAGAGATACTATATTTCGACTAAACGAAGCTACGGGTGAAAGAAAACATTCTAAGAAAGACAAACCGGGATGATAGGCATTGCAGGTCTTTATGCCTGTCCCGATTTATCGGGAGCCCATAAGGAACTATACTACGGCATTATCGAGGTAAATCTTGCCTAAACAAGAGAGGGAAGTTGTATCCAGTACTTTTTAAATTGGGGCCTTTTACTATTTATAGTTATGGATTAATGGTGGCAATTGGGTGTCTTGTAGGCTTCTTTTACGTTCGGGGAGAGGCGAAGAGAATAGGCTTCGATATAGACAAGATAATGAGTCTATTTCTCTGGGTGTTAATCTCTGGCTTTGCGGGAGGTAGGATACTATATATTATTGTGGAATGGAACCGTTTTCTTAATGAACCTCTGAGAACCATTTTTGGCCGAGGAGGTTTCGTTTTCTATGGCGGGTTTATTTTAGCTTTTGGAATTGGCGTCTGGCAAATCAGAAGAAAGAATTTAAATATCTGGAAAACCGTAGATATCTTTGCGCCAGCGGTAGCTGTAGCCTACGCCATAGGTCGAGTAGGATGCTTCCTAAATGGTTGCTGTTACGGCCGTTATACTGATTCCTGGCTGGGGGTCTCCTTTCCTCCAGAGAGTCCGGCAGGGTCTCTGGGAGAGCCCCTAATTCCCATACAACTATTTTCTTCGTTGAATCTATTTGTCATTTTTGGCGTTCTACTCACTTTAAGGCGCTACAAAAAATTCGATGGTCAATTATTCTGGATCTATGTCCTTCTCTATGGAGTGAGTCGTTCTATAATCGAAATCTTTCGTGGTGACCCCCGAGGTCATATCTGGATGTTCTCCACTTCCCAATTCATAGGCATAGTTTTTGCCATTTTAGCACTCATCATGCTGGGAAAATTGGGAAGAGAGAAAAAACATAGTCTATAGATTGTATCTGAGGAGATATTATGGCTCAACAAGTTTCCCTGGTTATGGCCTTTTTGGCTGGACTTTTTACATTTCTTTCCCCCTGTATCTTGCCACTGATACCTGCCTACATTTCCTTTATTACCGGTGTTTCCATTGATGATCTGGTTAGTAGCAGTGAACAGAAGAATAAGTTGACCGGGAGAATTTTCTTGGAGATGGTTCTATTCATTATTGGCTTCTCTTTAGTTTTCATCCTGCTGGGAGCTTCCGCTTCCTATTTTGGGAAATTTGTGCTCTCGCACCTTAAACTTTTGAGAATTGTCGGCGGAATTTTGGTCATCGTGTTTGGTTTGTATATTGCCGGGTTATTCAAAATAAGATTTTTGGGATATGAGAGAAAAATTCATCTAAAGATGAAACCTACGAATATTTTAGGTTCTTTTATCGTGGGAATAGTTTTTGCTCTGGGCTGGACTCCCTGCGTTGGTCCTATTCTGGGAACAATACTTACTTATGCCTCCACTCGAGAGACTGTCAGAGAAGGAATCTTTCTTTTGGGTTCCTACTCTCTTGGGTTGGCCATTCCCTTCCTGATTTCCGGCCTGGCAGTTAACTTCTTTGTGAGGGGATTTCGGAAAATAAGGAAATACTCAAGGCTGATATCAGTAGTAACCGGAGGATTGTTGATTCTATTCGGGATTCTGATTCTAACCGGCAAATTTCAGTTCATAATGTAATTAATAGATAAAAAACCTTTGCGGAAAAGGGTCGGGACTCCTTGGGAGCCCATTCACATAAGGGGGGAGAATGGAAATAGTCTTGAATGATGATAATTTTGAGGAGGAAGTTCTTAATTCAGAATTACCTGTCCTGGTAGATTTCTGGGCTGAATGGTGCGCACCTTGTTTAATGGTTGCCCCAGCTATCGAAGAGATTTCCCAGAAGTACACAGGTCGCCTGAAAGTAGGAAAACTTAACGTAGATGAAAATCCTCTCACCAGTGCGAAATATGGAATTCAAAGCATTCCTACCTTCATAATCTTCAAGAATGGAAAAGTGCTCGGCCAGACTGCCGGGGCTATGCCTAAAGAAGCTTTGGAAACGAAAATTGGAGAAATTCTGAATGAGCAAATATGATGTTATTATTATTGGCGGTGGACCGGCAGGTTTGACCGCTGCGCTTTACACAGGTCGCGCCAGGTTGAAAACTTTGCTTCTGGAAAAGATAGTTCCTGGAGGTCAGGCAGCAGTCGCCTGGGCAATAGAGAACTATCCTGGATTTCCTGAAGGGATTGGCGGGCCTGAATTGATGGAGAGGATGAGGAAACAAACTGAAAAATATGGAGTGGAGATTAAAAGCGGAGAAGTGGTAAGGGTCAAGCTCTCTTCAGAAAATATATACTCCAAAAGGGAAAGGGAGAAAATAATTAACACAGAGAACGAGGAGTACAAAACCACAGCTTTAATTGTGGCCACAGGGACCAGACCGAGGAAATTGGCAGTCCCAGGAGAAGAGAGATTGATTGGTAAAGGAGTATCCTATTGTGCTACTTGCGACGGACCATTATTCAAAAATCGGAAGGTTGTTGTAGTAGGCGGTGGAAATACTGCAGTAAAAGAAGCACTATTCCTATCTAAGTTTGCAGAGAAAGTCACTTTAATTCATCGTCGGGACGAACTCAGGGCAGGCAAAATTAGCGAGGAGAGGGCGATTTCCAATCCAAAAATAGAATTTCTCTGGAAATCAGTGGTGACTGAAATTCTTGGAGAAACTGAAGTGAAAGGTGTCAAAGTAAGAAATCTGGATACAGGAAAAGATTTGACATTAGAAGTAAAAGGTGTATTCGTCCACGTAGGTAGCGTGCCTAACAGCAGGTTCCTTAAGGGCGTAGTGGAGATGGACCAGGCAGGATTTATTATCACAGATGAAAATATGGAAACTTCGGTTAAAGGAATATATGCCTGCGGAGATGTGCGGAAAAAATTGTTGAGGCAGGTAGTGACCGCCTGTGGTGAGGGGGCTACTGCGGGTTTTGTTGCTGGGCAATACGTTGGAAAATATAAGAAGGAAATGTAAAATGTGGCTGCAGAGCGATAGCTCTGGTTCGATGTAGGTAGAGTAAGGGGCTTGTGCCCGCCCCGATAATCGGGGCGCCCATAAAGGGCTGCACTGCCCGTTTTGTCGCTACGAGTTTCAGAATGGGAGGAGATATGAACAAAGCACTGTATAAAAGCTGGATAATTTTTTTGTTTTTGGTCATCTGGGCTTGGGGATGTGGGGTGGAGAGGGAAAGGGAGGAAATGGGAGAACCGGAAGAGGTGGTGAGTATTGAAAAGAAATGGGGAGATGCGCCGGATTTCACTCTTCCAGACCTTGAGGGAAATAGTTTGACCCTTTCGGATTTCAAGGGAAAAGTAATTATTCTCAACTTCTGGGCTACCTGGTGTCCTCCCTGTAGAGAGGAAATTCCAGATTTTGTAGAGCTCTATGAAGAATATAAAGACGAAGGCTTAGTTATTATCGGGGTTAATCTTGACCGAGGAGATAGCCGTACAGTTAAGCAATTTTCAAAAAATTACAAGATTAATTACCCTATAGTCACCGGTAATGTTAGTGTAACCCAAGATTACGGAGGAATTAGAGGGATTCCCACTACTTTTATCATCGACAGAAAAGGCAATATCAAAGAGAAGTATTTGGGTTACCGATCTAAAGCCACTTTCGAAGAGGCGGTTAAGAGATTACTGTAAATCCCTTGACTGGCGCGGGAATAAGTTTAGTGTAATTGTGATGAAAATTCTGATAAAGGGCTTGATTGAAACTTCGTTGATCGATTGGGATGGAAAGATCGTTTCCACTCTATATACGCCGTATTGCAATTTCAGATGTCCTTACTGTCAAAACGCAGGATTGATACTTAGTCCTGATCAGTATGAGACAATCCCCTTTGAAGTAATCTCCAATCTTCTAACAAGCCATCAAAATTGGATTGATGGAATATGTCTTACCGGAGGAGAACCCTGTTTCTTTGAAGATTTACCGGAATTTCTGGGAAAAATTCGCAATTTGGCTATGAAAATAAAGCTCGACACCAATGGCACCTTTCCAGAAATGTTAAGAAGAGTGATAGATAGAGGGTTGGTCGATTATGTGGCTATGGACATTAAAGCGCCCTTAAATTTTAATGCCTATGAGAGATCGACGAGGATAAAGAGTAAAGAATTATTTGAAAAGGTTAGGGAAAGTGTTAATTTAATAGTCCACTCTGGGGTCGATTACGAATTCAGAACCACGGTGGTTCCCGGTCTCCATAATGATGAGGACATCCTGGAAATCGCGCGAGAAATTAAAGGAGCAAGGAAATACGCTTTGCAAAACTTTTCCAACCGGGAAACAATGGACCCCGAATTCCAAAAAATAGCTCCCTACAAAATTGAAGAATTAGAAAATATGCGCAAAAACAGTCTTCAGTATGTTAGCTGCTGTGTGGTGCGGGGAAAGTAGAACTTAAATGGGAAAAATTAGGATCATTTCCATAAACAGAAGTGATAAGAAAGGCACTGTTAAAAAACCCATGCGACAGGCAATTCTGAGGAGAAATTGGGGATTGGTGGGAGATGCACATGGTGGTTTATCCCGTCGTCAAGTGAGTCTTTTGGGAATAGAAAATATTAGAAAGTTTATGGTGCGAATAGCAAAGCTCAAACGTTGTAAAAGTGCGAAGTTCAAGATTGGTCCAGGAGATTTTGCCGAAAATATTACCACTGGGGGCTTTGACCTTAATAGTCTGCCCATGGGCACAAAACTGAAGTTGGGAAATAGGGCGGTAATCGAGATTACCCAGCGGGGCAAAGCGTGCCACACCAAATGTGAAATAAGGAAATTAGTGGGTAATTGCATTATGCCCAAAGAAGGTCTATTTGCAAGAGTAATCTCGGGAGGGAAAATAAAGGTGGGAGACCCCATAGAAATTGAGAGGGAGAGTTTATGAACACCTTGCCGATTAAAGAGAAGATGAACAGGGGGGAATTTGTTGTCGGTCCTTTTATGAAATCTCGCGATCCAGCAATGGTGGAAATAGTGGGCCTAGCGGGATTCGATTTTGCTATTTTGGATATGGAGCATAGCGCACTGTCCATTGAGAGTGTGGAAGATTTGATAAGAATGGCAGAAGTTAGAGGCATCGACTCCATAGTCAGGGTTCCCGAGATATCGGAATCTGCAATTTCGGGACCGCTGGATGCAGGAGCAAGTGGCGTTTTAGTTCCTCACGTAGACACCAGAAAACAAGCAGAAGAAGTAGTATATCTATCCAAATTTTCCCCTTTAGGAGAAAGGGGAATGGACGTATTTGCTCGTGCCGCCGACTATTCTCACCTCCCCAAGGAGAAATACCTTGAGCAGGCGAATAGAAAAACTCTTTTGATTGTCCAGATTGAGGGGAAGAAGGGAGTAGAAAATCTCGACGATATACTGCGGGTTAAGGGTGTGGATACTATATTTATCGGACCTTACGACCTTTCTCAGTCGCTGGGGGTTCCTGGTGAGATAGACCACCCCAAGGTTACGGAAAAGATAAAACAGGTGGTGGGAAAGGTGAGAAAGGCAGGTCTCTCTCTGGGAATATATGTAGATGATGTGCAAACGGCAAGAAAATGGATAGATTTGGGCGTACAATTTATAGCTCTTCTTGTAGATTCAGTGATATTTTTCCAAGCCTGCCAGGCACTGGTCGCCCCTTTAAGAAAATCTAAGAGATAATACACGAAAGATAGTTTGTTCATCGCCGAGGAATTTTTCGACGCCAAAAAACTTCGGACACTGCAAAGCGCAAAAATAAACTCCCCCGATTTCATCGTGGGTCGAACCCCGATTTATCGGGGCTTTGGAACAAAATGAGTCGTCCTCGTTTATTGGCTAAAATTTCCAGTGCTCTTCACAAACTATCTTTCAGAAAGATATAGGGGTTAATTGTGGGTGAAATACTATTAGGGATTGATATAGGGACGACTTCCTGTAAGGTTGGTGCATACGATTTGAAAGGTAATATGGTCGCCCAGGCTTTCAACAGTTACCCTACTTACCAGGCAGCTTCCCGGGAGATAGAGCAGAATCCCGAGGAGTGGTGGAAAGCGGTGGAGATAGCAATCGGGCAGCTCAAGGAGAGAGCGAAGGTAAAAATGTCTTCGATTGTAGGTATAGGCTTGAGCGGTCAGACTCCCACTCAGGTCTTTGTGGATAAAGAAGGCAAAATTTTGAGACGGGCAATTATCTGGAGAGATACAAGGAGCGTTGTAGAGGCTCGCTGGATCCGAAAAAAAATAGGAAAGAGAAAAATGGAGAAATTTCTGGGTATGGACCTACCCATACAGCCCAATTGGCCTCCTGCCAGACTTTTGTGGCTGAAGAGACACGAGCCCCAGGTTTTACAAAAGACATTCAAGATTCTTCAGGCCAAGGATTTTATTGGCTACAGACTTACAGGCTGTTTCTTTTCAGACAGGTGGTGTTCCAAGGGAATGGTTAATTTGAAGACCGGCAGAGTTGCCGGTGAATTGTTCAAAGTTCTGGGAATTTCCGAAGAAATAGTTCCTAAAATCTATAAACCGTATGAGGTAGCTGGGAGAGTAAGAAAGGAGATAGGGAATCGCCTAGGGATTTCTAGGAGTATTCCTGTAGTTGCCGGATGGAGCGACGCCCTGTGTGGAATGCTTGCTACGGGTTCGCTGTCTGCGTCGGGTAAGGCTTTTAACATTACCGGCACTTCAGAGATAGTGGGGCTTACGAGTCTTTCTGTCCCCAAATTGACTTACGGTCTTATGTCGATTCCCTCAAACATAACTGAGACCGTTTCTGTTCTTTACGGGCCGACTCAATCTGGCGGCGATTCTCTGAAATGGGCAGGGGAAGCGCTTATGGGCCTGGAAGAAACAATTGGTAACGAGGGTCTCTCTCTTACGGGATTGGATTCGCTGTTGAGTGAGGCAGGGTTGGTAGTTCCTGGAAGTAAAGGGATGATTTTTCTACCTTATCTTCACGGGGAAAGAGCGCCGATTTGGGATGCACACGCCAGAGGAGTTTTTATTGGGATAACCAGGACGCATAAGAGAGCTCACTTTATCAGGTCTATTCTTGAGGGTGTGGCTTACAGCGTGAGGCACTTGCTGGAAATTGCTGAGAAATCCGTGGGAAGAAAGGTTGATAGAATCAGAATAGCAGGCGGAGGAGCGAAGATTGACCTGTGGAACCAAATTAGAGCAGACGTCACTGGTAGGTGTATAGAGAAGTTGCGGGTGGTAGAGACGGGAACACTGGGTGCAGCCATGCTGGCAGGTCTGGGCATTGGCTTATGTAAGAATGTAAATGAAATTAGTAAACAAATGGTCCACGTGGCCAGTCTGGTGGAGCCAGTTAAAGAACACCAGAAACAATACGATAAATTGTTTAAAATTTATAAGAAACTATATCCTCTCCTGAAACCGGTTTTCCACGAACTCTAACTGTAGTAGCGAAGCAAAGCTTGGCGATTATTACTCAGAGTTAGTGCTCCGCTACGCCTTTTAATCGCGGGTTCGATGAATCAAACCCCTACAGAATCGATAGGAGGCGCCGATTGGGAACAGAAAGATTAAGACGGTTGGCAAGTGATAACCAGAAAAGTCTGGTCAATTTTTTGAGAGATATGGTGAGGATTCCCAGTCTTTCCGGTCGAGAGAATAAGATGGCTATTAGGGTAAAAAAAGAGATGGAAAAGACTGGATTTGAAGAAGTGTTCATAGATGGCATTGGGAATGTAATAGGAAGAATCGGTTCGGGGAAAGTCAGGATCCTATACGATGCCCATATGGATACTGTGGATATTGGTGATAGAAAAAACTGGAAGCATAATCCTTTCGGAGCGGAGTATAGAAGGGGGACTATTTATGGAAGGGGAGCGTGCGACGATAAAGCGGGAGTGGCTTCAGCTATATATGGTGGGAAGTTAATGGTAGCTCTCGGTATAAGAGGAGATTATACGCTATACGTTGCTTGCAGTGTGCAAGAGGAATCGGCCGGGGGTAAAGGCATCGAATATTTAATAAAAAAAGACAGAATTAACCCACATTTTGTTATTCTCGCAGAACCGAGCAGTCTCAATATCATTCGGGGACACAAAGGAAGGGTAGGTTTTAAAATTTCCATGAAAGGCAAATCGGCACACGCAGGGACGCCCTGGAAGGGGAAAAATGCCATCTATAGAATGGCGCCATTAATTCAGAAGATAGAAAGACTGAACAGTAGACTTTCCTCCATTCCTCCTCTGGGGAAAGGGACAATAGCTGTTACCAAGATTGACTGCGAGAAGGCTTCCTTAAATGCCATCCCTGACAATTGCGCCATCTACCTGGACAGGAGGACGAATACGAAAGAGAGTGAACAGGGTGTAAAACGCGAATTGAGAACTATTATGGGAAGGGGTGGAAAACTGGAGATTTTGCAAAAATTCTTTACTGCCTGGGAATTGCCTCGGAAACACCCTCTGGTCGTCTCTTGTGCAGAGACTTATAAAGCCCTTTTTAGAAGGAATCCCAAGATACTCCTATGGCCATTCTGTAGTAATGGAAGTTACACTATGGGTGAGAAAGGGATACCTACCGTTGTTTTTGGCCCAGGAGAAGAAAGATTTGCCCACTCGGCTGACGAGCAAGTGAAAGTCGAACAGCTTGTCCAGGCAGCAATGTTTTATGCGACATTGCCTGGAATAATAGCGAAAAGATATGGGAAAATCTGAACTTTTAGCTGTAAACGGTGGGAGCGCGAAGGGATATGGGTCATATTTATTTTCAAATAATTTTGTGCTTGACAAGGGATATGCACTTTAGTAGAATTTAGTTAGTTTTTACCAATCGTAAGCAATTCTTAATTCATCTCACAACTCTTGGCAATAAGTTTATCACTTCTAAGTTAACCATCCTTGGCCGGTAATTAATTTCGTTAAGCCGGAGTTTTACTGTGCAACCTGATCAGCAGTTACTACCCTCTTGCATGCCGATAGAAATTCAGAGATATACCAGCCAAAGCAATTTCTGCAATTTTAATTTCACAATGTTTCGGAGGTGATGCCTATAGAAGCGATACGATAAGAATAGGGAAAGTTTTCATTGCGAAAGAGCGAAGCGAAAGGAGGGGAAATAATGAAAATAGTCGATGTTCACTTGCATTTGGGGCCATGCAAAGTGTTTGACTTAGATACTTCGGAAGAAGCGTTGATGGGTGCCATAGAAAAGAACAAAATTGATGCGGGACTTGTTGAACCTTACCCGGGCTGCCCTGACGCCAAGAAAGTACATAATGACATAGCCAAACTTATGAAGAAGTATCCCAAGAAGATTTTTGGAGTTGCAAATGTCAATCCCCACCAGGGCGAAAAAGAATATAATGCAGAAGTAGATAGACTCATAAAAGATGAAGGATTCGTCGGCATAAAACTGCACACCATTGGCCATGCGATAAGTCCCCTGGCTACTGATGCAAAGAAAGTCTTTGATGCAGCGAAAAGGCATAAAGTTCCGTTAATGATACATACGGGAGCGGGAATTCCATTTGCTTTACCTTCACTTACTATACCTATGGCACAGGCTTATCCCGATTTGCCGATAATCCTTTTTCATTCTGGTATGGCCCATATCTATTCAACAGAGGCTTATATTGCTGCAAAACTTTGCAAGAATATTTATTTAGAGGGCTCTTGGATATCTATTAATGAAAAGATGTGGTTTGTGAATGATCTCGGCTCGGAGAGAATAGTTTTAGGAACCGACCTGCCGGAAAATACGGCAGTAGAAATCTTCCAGTATAGATCCGCGGGTCTAAGTGATAAAGATCTGGCAAATGTT
>JABAOH010003169.1_pt2 | contig 27341 bp, 27 predicted proteins | sample 7062181 | NCBI WGS metagenome assembly JABAOH01 (sample SAMN14538630, study PRJNA623070) | marine sediment metagenome | biome: marine biome [ENVO:00000428]; feature: marine pelagic biome [ENVO:01000023]; material: deep marine sediment [ENVO:00002113]; isolation source: pool of 5 deep marine...
AACTCACTTGGGACCGAAAGCCCTAACCTGTCCACTAAACCAGGGTAACCCCACCCTAACCTGTCCACTAAACCAGGGTAACCCCAGTCCTGAGCCCGAAGGGCGAGTTTTGAAGGCGCCTGGAGCGNNTCAAAAAACCTTTGGGAAAAGCGAAAAGGGAGTCGGGCACTTGCGTAATTCGAAAACAGAATTAAGTTCCGACTACTTGCATAGCTACATAGCTGGTTTTTGAGGAAACTCCAGTAAATCTGGTTGGAGTTTCCTCAGTTTTGTGGACGCTCATGTCCCTGAGCCCGTCACTTGAATAGTCGTGGATGCGAAAATTTTGGTCTTTATACAACGAACCACTGACGACGGACCACGAGCGCCGACTTTTGGTTCAGCGCTTCCTTTCCAACTTTCTGGTGAAATACTCTGGAAATGACTTCGACAGAAGTGGTCTACAGGGATTTGGGCAAAAGCCCGTCCCCACCTGTTCGCCAACGGCGGGAGAGAGGGTCAACGCGAGAGCAAGGGAGCAAAGGGATATGAGGGTCCAATCAAAGGATTCAAAACTATCATGAAACATCAGAAGGTTACAAACCTCTTGCCTAGAAAACTCAGAAAATCCACTAACTCTGCTGTGCGGCCTGGGCTTATTCCGGGTAGTTTTCAATAAGGTCGGCCAGTGCAGTTGATCTGTTCGCTATCTCCTGATTTCGTATTGCCCATTAACTTGTACATTTATGCACTTTGCGGATACGCGAAACCCGATAGCTCCCAGAAATGGTTGGATAAGACAAAAGCATCAAAACCGCAAGAAATGTGATGAGACCTGCCTCGGATCCCGTGCACATCGAAATGAATGAGGACAAAACAACCATCACCACGATGATCTGACCTGCCAGGTCAGATCGACGTTCAAGAAACCATTGTTGACGTTTCGATTCCTAACTCAGATTAGCGGTGTGGGCCAATCCTCAGACGTGTTTATTTGCAGCGGAATTAATCACATCTGGGCATCTGCGAAAACCAGCGATGTTATCTTGAATAAAACAAAAAGGCAGAGCGATTGGCAACCCTATCTCTCGGGCATTTTAAGGGCCTAATTGGTGTCGGTTTAGTTCTTGTTACGCGGGAGGTCCAGGAGATCGGTGCTTCCATGCATTCAGTTTCTCCTGTCGCCGCTGGTTGGGCGACGACGCCGCATAGAGATGATTTAGAGTTCAGGCAACTCGCCTTTGAGCATCCTGACGGAATCCACGATCACTGTTCCCTTGCCGAGGTAAGCGTTAGCAGACGCTTGTGACCCGGATTCACCATCCACCGTGGAGCTGGAGCCAATCAGCGCCAGGATTTCTATCTTATGCTCACCGGAAGTGACGTCAGGAGCGATGAAGTTGAAAGAGTGGGCACGCATGGTCTCAAGGATTAACTGAAGCGATTCGGGTTCGATGCATTCTTCATCGAGGACCAAGGCACTGCTCGTTGGGTCAATAGTCAGGCAATTGGACAAATCACCTGCAAACTGAGCGATCATAGTCTGTTTTCTCCGAGCGTAGGTCACGACACCGGGCAACGCTTCCACACCGTCAACCAATACCTTTACTTTCACCATGGCCTCAGCCTCTGCCTCAGCTCTCTGCAAGTTCTTGCTCATGACTTTTGTGTCGGTCGTCAGCCCGACTTCAAGTGAGACGTCGATAAAAAGGTCCTTTTGCGCAGGCGTCTTAATGCATCGGGCGAAATCGGGTGTCCAGTCGATGCCAGTGGCACTAAATGCCTGAACAACGGCAATGTCACGCACACCAGCGGACACCTTGGCGGACGGCATTTGGGCGCAAACCTGGCCAAGACCCACAATAGCCAAAACCAAGGCAGAGCTTATAGCTAACACCGGGACCTTTTTCATCCTTCTACCTCCTTATTGTCAAAGTTGCTTGTGGGCATCATCGCCCTTGAGAGTCACCCTCCCTTTTCCTCGCCCAATGAGCAAGAGAGCAATCGATGCACCAATTTTTTCAACTAGAAAAATACTTTTTGATATCAGCAGATCAGGATATCGGGTAGGCAGATTTGGGAGAGAGTTCTCGTGGGTTTTCTTTCTATCTTGAAACTCGAGTCACGGATTTGTCATACATTATATTTCATGCTGTTTTCTATTATCACCTATCTATACCCGCTTCCTCCTGCCAAACACTTAATGATATATGCATCGACAGGAGGTTCCGGAGAGACTGGAGTGGGTAATCCGAGCTTATGTTGCCAACCGGAGTGGCTTTCTACCCGTCTCCAGACCTGTCGATTTCCGATTGAAATCAACTTGCGAGGTCTTACAATCGATGCATAAAGTGGTAAAGGGGCGGGTGATCAGTCTTTTTTCTGAGATTTCCTCACCGCACTCTTCACAGAAACCGTACGCTCCCTTCCCGATCTGCTCCAAAGCTTCATGGATATTTTCAATCAGTTTTCGCTCCGCTCCCCCATGCGAAGGAGGAGGTTTTGGTCGCCATACGCACTTGCCTGATCCGCCGGATCACCGGAATTCTCCTTTCCACCGCCGATTCCGTTGATGGTCGTTTCTGCCTTCCGTGTTAGCACATTTAGCCTTTCAGTCAACTATTCTCGGAAACAATCGAGACATTCCCTTCCCACAACCCATTCCTCAGGTCATACCCTTAAAGGTTTTCCAAACTGAGAGGATACCTCATCGCTTTTTCTTAGCCTGACCGGGAGGGTATTTCCGCTTGTGCATTTCAAATCCGGTGTATGGTTTGTCTGAATCCATTTCAATCGTCACATGGTCTCCAAGCTTGAGTTTGAGGCTAAGCGGCAAGGACACAGAGACGCGCCAGCTCTCCCCTTCAAGATAGAAATATGTACCCCTATCAACGTCGTAATATGCTTGCGCAGCCGGGTAATACCGATAGGTGTGTTTTGCCCTATACCCGTGGGCTTTGGCGTGGTCTGGCGGACCGTTGTTCTTGTTCTTTCCAAACGCTTGAGAGCAACAGGTGATTCGAACATCCCCATCTGAGCTCGTGAGCCCCTTGAAGGAAGCGAAACAAAAAACAATAATCAGAAAAACAAGAGACATTGGAATGCGGCGAACCTTCATTTCTGTCCTCCTTAGATCGTTTTGAGCTATTGACGTTTTCGGCTCAAATCTCTGGACCGGTTCGATCCCTAACAGACCTTCGAAGTATTTCATCGGCATGGTCGTAGAACATCTTTAGCCGTTTGAGAATACTAGGGATTCCATCTGGAGTTGCAGATTTCACAAGGGTTGGTTAGGTATGGTGAGGACGGGCTGAGCAAATGGTTCGGGAGTTGAGTCTATAGCGATTTGGCGTTTTGCCCTCTAGCGTTATTGATTTCCGTCAGAACCATTGCATGATTAGAGTTGGGGCCAGATTAGCGGATCCATCTTCAAATATACAACAGGGCAGGGTTATGTTCTAAAGAAAATTGGTAACGGCTTGCGTGAGCGGCGGCGGGGCGCGGCGGCGTCACTAAGGTCTGCTCGGTGCCACTGTTATGCTCTTACTCCGCTCTAAGTTGAACGAAGTAATGGCGCCCTAAAACTACAGTCAATATTCCACCTAGCATCGTTACAGCAGAATATACCAACTGCACTGTAATGGCTTCAGATACAAATAAGACTCCACCAATGGCGGCAATGACCGGAACCGAGAGTTGAACTACCGCAGCCTCAGTGGTAGAAAGGCCGCCCAGCGCAATATATTAGACCATGTATCCGATCCCTGACGCTACAGCGCCTGACATTACTGCTAAAACAATTCCTTCATACGATAGTTGTATTGTTGGTATAGCAATCAAAGCTAAGACAATTACGAGCGGAGTTGCGCGTGCAAAATTAGATGCTGTCTCGCGGAGAGGAGACGTCGATTTTCTCCCTTTGAGTGTATAAATACCCCACGCTATGCCAGCCACAGACATAAGTACAAAACCGAGAAACGAAGGAGTTGTAACACTAGGTAGCACTAAATAAACAAACCCGGTTAATGCTAATAATACCCCTAACCATTCCGAGAAATGCAACCTGTTACCAGAAATTACACTGATGAGAATCATGGTGATCTGAACAGCGACAAACAACACAAGGGCACCAGTTCCCGTATCCAATGATATATAGGCGAACGAAAATGCAATTGCGTATAGAAATAACATTAATGCAGATACCCAGCTTCCCTTGGTCGATCTGTTATCCTTTTCTGCAGTAAATTTCAGTATTATCGTGAGCAGAACAATACCAGATAACAGACGCATCACAGTGAAGCTGGAAGCGTCGATAGTGCTGCCACCCAAGGCCATTCGGCACAACACTGAGTTCGCTGCAAATGCAACAAGTACAAATAACGTGTATGCGACAGTTTTCACGAGAATGACGGGATTTTCGGTCAAGCTTATCTCCCCTCAATTTGAACATAACCATTGATTATCAGGCTAATCTGCCTGATATCCTGATACTATGGCAACAAACAGGTAAAACTTACCTGTTTGCAATATCAAATATTTTCCGTATCATACCTGGCAAGGGAGGCCCATATCTCCAGCAATCTGTTCGATGAAATGCGACGCCGCCGCTATTGGACACGCACAGAGCGAAGCTATTGTGCATGGTCAAGCACTGTTTGCTCTTTCACCTCCTTCTGAAGTTTAGTCACCTCCCAAAACTCAGTGCTGCATCAAGCTTACCGGTTCTCCCTTTCTTCCTAAAGAACGCATCAACTCAGCTTCCACTGTGGAGAATCTCTCGCTTCAGGTCAACAGGCGTCCTAAAATCCATATTGGCAGATCCAAAAATCAAATCGATCTTCTTTTTCCACCTTTCATAGGAATTGTGCCAAGCCGTTGGATTCTACCTGACATACACAGTCTGAATCAGTCCCCAGAAGTGTTGATTTCCGCCGAAATTAAACAGGCTTGAGCGTCAGCGAGAAGCGGCGATATCATCTTCTATTCTCAAATCCTCACTGAGCCTCACCTACCGATGACTCACAAGAACATCATAATCCCGTTGTCAGGGCGAGATTCTCAGTTGGCTTTCATCCTTCTGGAAAACTACTATATTTCCGACCATAAAATACATAGTTGACCCCATTGTGGGCCAACTGAGAAAAAGATATTTTAAACCAGTAATTAAGTGTTCAAGCAGTTAAGAAATTAGACCAAGGAGGAAATCGAAATGGCAGACGGAAGAATCTTAAACGGTGTGGATGTGGAGGTGGTCAAAGGTGTGATTAACGCCGTAAGTGAAAAACCGGACCTTGCCAGGTCCAAATTCCGAGCCAAAAACGAATGGATCGACGGGGGACACAATCGTACTACCGTCACCGGTTTTTACAGTGCGGGTCAAGAGATTTCCCATACCGGACGATTCGTCTTGGAAGCAGACGAACCCCCCATTCTGGCGGGAAAAGATCAAGCGGCGAATCCTGTAGAGCACCTTCTGAATGCTCTTGCAACTTGAATGACTACCACCATGATCTACCATGCCGCAGTTCGCGGCATAAAGTTGGACGAAGTGGAATCGGAGTTGGAGGGCGATCTTGACCTCAGGGGTTTTTTTGGGATCTCAGATGAAGTTAGGCCAGGGTATCAGGAAATCCGGGTAAACTTCAAAGTCAAGACGGATGCTGAAAATGTGGAGACCCTGAAGGAACTAGTTAAATTGTCGCCCGTGTACGATGTTGTTAGCAGCGGGACGCGAGTCAATGTTGAAATAGAGAAGAAATAGATGTGGAGGATATGCCCACCATTGGCACAGTGACCGCCTTTATCTGCTCGACCGATCTCTCCGGCGAAATGGTCCATTGGATCACCAAGGCCATCTTCGAGGACCTGAGCGAGTTGGTCAAGATCAAGAAGAAGGCCGTCGCCAATGTGACTCTGAAGAATGCCCTCAGGGGGTGTAAAATTACCATTCATCCCGGGGCCAAGCGTTGCTACGATTGAAGATAAAATAAACTGTGGATGTTGGATCGAGAGAAATATGTGGAATTTGTGAGAATACAAAACTGCGGCTTTCATCTAATCACTTTGGCTGAGAAAACAGACCAAAACCGTCTGACCCAACCAGACGGTTACCCTATGGACGCTTATTAGGGAACTGCTTGTGATGCCTTCTCTGGAAGTCCCGCCTTCCTGAGGGTTTCAAGCTCGCGCTGCTTGTGGGCTGGGTTCTTAAAAGGCTGCCCCTCTTTAAAAGACTCCGATGATAAGCTGGGATCAATCTTGAGCGCTTCCGCCATAAGAGCCCGGGCTTCATCCTCCCTGCCGAGCTCTACGTAAACCCTAGCCAAGTAGATCAGCGCCCATTCAGCTGGATACTCACCTTTTCGGCCACGATCAAATAGCTGTTTGAATGTTGCAGTCGCCTCTTCATAGCGCCCCATAAATGCATAACTTCTGCCCAAATAATTCAGATAGAAGGCCGGGTAATATGGACTGAGACGCATTGCTTTCTTCATCAGCGCAATCGCTTCCTCGAACCGTCCCGAAAAGAACATTGTTCCGGCCAAATGGGCATGCCCAATAGAGAAGTTTGGATCGAGTGAGATGGCGAGCTTTCCCTCGGTGATGGCCTTATCATGCTGTCTTTGGAAGAGATAAATCAATGTCAACAATGCATGAACAGAAGCGCCTTTGTCATCGAGGGCCAAGGCCTTCTGCGCAAGTTCATGAGCACGTTTCCAAGAATCAACGGGGGACTCACTCCATCCATAAGCTCCATCTGCCGTGTGGGTAGCGCCCAGCCATACATAAGCAAGCACATACCCGGCATCAAGCTTTATCGCAGCCTCTAGGAGCTTTCGAGCCTTGACGTTATCCTCCTTATTGAATCTATCAAGAAGGTAGTTTCCTTTGACCCCATAACTCCACGCCTCAAGGTTATCTGTGGATTTCGCATACGCGCGGGCTTGCTCTCCGTGGGTTAACTCCACCTGGAGCGAGACCACGATCTTTTTTGTGATCTCATCCTGCAAATCAAAAAGCTCTCCCATTTTCCGGTCGTACTTTTCCGACCAGAGGTGATGACCGGTCAGGGCATCAATCAATTGGGCAGTGACCCTTAGCCGGTCACCGGATTTCTGGACACTGCCCTCCAGGACATACCGAACTCCCAATTCCTCAGCCACTTGTTGAACTCTTGTGGGCCTTCCCTTGTAGGTGAATGTGGAGTTGCGAGCGATGACGAACATTTCTGAGCATACAGACAATGCGGTGATGATGTTTTCGCTGATCCCGTCACCGATATACTCCTGTGTGGGGTCACCGCTCATGTTCGTGAATGGCAGAACAGCAATGGAGGGCTTCTCTGGCAGCGGAAAGGCCATCCTCTCCACTTTCGCTTTGATCACCCGGTGGGCTTCGGCATCCGGAACCGAGAGAACTCGATAAACATCCACCGGTTCTTCGATGTTTTTTGAGCTTTTCTTGCCCACAAACTGATATTCCAGGTTCAGCTTTTTCTTGATTTGATCATAAGCAATGCCAGAGATACAAACCCCGCCCGGCTCAGCCAAAGACTCAAGACGTGCAGCCACATTAACACCGTCACCGTAAATTTTTTCTCCCTCCTGAATCACATCGCCGAGGTTGACCCCGATACGGTATTCCATCTTTTGACCGTCAGGAATCTTGGCGTTCCGCTCAGCAAGCTCCTCCTGAATCTCCACAGCACAGCGCACTGCATCCACAACACTGGCAAACTCGGCTAAAACGTTATCGCCTGGCGAATCCACCACTCGCCCCCGATGTCTTGTAATGAGATTGAACATCACGTCACGGTAAGCCCTTAAGGTCTGAACAGCTCCGTTCTCGTCCTGGCCCATGAGACGGCTATAGCCTTTGACATCAGCACTGAGGATGGCAATTAGCTTACGCTGAAGGGCATTCTGTGCCATCGAAGACTCCTAAGCAAGCTCCAACTTACGAACCATTCTAATAGAGGAATCATGCGGGTGTCAATTAGATCAATCTGACGGTAGCGTATCATATTTTGTGTCAGGGTTTGTCTTGGGCAAGAAAATGGGGTACCACCTATTCGACACGCAAACCCACAACTAAGGAGGTACCCCATGGAACAAAGATTGGTCATAAGGCGTTTGCCACAAGCGTTTGAAATGGTCAAAAAGGAACTCACCTCTCTGTCAGTGCAAATTGGAGAGGACGATAAAAGAAGCAACAGAAATGAGCGTGGAAGATGTGGAACTTCTCTTAGCCAATAGGTATTCCGGACTGAAAGAAGCGATGGAGAATGCCATCCACGAATGGAACAGGTCTAAGGCTAATCTGTTTCGGCTTTAGATTTTTTGATCCCTCGTTTGGGACGCCTAGTTTTTCTCAGATCGATCCTGTGATATGATTGCCCAAGACTCATATTTCTTCACGAGGTAAAGATCAAATGTCAGTGACATTTAACAAGCTCAAGGACTTAGAGAACAGAGGAAATGCCCCACTCAAGGCAAGGTCAACCTATCTACTCATAAATGAATTATTGGAAAATCTTACAAAGGAGGAGCGAGATTTCGTTGAGAAGGAGTTTCTCGAAGAACTGAGCCAGAAACGGCGGTTGCAGCTAAAGGTTACATGCCCCCGATGTAAGATGAGTGTCTCGCGGCGGTTGGGTTTTAAGAACAAATCCAAGTCAAGTGACATTCAAAGTGGTGCAATCCGCCGTCCGCCTCCACAGGATAAACGATGAGTTATCTGAAACCCCGCGAAAAAACCTTGAAAGAGATTTTCAATTTGATAGAATCGACGTGTTCCCGCTGATGCTACCAGGCGGCTGACAAGGCTAAAGCGGAGCGAAAGCTGACGTTGACTTGAAGCCTACTTTTTTCCAAAAGGGAAAGAGTGGGTTTTCATTTTTAGGGCCGACAAAGCCAAAACTCGAGTGATCGGATGACGGAGAGTTGCGGGTCTGGAAGAGCAGCATCCGGGACAAGGCATCAAAACAGACAGCCGGGTTGCCGAAGTGGACCGGTATCCCGGCTTTAGTTATTCCTGGGAACACCCGATTCTTTTAAAGGCGTGTGATGGACGTCAAGGTCAAAGAGGCTTTGGGAGCGATGTCCAGGGATCATGACCTTGATTGGCCACGTGAAGGATCTGCTCCACGTTTGGGGCAGAAAGGACTACCGGCAACATCTATACCCTTTGAATGCTTTCGAGAACAAAGATTGGAAAGAGCTGATTGGCTTGTTAGAGGAATGCTGTGGGAGACCCCCAGCCCGGATTATTCCTCTGTATGCCAAAAGCCTCATGTTTCAAAGAATTCTCTGGAGTAGATGAAATACACGCTGCTTTTTGTGCCATTTCGAATTATCATGTAATTTCAAATGCTTAAACTCGTTTTTCGAATTGTGATGAATAAAGTGGGCTAGCCGTTGACACGAGAAATCGGAAGGGATTTCCTCACAGCCGGTTGAGAGAGCGTGAGGGTCCCGGGGCGCCCGAGTGATTGGCTGAATCGGTTTCGTCAAATAGCCCCATGTTTGTGATTTGTAACAGCGGAGTGGCATGGGAAGGTCTGGGCTCCGGTTTTCGGCCTCCCGAGTTGCGATTGAAGCATTGCATGATCCGTAATACGGCCAACCGCTCGATAACATCTTGATAATTATTAAAGGCGGCCTCCTTCAGGGTAGAATGATCTAGTATCGCACCAATCACCACCCTCAAAACACGAAAGGAGGCCTAAGATGGGATTCTATTGTGGTATTGATGTACATGCAAGGGATTGTTTTGTGTGTATCATCGATGATCAGGACAAGATCCATCTCAAATCCAAGATACCCAATCATCTTCCAAGCATCTTGGATTGGCTTGTAAAGGGTCTCCTGGAGGCTGGATTCGAGGTGAAGTTAGCCCACACGATGGGTCTTTTTATGATCACCGGGGCCAAAGTCAAAACGGACCGAAGAGATGCCTTTAGCTTGGCGAGGCTACTGAGGCTGGGTGCGATCCCTGAGGCCTATATCTACCCCAAGGACCAACGTCCCATTCGGGATCTTTTGCGTCGAAGAAACCGCCTGGTTTTCTTGCGGGCGGCTGTATATGGCGATTTGAGGCGGACTTTACTCCAGTACGGTCTTTTGGGTTACTCCCGGGATGAGATCAAAGGGCTCAGTAAAGCCGAGATTGTCCAGAACTTTGAGCATCCGGTTCTTCGATTGAGTGGTCAGCTCCAGCTTGAGCGAATCAGTCTTTACAGCCGACAGATCAAGGATCTTGAAGAGATGATTCTCGCCACTGTGGCCGAGGAGCCCGTCATAACCAATTTGAATGAGAACGGCCAGAAACCGATAATTTTCTGTTACCATCTCCGTCTTCTCGGAGAACCCGGCCAACCAAAATCGTTGACCGTGAAGAGCCCCTATGGATGTATGGTGCGGATGGCTTCCGGCCCTACCGTGAAGGATCGAGTCGGATCGGCAAGGATGATGGCGGCTAAATCGTGATCTCTGCTAAAAAATCCCTATTCAAAGGGAACAGGAGTAGACTATTGAGGAGTTTCCTGAGTTTTCAAAGCAAGGAATTTCTAACCTTCTGATGTTTCACGACAATTTTGAATCTTTAGATGGGATCCTCATATCCCTTCGCTCCCTTGCTCTCGCGTTGACCCNNGTGGGGAATACTTGCCCCTTCCCCGCTCTGAAGGCGGGGTTTTCCCCCTCCTGCTCATCCTCAATGGGTACCCCAACGCTTCCGCAAACGTCCCTCAGGGACATGAGGGTCCACAAAACTGAGGAAACTCCTCTAGACTATTCTCTTGACAGGCCGCCTTTAAAGGATGTACTAAACGACTAAGACAGGCCCATCTCTGGGCCTGCCTGTAATATCGAACTGTAACCTGACCCTATGAGGCCAGGATTGGAATTATCCAGACGTCAAATGAATGGATATCAGCTGAGCTTGGCCTTCTCTGCATGAGCCAATAACAACCCTGGTGTGCGGTTCGGTGAAGATGAATGCTCCTCTTGCTGGCCCTTGCAACCTAAAGGTTAGACCATGTTAAGATCCCGGAACTCCAGTCGTATGCGCCATCGCCATTGATATCTACCTCCACCTGGTAGGTGGTTGAAGAAAGTGCCGTCAGTCGAGCTTTAGTGGGGCTGCCCTCTATGCCTATCTCACCCTCTGCTACCAGAGCACCCTGGGAGGGCCAAGCATCATAAAGATAGAACCTCAAGGGCTCTTCCGTGTAGATGTTTATGTAGCCATAATCAGGATCGTAGTATCGCCCCGATATCTCAACGTCCGTGTAATCCAACCCCTCGGTCACGCTGATATTGTAGTTCGCGATCCAATACACTTTCCCCGTGCTGTTATCAGATAGCAGCATGTCCATCGTTATTGTGACCGGCAAGGTACTGAAATCGGAGTCAATGGTGCCAGCTAGTGTAGAGGAATAGCCATCCGAGAGAACGGTAAGGTTATCGAAAGAGAAGCTCAGTTCTAGGAATTCTGCGGTATTAACATCAGACCGACCAGAGAAATTCACCCTTCCGGAGTAACTGACGCCCTCAGAACAATAGCCCGAAAAGGTGAAATAGCCATCAAAAAATTCACCAAAATCATCTATACAGAGATAAACATAAGCACTGCCTCCACAGTCACCATTAATCGTTTCACTTTCACACTGGGTAGCACTGATGGCAAAACCACCCGAGGCAGAGGTGATATCGACCCGGTAAAGGACTTCCTCTAACACTTGGGGTAGTCGCATGGTAAGGGGAGGCTTTTCCGTGCGCTCACTCTTTCCACTTTGAACAGCCAGTGGCCCAATATTACTCCCTACAGTGTAACCCCCGACGGCGCCGGCGATCAGATCTACAGCGTTACTTTCGTCTATAACAGCAGGGGTTGTAAGACCAGTGTATGAAATGCTCCCTTCTGCGGAAGATCCACCTCCGCCACCTCCGCCACCTCAGCCAAATCCGAGAAGTGCAAGGATGGCGATAGAGGTAACAATCCCAAAAACTTTTGATTTTGATTTCAATGTTCCCCTCCTTTCATACAGGAAGAACTCACGATGCCGTGCCCCGGAAGTTTGACATGTCGCAGCTTAGACCCGTTGCTTTCTGCCCCCACCTCACGATGGGTTTGGCTTTGTCGGTCAATATCTCTTATCGGCAATCAAAGGGAAAGTCTTGAGAAATTTTGGACTTTAATCAGGCGAGAGAAATAAACGATATGATTTCATTTCCAACTACGGGCCATATGGTGGGCACTCATAGCGGCTTCCTAACAATCGACCCAACACACCAATGCACGCTGCGGATTTAACGTCTCTAACCTGAAGGGAATATTCCTTCTAAGAAACTAGAAGTCGCGGTCTACTCAGCCACTGAGCAAAACAAGAGGGAGTTTCTTCCGCGTGTAACGCACACCCTACCTGGGTGTGCAACCCTTGCTAACGAGACTGTCGGAAACCCGAAAATCACCATTTTGGACTTGTAAGTACCTGAAATTATTACAGGCGAATTTTGCGAAAATGCCAAAATTGGACTTTTTCGACAGTCTCAACTGAAATCCTCGAAATCGCTGGCTATCGATCCGTACCACATTTCAAACGCAAACTGCGCCACGAGGCTGCACAAGAGATGGGGGAGGGCCCCTCCGAGCCGGCTTGCAGGAGCAGGCTTCAAACCACCTTAAGCTGCTGTGGTCAAAAGCCATGGTGGTGAGCGTTAAGGAAAAGTCACGGCTAAGACTGTGGCAGGTGAGGATCAGGGAGACGAGTACAAGCGAACCACTGATGAGGCGTCGAAATGAATAGGACGGTGTCAAAACTGGTGGCCTTTGCGTCTGCCAGGATAAGCACAGAGGAAACCTGCTTACTGTCTGTGCGGCGCCCGGCGTAAAAGTGGCGTGAACCTGATCCAGGCTCTTGTGTGGAACGTGGGAACCTACTGTATGATGCGAAGAGAAAACCCTATAAGTGGAGGACCCACGAAGGGGGAAAGTATCGATGCATACAGTCTTCTGGCATCCCGTGTTTCAGGTTTTTGTTGACCATGCATTGTTTTTTGAGTATTTTCCACGGAAGACCCTGGTACCTCTCAAAACCTTGTTTTTGCCCAAAGGCAGAAAGGAGTTTGGTGAAATGAAAGAATCTCTTAGGAGGTGTCTAGCATGTTATCTGGTCTTAGCGATATTGGTGATGGGCGTCGTGCCGAGAGTCTACGCAGGTTTTTCACCATCGGAGATGGTCGTTCTCTCGCAGTATGATAGGTCTGCCGACCTCGAAAAGATCCAGAAGATAATGGAAATGAAAATGATACGTGAAAGACTTGAACAATTAGGTTTTTCCCAGGAGGAAATCCAGACACGGCTGGGACAACTGAGCGACAGCCAGATCCACCAACTCGCTTTGCAGCTTGATGAATTGAGGGCTGGTGGAAACGGTGAGGGAGTAGTAATATTCCTGCTGATTGTAGCAATAATCGTCGTGCTTGTGCTTTGGATAACGGGAAGTAGAGTTGTCGTGACAAAATAGGATCTGAGAATAAATTCTGATTTACTTCAATGTTGGAAATTGAGAGAAATGTGAATCCCAGAGCAGTCTGCCATCGGTGTTTTTCCGATTATTGAGTGAGCAAACCCTTTCTTCACTCTCTGCCTCTGTTGATTTGCATCGGAACTAAACAGATCAAGGCATCGGCGTAAACCGACGATCTTGAACTAATCGGCGAGTCAGTAACAAAATTTCGAGGCATTTGGCACTTTGGATAATCAGCATAAGGTCTCCGCCGAGGTCCAAATTCTACCCGTGCATATTCACTCAGATTACTCCGATTCTCAAATCCCGCCCTTTGAGGACTGCCGGTACAAAGACCCGCATTATCCGATTGAGACTTATGTGTCCTGACTCCCAAACTGTCAATCGGAATCGGTTGGAGGGGTATACCCAAATTTAGCCAAAATAAACACAACTCCCGAGCATTTCAGAGGCCGCCGAACCTCACCTCCTCGGACCTGGCCTCCCTCACAGTCTCTCGCATGACCGAATAACTCAAGACCCCAACATGTTGTGGCGCTTTTCTCCTTGACACACAAGCACCCTCTCTCCTATGCTTTCCTCATCAAAAAGCGAGTTCTTATCACTCAAGTTATTATGTGCTGAATTGATACCTCAATCGCGCCAGGAGGGGGTGAAAGAAGCAAGCGCTCGCAGTACGTCTTCAATGTCTTCACTTGTAACAGCAGGAGACATATGACCGATGCGAAAAATCTTGTCTTGCAACGCCTCGCCCAATCCGGGTGCGATCTTTATCCGCTGAACCTGCTCCATGTATTCCACGACCTCGCCGGCCGGGACGCCCTCCGGCGCACAAACGGGCGTCAGCACGGGAACGAGATCCTCGTCGGGCGTATAAGGAGGCATGCCGATCTCGCGCAATCCCTGGCGCAGTTGAAGTGCCAAATCACGATAACGATTCAAACGCACCTCCAGCCCTTCCTCAAGGAGTCGTTTAAGGCTAGCACGCAACGTGAGCACGTTGCTGGTCGCGGTGGTCGTCGGGTATGGTTCCCAGTCTGCCCAATCGATGGCGTATTGACGCCATACCTTCAAATCCAAATACCAGCCATGTGGCGTGTCGTTGGCCAGGATGGCCTCCCAGGCAGTAGAGGAGACGGAAACCGGTGTAAGACCGGGAGGTGCGCCAAGGCATTTCTGCGTGGCGGAGGCGCAAAGGTCGATGCCCCATGCGTCTACCTTCAACGGTATTCCTCCTAAGGAGGAGACCGAATCGATGATAAATAGAGCGCCGGCTTCCTTGACAAGAGGACCAATTACCTCGATGGGATTTACGATCGCCGTGGATGTTTCTAAGTGCACCATGGCAACCGCTTTGGCATCAGGATGTTCGTGCAAGGCTTGTTTGACTGTCGCAGCAGGAATCGGTGTTCCCCATTCCCTCTCCAGGCGTACCACCTGCAGACCATAACCCTCCGCGATGATTGCCAGGCGGTCACCAAAATACCCATTGACACCGACGAGGATTTTCTCGCCTCGTCTTACCGAACTCCCGATACAGGCATCGATGCCCGCGGTTCCAGAGCCAACCATGAGGAAAACATCACCTTCTGTATTGAAGACCGATTTCAGCAATTCTATGGTTTCATTGAAGAGCTTCGTCCACGCCACCCCGTAGTGAGGCATCACGGGGTTGGCCATGACAGCCAGGACATCCTCTTCCACCTCAACAGGTCCAGGGATCATCAGCTTCAAAGGTTTATCTGCTATCACTTGTTCCTCCGGAGATGTTGGCTCAAATCATGTAATCCGTGGCTGCGTCTATGCCCCCTTTATCGCACGCCCGACAAATTTTATCAATGCTAGCGATCCAGTGCTAAACGCCCTTTAAACCATTCCTGATGTAGGTGACCGCAGCAACAGCGCATCAAAGCCCTCGAGTCTGCACCATACAGCGCCGTCTTTGGCAAGGAATCGTTCGTCTTTCGGCTCTAAGCTTTAGCTTCCAGTTGAATTGTCGATGAAAACGCACACTGAAGATTGCAAGAATCGCGTCAAAAATGACGGGAGTGTACTCGCTGCTTTCGTGGCATCAAAAAGCAACGTGTCAATCCGGTCAAGGATACTGAAGAGATATATAGGAACTTACGTCCGTGGCTTCGTGTCAGAGCCTACGCCAAATGACGATAGAGAAGAACGAAATGTGACCCGGAGCGAGCGTCAGATTCGCGACTCGAACCAATTGGATTTTTCGTCGAGGAAGTAGAGATCCCCAACATGCTCCATATCCCAGTGTTTCGTATCCCAGAACTGATCCATGCGAACTCTCACCATTCCCAACTCAATTAAGCGACGCAACTCCTGGATTGAAATCTGGGAGATGACCGAGTCTTTCCGGGGATACTCTTTGTGTAAGCCCCACTCGGCTTCCTTTGCCATGGTCTCCTACAAGTCGGCCTATCTCAAGGCTCACTATCCAGCCAAATTCATGGCAGCCGTCATCAGCAACCAGGGGGCTTCTATACGACCTTTGCCTATATTTCAGAGGCAAAGCGGATGGGAATCCGGGTTCTCCTGCCTGATGTGAATCGGAGCGCGTTCCACTACCAGGCCGAGGATGATCAAACGCCGGAATCCATCCAGTTGCCCCCTTCTGAAAGTCCTCGCATCCGACCGTGGATGGCAATCCGGGTGGGATTCATGCAGATCAAGGGGCTTAACAAGAAGACCATTCAGGCCATTCTCAACAAGAGAAACCAGGGTGGCCCCTTCAGGTCTCTTCAAGATCTGCTCGAGCGAGTTCCCGTCCCCGAGGGAGACGGAACCCTCCTCATCAAGTCAGGTGCCTTGGATTGCCTTGAGCCCAGCTTGAATCGTTCACAAATCATGTGGACTCCTTTCGCCCATGTGCGGAGCCATTCCACCGTGGTCCAAAAGCAGGGCACCACGGGCCATCTCTTTGCCTTTCATGGCACAGACTATCCCGCACCCCCCTTGAAGGATTACGATCTTAAGACACAACTCCCCCACCAGGCCGAAACCCCGGGGTTTCTCATTAGCACCCATCCCCTGACCCTGTACGAACCAAGGGTCAAGGGGCTCCAGTATATCCCGGCAAAAGACATGGAGAAACACCTTGGAAAAGACGTCACCATGGTCGGCTGGTGCATCACGAGCCGAACCGTGATCACCACCCATGAGGAGCTCATGGAGTTTGTCTCCTTTGAGGATACAACAGCCATTTTCAGGACCAACATCTTTCCCCAGGCCTTCCGCCGCTCTGTCCACCTCATCGATCTCGACGAGCCCTTTGTGCTGAGGGGCCGGGTCACCGACGACCACGGCTGTGTGACCCTCAATGTGAGCCACGTGGATACACGACTCTTCTATAAGATTTCAAAACGGCAATCGATGCATTTTCCCGCACAGACTGAAGCGACATGATAGGACAAGCTGCCACAGAGCCAATGACGCCAGATGCAAGCCCCGTCTCCCGACCTCGCAATCCTCTGAATTCAGCTTACTACCGGTGCGCTGAAGACCATTTCGAGACATTCGGACAGGTCTACGAGGAGCGGTTTGAAAAACTGTATGGCTTTTTCCGTCCTTATGTCCAACATGTCATTTACCGGTATCTCGACTGCGGTGAACTCCATAACGGATTGGCCCGAATCAGATGCAAGCAGTGCGGCCATGGGTATCCTCTGGCTTTTTCACACAAGTGCCGGCACTTCTGTCCATCCTAGAGCAATGTCCAATCCTCTACATCCACGATTTCAGAAACCGTTTGTTTCTAACTGAATTGGAAGTCAAGTGAACTGGCGCAAAGGTTACGATAGGCGTTTCAAATATTGCGTGATTGGGATTGGGGCCAAGACGGTCAGGACCTTGTATTAAAAGCCCCGTTCATAAATCTTTTGTTGACACCGCCCAGCCTGCCTCCATGGGCGAAGATCCCTGCCTATGTTGGATGGTTGACTTCTCTCACCGACGAGGGAAACCTATAACGCTCTATTGTCAGCATAGAATATACCGAGAGATTAGATGCTTTCCTGAAATTTTGAACAATAAGAATTGGGGAACATTGACCTCGCTATAAACCACCCCCCGGAACCCCGGAAGAAACCGAATCTGAGGTTAGGAAAAGCATAGAGGAAATCCGTCCTGTGGTGGGTATATTCTTGACAGTTCAAACAGAATTACTCCATATTGTAAGCCTGAAAATGTTCTTGCTTTGAGCGAAGTGTCGAAAAATATGGCTTTTGTCCGATTAGAACTGATTAGTCCACATGCTTAAGATGCTTCTGGCGATGGATCACATACCATTGGAATGATCAAGATGATCTGCTTCCTAACCAAGTCGGGCCACACATCGGCCGACCTTCCGTTGCCCCCTCCTTTCATTGGAAAAAATACTGAAGAGGGGCCGAAGGATCCGGGATATTCTGAAACACAGATTAGGCAACTCAGAGAACTAAGAGTCATCTGATGCCAGAGCTGATGATCTTCGCAGAGGTGAAGGAGCCTGGCTTCTCCGTAGATGATTATAAAAAGAAGACGGAATCAGCTAAGGACTCACCTACCCAGGAGAAAGAAGATTCCAAAAAGCGACAGAAAGTCTCCAAGGCAAAGAGCAAAGACTCGTGAACCGACTCGTCGGAGGCCAACCGACTCTTTGTTCTGGCCTTTCTTTCACCGACCTTTTCGGCGATTGATCTTTATTCCTAGAATTGCAAGCGACAACAGTCCTTTTCACTTGACACTCACCACCCGCTGAAGTATAGGGAAATAGATCACCTCCCCCTCCCCCGCCAATCTACAGCCCGCAGTTAGGAGGACACAGAATGGAATTCAAGGAGGAAATTGAGCAGGCGTTGGCGTCTAAGCGAGAGAAATCTCATGAGGCTTATCTACGGGCAAAGGCGCTGATCCCTTCAGGCGTGATGAGCAGGGCTCGGCTTTTCCCTCCATTTCCCTTTTTTGTTCGTGAGGGCAAAGGATCCAAGGTCATTGACCTCGACGGCAATGAGATCATTGATTGTGCCATGGGGTATGGTCCGTTGATACTCGGCCACGCCCATCCAGTCGTCGTCGACGCGATCCGAGAGGCAGCGAGCAGGGGGTGCCAATTTGGCATACCCCACGAGGATGAGTACCGGCTGGCTCATCTCATGGCGGAAACCTTGCCTGGACTTGGTAAGGTGACTTTTTGTAACTCAGGGACCGAAGCGGTTTACCAAGCGATTCGAATTATCAGAGCTGTCACTGGGAAGAAGAAGATTGCCAAATTCGAGGGTGGGTATCACGGTGGCACGAATGAAGTCCTCGCCAACTTCAAGTTCAACAAAGAAAAAGGGGGGCCGGTTGAGAACCCGAACACGGTTCCAGGTTCTGTGGGTATCCCTCCAGAGGCCCAGGCAAACACGGTAATTCTGCCCTACAATCATGAAGCCGCCTTCAACATCATCGAAAGACATAGAAAAGATCTAGCAGTGGTCCTCGTCGAAGTCATTCAGGGAATNNGGAATGGGTGGCAATCTAATTGGTAAGAGGGACTTTATTCAAAAGCTTCGCGATATCACCAAGAGCTTCGACATCCCCTTGCTCGTGGATGAGATCATCACCGGCTATCGTCTCGGACTCGGGGGAGGCCAGGAATATTACGGAATCGAGGCGGATATTGCGACCTATGGCAAGATCATTGGCGGGGGACTGCCTACAGGTGCCGTGGTTGGCAAGGATTCGATTATGGAGATCATCGCCTACACCGGCGATGCAGCTACCGATGCCAAGACCAAGCCCTTTTATGGAGGGACTTTTAACGGGAATCTCTTGACCATGGTTGCTGGCGCAGCGACGCTACAGTATTTGGTTGATCACCCAGAGATCTATGGAGAGATGGATCGTTTAGGGAACAAGCTCCGAGAGGGTATAAATAGATTCTGTAGGGAAAAGGAGTTTCCCGTCCAAATGACAGGCATGGGCTCCATGTTTTGCACCCACTTCACCGATAAGAAGATCGAGAGTGCTCGAGATCTTGCAGACACCAATCTCGAGGCGGCTGCGGCTTTCTATCCGCATCTCTTGAAAGAGGATGTCTTTATCCCGAACATCCATATGGGATTCATTTCTGTGGCTCATTCGGAAGAGGACATCGAGAGAATCATTGCCGCGCATTGCAGGGCCTTGGAATCAGTCCGAAAGCTCGAACTGATTTGATGAGAAGGAAGCTGGCCCTGGGTGATGTTTCATATCCCGGATTTTTGCTCAGACTTCCATTCCTTTGTGCTCTTTCCCTTCTAATAGCGTTCCAATATGTCCGATGTTGCGAAGACTGCCTGGTCATAATAAGGCCTTTGAGTAAAAGGAGGGGCATGAATTGCCGTGACCCTCGCAAAACGATCAGAGAAGGAGGGTGTGTATGAAACGAAATCTTCACGCTGGCAAGAGGCAAAGTGGAGGGTTTAGCCTCAACGTCTTCACCGAGGATGAGCTCTACGAAATTCATCTGGCTACATTGGAAGTACTCCAGAGAACAGGGATTTTTGTCGAAGATGAGGTAGCGCTTGAAATCTTTGACGGCGGGGGAGCCGAAGTTGATCGGAAAGCCAAAATCGTCAAGATCCCTCCGTATATCGTCGAAGACGCAGTCCGTTCTGCACCATCAAAGCTCTTTCTAGCAGGTCGGGATCCCAAGAATGACATCGTCCTCGAAAGTAATCGAGTCCATTTCACTGGATTTGCGGTCGCTGTCCAACTGCTTGATCCGTACACCGGTGAAATCAGAAAGCCAACCAAGGCAGACATCGCGGCGGCCGCCATCATGGAAGATTACCTGAGTGAGGTGGACGTCAATCAGAAAGCCATGGATGCTCTTGATGTACCCCAGGAGGTGTTGGCCCTCCACAATGCGGAAGCCTTATTTCCTAACACAACTAAGCACTGCTTCATTGGTGCGGGAAATGGCAAGCAGCAGAGAAAACTGATCGAAATGGCTGCGGTGATCGCGGGCGGTGAGGATAAACTCCGGAGCCGGCCGCTCGCATCCTTTCACACGTGTCCGGTCAGTCCTCTCAAATTGGTTCGAGAGTCCTGTGAAGTCATTATGGAATGTGCACGATCGGGAATGGTGATTGATCTCCTTTCCATGGCCATGGCTGGAGGTTCATCGCCGGTTCACCTCGCTGGAACCCTAGTGACGCACAATGCCGAGGTGCTCTCGGGAATTGTACTCGATCAACTGACACGTAAAGGAGCGCCGGTGATGTACGGAAGCTCGACAACAGCGATGGATCTGAGGCTGGCCACAGCATCCGTGGGATCCCCCGAGTGTGGAATGATCAGTGCCGCCGTAGCGCAAATGGCTCAGTATTATCAAATACCGAGTTGGGTTGCCGGTGGGTAGGCTGATAGCAAAGTGTCTGACGGTCAGGCGTCCCATGAGAAGACCCTAACCGCTCTATTACCAGCATTGGCAGGTGCCAATCTGATATATGGTTTGGGGATGCTCGAAATGGGGATGACCTTTAGCTTCGGCCAGCTTGTTATGGATAACGAGTTTGCCAAGATGATCAAGCATGCTGTCCGAGGAATTGCTGTGAATGACGAAACATTGGCAGTGGATGTGATTCGAGAGACGGGCCAATTCAAGGATTTCCTTTGCCATGACACTACCCTTAAGCATATGAGAGCTGTTCAGTCTCAGCCTCGACTGATCGACCGTTCCATCCGAGAGGATTGGGAAAAATCAGGAGGAACGGACATAACTCAGAGAGCGGAGGAGGAGGCGAGACACATTCTTGAAACTTATAAACCCGATCCAGTGCCTCCCAGCGTTCTCGACACGCTCCGATCGATCGTTGCGGAGGCAGAAGAAGAATGTGGCGTGTCGAAAAGAAAAAAGGATGGATGATGGCATTGGTGATTGTCGCTCCTGAACTCGATCCTTCACCATGGACCGCTGCGCTGCAAGCTGTTGATCCTGATCTTGACATCCGCGTGTGGCCTAACCATGGAGACAAGCGTGACATTGAATTTGCGATCACGTGGAATCATCCGGCGGGTGAACTGCTTCAATATCCGAACCTCAGATGCATTGCATCTCTTGGTGCAGGAGTCGATCATCTTCTCAGGGACCGCAGCTTGCCTAAAGGGATTCGTGTAACACGACTTGTGCATCCGCTACAAACGCTGCGGATGACACAATACGTCCTGATGGCCGTCTTGAACCACCACAGGAGCTTCGAGCGATATCGAGAACGGCAGGCGGAAAGAAGATGGTCTCAAGAGGAAATCGTGACTTGCTCAGATGAGGTCAATGTCGGCATTATGGGGCTCGGCAATTTCGGGGTTGACGCGGCCGCAAAACTAACGCAGATCGGCTTTCATGTCCTTGGATGGAGCCGCACGGAAAAGAGAATAGAGAGGGTTCAAACTTTCTTCGGAGATGACCAGCTCAACGCGTTCTTGTCACAAACTGATATTCTCGTCTGCTTGTTACCTTTAACCCCCAAGACAACCGATATATTGAATCGCCACACCTTCGAGAAGCTTCGCCCCGGCGCTTACGTGATTAACGTGGCGAGGGGTGAGCATCTGGTTGAGGAAGATCTCCTAGATGCTTTGGATAGAAAACACCTCTCTGGGGCTTGCCTGGATGTTTTTCGCGCCGAGCCGCTCCCTCCCAATCATCCTTTTTGGCATCACCCGAGAATCACTGTTACGCCTCATATTGCCGTCGGTGATCATCCAAGCCTTGTTGCGTCTCAGATTGTAGAGAACTATCAAAGGATGAAGGCCAATAAGGTTCTACTGAACCAAGTTGATCTGAAAAAGGGGTACTAGAGCTATCTCCGGCGTCCTGGNNCATCGAGAACCGGTCGGGCACGATAGGAAACTCGTAGTCATGGTCTGCAATGCCGTGGAAGGGAGAGAATAGATCAAACACCCAGATAGGATTGCTTGACGTACTCGGTTTGTGAAAGGTCCTCAGGCGCGCCCTGTATCGCGAGTTCACCTGTTTCCAGAATGTAGATCCAGTCGGAGAGTTCGAAAGACATCGATATGTTATGCTCAACCATCAAAATGGTGATTCCTCTCCTGTTGAGGTCGTTGATCAGCTTCCCAATATCTCGCACAACTGAAGGGGCTATGCCCTGAAGAGGCTCATCCATGAGAAGAAGTTTTGGCTTAGCCATCAGGGCACGCGCAATAGCCAACTGTTCCCCTAGGCCACCACTCAGTGTTATGGCCAAGCTTTTTCGCTTTTCTCGAAGAACGGGGAAATATTGGTAAACCTCCTCAGTGTCTTTCTCCAATTCCTTCTTGGTTGCCCGCTTTCGCGAGTAGGCTCCCATAAGAAGATTATCAGAGACCGTCATGTGTGGAAAAAGCGCCCTTCTCTCTGGGACATGGGCGATGCCTTTCAAAATGATATCTTGGGGGCTTCTTCCATCTATTCTGCTTTCTTGAAACCAGATCTCTCCTCTCGTCAGCTTCATGAGCCCGGATACAGCTTTCAGGATGGTGCTTTTGCCCGATCCATTCGCTCCGAGAAGACTCACGATTTTTTCAGTTGGCACGTCAAACGAAACATCATGAACCGCCTCGAGGCTCCCATAATGTACTTTGAGATTCTTCAGTTTGAGGCATGTCTGTCCAGATTCAGGCACGGACCGCCCCTCCAAGGTAAGCCTCGATCACCCTCTGGTTGTGCTTAATCTCCTCAGGCAAACCCTCAGCGATTTTCTCTCCCACACTCAGGACCACAACACGATCGCAGATGCGAAACAGAGCCCCCATGTTATGCTCGATCACCATCACAGTGACTCCCTTATCCCGGATCGCACGGATCAAATCCAGAATATCCGTCACCCTTTTTGGGCTCAGAGCGCTAAGCGGTTCGTCCAACAGCAGGATCTCCGGGGCCGGCCCCAGAGCCATGGCAATACCAAGACTCTTCTGATAGCCATGGGACAGATTACCACCCAGTCTGTCCCCCTGAACTTCCAAGCCCACAAACCTCATCAGTTCCAGGGCCTCGGCCTCGGTGGCCTCCTCCTCCTTCCTGTTACCCGGAGTCCGAAAAAAGGAACCCCAGAAACCGACCTGCGTGTGGAGGTGCCGTGACATGACCAAGTGCTTGAAAACCGATAGATTCTTGAACAAGACCTCCAGCTGAAAGCTCCGGGATATTCCCTTCTGAACGATCTGGTGAGGCTTCAAGCCGGTGATGTCCTCACCCTTATGAAAAACCTTACCCCCGCTCGGCCGATAACGTCCGGTAATCACGTCGAACAGGGTCGTTTTCCCAGCTCCATTAGGACCGATCACTCCCAGTATTTCTCCCGGATGAAGATCAAAACTCACATCATTCAGTGCCGTTAGGCCACCGAAATTCTTGGTGATGTTACGAATCTCGAGAATGGGCTTGGGAGATGGTTCGTCCATTTGTATCTTACGCTGCAGCGATTTTCTTTTTCATGGCCCATGCGGAGATTTTCTCCGGCAGGCTTATCAAGCCTTCAGGCAAGAAAACGAGAGTTCCCGCCAGGATCAGACCGTAGACTAACGGGACATACATGACAATAGGCCGCAAGAGTTCCCTCAGTAGCACGAAGAGAAAGACCCCGACGATAGGCCCCCCAAAGTGGCGTGTGCCGCCCACAACGGTATAGATGATAATATAGATCCCTAAGCCCCAGTAAAAGTCGACAGGCATTATCAGTGTTGTGTAATGCGCGTAAAGGCTTCCGCCAATGGCCGCGAATGCTGAGCCGATAAGAAGAATCACCATCTTGTAACGCCACACCCTGATCCCCACGAACTGGGCCAACAGATTGGACTCCTTGACTGCCTCGGCTATCCTCCCCAGCCGTGACTGTTCTAGCCGGTAAAGGATGAGCAAACTCAAGAGCATGAAAACGAACACAGTGTAATAATAAGGGATCTTCGATAAGGGTCCAAACTCAATTGCTGGAATGCCCGGGATACGAATAGGACCTGGGGCGGGGATAAAGAGGAGACCGGCTGGACCGCCAAAGGGATTTTTGAACCTGACCCAACACAACCTCATGACTTCGCCAAAGGCATAAGAGGCGAAAAAGAAGAAAGTCCCAGTCGTCGGGAGACACGGGAGGTAGACAAAGACGGCAATGAAAGCTGTTATCAAGACCGCCAGGGGCAGAGCTACCCAGAAAGAAAGACCGAGTTTCATCGCCAGCAGGGCTGAGGCATATCCTCCCATGCCCATAAGCGGGACATGAGCAAAGGACCATTCGCCCATGGTGATTGTGAAACGAAGGCTGGCGGTCACGATGATGTAGATCCACATAAGGATGAATACATGCATCCAATATGGGCTTTGTGTGAACACGGGTAACAAGCCGAAAGCCACAATCACGGCGGCAATACCGACCTTTTTTCCCAAGAGATTCCTACGCTTCATAACCGAGTAAGCCTTGGGGTCTCACGATCAGAATAACACCCAAGATAGCCGCAGCACACATAAGGGCAGCGATGGGATCCACCAGGGTAGAAACGAAGCTCTTGATGTACCCCATGATAAATGCCGCAAGTATTGTGCCTGGTAGACTCGTTCGTCCTCCCAAACAGACCACAATGAACCCTTCCCATGCCAGAGGTGGGCCCAAAAATGGATTCACCACGAAAATTGGAGCCAGAAGTCCTCCAGCCGCAGCGGCCATAGCTCCCCCTATTCCCATCGCCAAAGAGCACACCGTGTCGATGCTGACTCCCTGCAAAGCGGCTCCATCCGGATCCTGCATCACAGCACGCATGGCACGCCCATACCGACTCCATCTGAGAAAAACGTAAAACACGACAATCACAACGAGCGATATGGGGATGATCATCAGCCTTTCCACAGAGAGTGTCACACCAGCGATCTTGACAAGCCCAGGGAAGACGGACTCAACACCTTTGTCTTTTACGCCAAAGAAGCTAATGATGGACACTTGTAAGACGAATATCAGTCCAGTGGACATGATGAAACTGGGGATATGGTATCCTCGCATCGGTTTGAAGAAGATACGCTCAAGAGTTATGGCGAGGCTGGCCACAAATGCCATGGCCAGGGCAAGGGAAGCCAGATAATTGATGCCTAATTCCTCAAAGAAAAACCAGACAGCAAAAGCACCGATCATGTATAGCTCGCCATGGGCGAAGTTTATGATGTGCATGATGCCATAGACCAAAGTCAACCCGGTGGCGAAAAGCGATAACTGGAATCCGAGCATAGTCCCGTTAGCGAACATCTGGACGAATTGAGCGAAAGTCATCTTCTCCAGATCACCCCCTTTCTCAACGGGAAGGCACGCGTCCCATAGGTGAGACAGACGCACCTTCCCGCGTAAGTCAGGTCAGGAAGTCTCCTTGGCCTTTTCTGCCCTGAGGATTTCACGAATAAAGGGGACCGTATCTTCCCAGGATACTGTAGTCACGACAACCTCTTTTCCGTTCTTGATCTGGTTGATAGGCAATGGGGTCGAAAGGATCGAATTGATGCCATAAAGTTCTTCTCCGACCCATCTCACTGTCCCGTAAAGCCCCTCCATGGTGAATCCAGGACTCCGCCAGACTTCGACAACCTTGGTCGTGTCGATGCTGTCGGCTGCCTCGATGCCCTGCTTGATATAAAGCACGTCATTATAGTATTCAAGGCTCCACGCATCCTGTGTGCCGTACTTGTCGAGGTATTTTTGGCCGACCTTGCGCATCTCGGGCGTGTAGGCAAACCCGATATAATCCGCCGTCCCTGACTGAATCAAGCCCTCTGCAGCCTCTGGCCCAGCGATCTTAAGAACCATCGACGTATCTGAGCCATGGTCGGCGATGTAGTGGCCCTTATAGCCCAATTCCCACGCCTGTTTCTGCACCAAGGCGAAGTCTCCCGGAGGAGTCCTGCTGGCATTAATGGCATCGGGCTTTAAAGCCATGACCTTGGTGAGCATAGGATAGAAATCTTTCGTGCCTTCCGGGACAAACACAATATCCAGTATCTTTAAACCGGCAACCTCCGCGTATTGGCGGGACAGCTCAGCCGCCTCATGCCCTGTCTCATTGTCTGGCTCGAACACGACAATCGTTTTCGTGTCAGGGTAGAGCTTGTTCAGGGCACCCCAGGCCGCAGGGGCGAACTGGTCATTTATTTGGACGGCTCTAAAAGTATAGTAATCAGTCGCCCTGGGGCGTGATGCACCGCAGTGCATCATGATAACTTTGTTCGCCTCAGTGATAGGGTTGACAATCTTCTCAGTTCCAGAACTCATGGGGCCGACGATATACTTCACCTTGTGCTGATGGATCAGCTTGTTAAAAGCGGCTAGCCCGACACTCGGGGAGAACTCGGTATCCTCACTGATGACCTCGATTTTGTAAGTTTCGCCCCCGGCACGAATTCCACCTGCCTTGTTGATATCATCCGCTGCCAGCCTCACCCCCCGATCCACGGGAACCCCCCACGGCGCCCCACCTCCTGAGAGAGGCTGAGGGACACCGATCTTCAGCACCCCCGCACCGCACACCACGGTCGTTGCTGAGAAAACCACAGCCAGAATCACCGTTCCCAAAACAAGTTTCCTTTTCATGATAGACCCTCCTTGCTTCGTTGGTTTTGCTTTTCCCACAAGAGTTGTCCGAAAAACCATCACCTCCTTTCTCCGTGATCCTCATTCAAGCCTTCTTGTCAAATCCATTCACACGACCTGCAGCATTATGTTCATGCTACGGCAGCGGCAGTTTACTTATACCATATCTTTGTGCGTCCTGTGTGATGATTCCTAGAAGCTGTAGCTCAAGCAGACTATGGTCTTTCGATCTTCAGACCCGATCG
>JABAOH010161168.1_pt3 | contig 27322 bp, 34 predicted proteins | sample 7062181 | NCBI WGS metagenome assembly JABAOH01 (sample SAMN14538630, study PRJNA623070) | marine sediment metagenome | biome: marine biome [ENVO:00000428]; feature: marine pelagic biome [ENVO:01000023]; material: deep marine sediment [ENVO:00002113]; isolation source: pool of 5 deep marine...
GGAAAGGCTGATGGGCGCGGCCGCAACCGGCACCGGCCGCCCCGCTCGCTTCGTGCGGCTGAGCCGCTGAGGTGCTCTCCTAATCTGACCGCATGATCTCGGTAGCCGACTTCCAGGCCGAAGCCCGGGAATGGCTCGCCGCCAACGCTCCACGGCGATCCGGAGACGACAACCCCGCGGTGCTCTTCTCGCACAGGGAGGACGAGGAAGAGCTGATCGCCGAAGCGCGCCACTGGCAGGCTCGAATCTTTGAAGCCGGGTTCGCCGGCATCACCTGGCCCGAGACGTACGGGGGCCGCGGACTCTCCCCGGTCCACCAGATCGCCTGGGTCCAGGAAGCCGCCGACTACGACCTCCCTCTGGACATCTTCGGGATCGGAATCGGCATGGGCGGACCCACGATCCTCTCCTGGGGAACCGACGANNGTTGCGGCCGATGCTGCGCGGCGAGGAGATCTGGTGCCAGCTGTTCTCCGAGCCGAACGCGGGAAGCGACGTGGCCGGCGTGCAGACCAGGGCCGTCGCCGACGGAGACGAGTGGGTGGTCACCGGACAGAAGGTGTGGACGAGCGGAGCCCACTTCTCCAAGTGGGGCCTGCTGCTGGCCCGCACCGACCCCGACCTGCCCAAGCACAAGGGCCTGTCCTACTTCATCATCGACATGGATCAGCCCGGCGTGACTTCGCGGCCGCTGCGTCAGATGACCGGCGGCACCAATTTCAACGAGGTCTTCTTCGACGCGGCCGTGGTCCCGGCCGAGAACCTCCTCGGCGGAGTCGGCATGGNNGGAGTCGGGATGGGGTGGACCGTCGCGCTGACCACGCTCATGAACGAGCGCACCTCGATCGGAGCCCTCTCCGGTGCGGCCCGGGCCTCTGGGGACGCCGCCATCGCTCGTCTGCGCGCCGAGATCGAAGCGATCAGCGGTAGCGACCCCGCCGTCGACGAGGTGTTGCGTGATCGGCTTGTCGAAATCGCCATCCGCAGCAAGCTGCTCGCCATGCATTCTGGGCGCATCATCGCCAAGCTATCTCAGGGGGAGATCCCCACCGCTGAGGGTTCGGTCGCCAAGCTGATAGCCACCGACCTGTTGCGTCGCGTCTCGTTCTTCGGCGTGGACGCCCAGGGCTCGCACGGCATGCTGGCGGGAGACGACGGACTGGCCGACGGGCAGTGGATCGATGCCCTGCTCGGCTACCCCGGGATGAGGCTCGCCGGGGGATCAGACGAGATTCTGCGCCGAACCATAGGAGAGCAGGTTCTCGGCCTTCCCCGGGAGCCGCAGGTGGGCAAGGATCTGCCCTTCACCGAACTCCCCAAGAACACCTGAGAGTTGATTTGCCCCGGGTGACACCCGGGCTAGCATCTCGCCCTCGGTGCCCCTAGTGGCACCCCACCTGCAGGCTCTCCCGCCCCCCTGGGGGGCCTGCACACCCACCAGGATCGGCCCGCGACCCGCAACGGTCGCGGGCCGATCTGGGTTTGGGCGGCGCCGCGGTGAGCGGTGCTTGAATCCACCTCATGAAGCTCCCGCTGCGCCGGCCCCGTGAGCTCGCTGTCGCCTTGCGCGACTTGGCGCGGCGCCGTCCCCGTGAGGCGGAGGAGTACCTCGACAGCCACGAGGAGGAATGGAGCGAACTCGCCGCAGCCGACCCCCACGATGCCGCCGACATCCTCGAGGCGATCGACGAGCAGGCCGCCGCCGACCTGATCACCACCCTGGAGCCGGCCAGCGCCGCCGACCTGCTCNNTGCTGGAGGAGATCGACGCCGGTGAAGCCGCATCGATGGTCGCCGAGCTTCCCTTCGACGAAGCCGCCGACATCGTCGGCAAGCTGGAGCCCGACGCCCGCACCGAGATCTTCGGGGCTCTCGACGACGAAGCCGTCGACGAGATCCTTCATGTCCTGCGCTACCCCGAGGACTCAGCCGGGGGTCTCATGTCGATGGAGCCGGTCAGCCTCCCCGGAGGCCTGACCGCAGGGGAAGCGATCGAGGCCCTGCGCCGCCTCCATGAACACGTCGACGATCTCCACTACGTCTACGTGGTCGACGAATCGGACCGGATGATCGGCGTCGTGTCTTTCCGCGAGCTCGTCTTTTCCCGTCCCGGTAACAGCCTGGACGAAGTGATGGTCCCCAACCCGGTAGCAGTGCGGCCCGAGACCGACCGGGAGGACCTCGCCGAGTTGATCCAGCGCTACGGCTTCGTGGCGATGCCGGTGGTCGATTACCGCGGCCATCTCCTGGGCGTAGTGACGGTCGACGACGTGATCGAGGCCGTGCAGCACGAGGCGACCGAGGACATCGCCGCCATGGTCGGTGCCGGCGCCGAGGAGACGATCTACACCCCGTTCTTGCGCTCCGTGAGAAGCCGCCTGCCTTGGACGGCCGTCAACCTGGCGACCGCCTTCCTGGTGGCCTTCACGGTGAGCCGGTTCGAGCCGGTCATCGACCAGTTCGCGGTCCTCGCCGCCTACATGCCGGTCGTCGCCTCGGTGGGGGGCAACAGCGGGGCACAGAGCCAGGCGATCATCATCCGGGCGATGGCGGTCGACACGGTGCCGGCCCAGGTGACACGCCGGCTGCTGGGACGGGCGATCCTGATCGGGCTCACCAACGGAATCGTGATCGGGCTCCTGTCCGGGATCATCGCCGGAGGGTTCACTGGGGAGGAGCGCATCGGGTTCGTGATCGGTCTCGCCACCCTGGTCAACCTGGTGGTCGCCAACCTGGCCGGAAGCGGCATCCCGATCCTCCTCGACAAGCTCGGGCAGGATCCGGCGCTCGCCTCCAACATCTTCATGACGATGATCACCGACCTGGTGGGATTCGGCGGGTTCCTGGCCATCGCCACCGGACTGCTCTGACCGGCCCGCGGTAACGGGGACGACCGGTTGCCTCTAGCGCGTCCGTCGCGCGGTACGGATCCCCCGCATGCTCAGGGTCACCAACTGGCGCAGGACCACCGCGAGCAGCACAACCAGCGCCGGCACGAACCACCATGGGGTCCGCTCTGACGGAAACGGTTCCACTCGTTCCGGGCGGGCCCGACTCTCGGCGGGTTTCACGATCTGGCTGGCGTCGAGCGGGGGCACGGTCCCCGGAAAGGTCTCGATAAAGGGCGGCGAGGGCAACGTGGCGAGGAGTTCGGGCGTGGCGCCGCACTGCAGCGCCGGATCGAGGACGATGCCGCGAGCACCGCTGTCGCCCGGGGTCTGCCAGTGGACCACAAAGCATCGCCCTTCGTACGCCCCGACGACGACCGACCCGGTCGTTCCATCGGCGAGCGCGGCGGAATCCCAGGCGATCCTGTTGCCGGCGTGCTCCAGTTCCGGCACGGGCACATCGGCTCGGATCGCCTCCGTGGCCACGACCATGTCGTCCAGGAAGAGCTGAGCCTCCCCACCGTGACCCGGCGCCGAACTCGAACCGTCTCCGCTGGTCGGCAATGCCTCCCCCTTCGTCAGGTCTGACCACTCACGGTCACACCGGGAGGTGCTGTCGAGCGTAGAGGACGGGTCTGGGGAGCACCCACGCGGTCGCCTCCAGCATGTGGTGACGACCGCCGTGCCTAGGGCTAGTCGCTAATCGCTTCTCGTTTCCAGCCATTCCTCGAAGCCGACCCCCTCCATCCACTCGGTGAAGTGCACAGCCCGGTGCCGCTCCTGCACCGCGGCGAACAGCTCCGGATCGGGCCGTGTCTCCAACCCGGCCCGCAGCACATCGAGCTGGGCCTGCCAGCCGCGTCCTCCCAAAGCCTCGTCGACCCCGTTGCGCCAATGGGGCAGCGAATCGGCGTCGCGCTCCGACCAGTAGGCGGCCAGTTTGCGGGCGGTGCGCACGGCGCGGCGCATCGCCTTGGCCTGCTCCCGATCCCCCGCGAGGCTCTCGGCGGATTCCTCCATCCAGCCGGCGAGCATGGCTTCGGTCACGGCATCGGAATCCGCGACGGCACGGCGATACAGATCGTCGATTGCCCCAACAGCGTCGAGGGCGCTCACACCGCGGCGGCGATCTCCGGGAGCAGATCGGAGTACGAGCCCAGGTGAGCCGCCCGCTCCGCCTTGAGATCGGCGACGGCGGACGCGTACTCGCCCGACCGGCCTTGCTCCTCGTAGCGCACCCGAGGGCGCAGCACGGAGGTGTCGTCGACACCGGGCACTTCCGTGGCCACCTCGTACCCGAAGTCGGGGTCTTCCTCCCACTCGATGCCGCCGTGAGCGATGGCGGCAACGATGGACGCCGAGATCGCCGGCGTCACCTTCGCCGACCGCTCGTCGTCATCGGGCCCCCCGACGCGACCGGTGTTGAGCACGAAGACCTCGAGATCGGCCGTGTCGAGCAGCTCGCGCAGCCGGTTCGCCTGCCACTCGTGGCGGTAGACGAAGAACGGGTTCGTGCCCGGCACCCGGAGGAACTTGCCGGCCTCGGTCTTGCCGCCGGCACTGGTGCCCGTCGTCTCTCCGAGCATGAAGTAGGCCGCCGCCTGGTCGGGCGTCAGCCGGGCGACGGCGGGGATGATGTTGGCGTTGCGGTTCAGGATGAGCATGAAGTCGGCCTTGTCCACCTCGGCCGGATAGATCATCCCCGGGATGTCCTGGGCCGAGATCACCGCCCTGCTGTTCTCGGTGTGGGACTTGTCGAAGAAGTCGAGCTTGCCCGCCGGGTCGATGGCGACGTTTTCCAGGTACGAGCCCGGCTGCGTGGTGCCGTGCCACACGGCCGGCTCCGACTCGGGAGTGAGGCCGTAGACCTTGGCGAACGTCCCCGCCTCGGTGCCGTAGACCTTCCCCTCCGGGAAGAGCGCCACGAAGTCGTCCTGCACCGGAGCACCTCCGCCGGTGCGTGAGAACGTCGTCGTGGTCTTGCCGGTCCCCGACAACCCGACGACGAGCCCCACGCGCCGGTCGTTGCCATCACCGACCACCTTGAGGCCGCTGTGCATCGCCAAGCCGCCGCGGCGGTACATCAGGGCATCCCACATGCGCAGCCCGCCCATCTTCGACTCGCCGAAGTAGTCGGCGTTGAGCACGCGGGTGACGCCGGCATCGAGGTCGACCGCGATCATCCGATCGTCGGGATAGCCGGGAGCCATCAGGGTCGGCGTGTAGATGACGGTGAACTCGGGCTCGACTTCGTCGTCGGCCGGGAAGTACAGCAGGCGCTGCTTCGCCGGGATGTTGGCGTTCTCCTTCTCGATCACGAGGCGGGACCGCACCCGGGCGTCGGGATGATCACCGATGTAGCCGTCGAGAACGATCACGTCCTGCTCGAGGAGGTGCTCGTCCTGGGCGCGCGCCAGCGCGTCGTACTCCTCGCGGGTGATGGTCGGATCAGTGTGCTGCGACGCGTCGTCGGCGACTATGAACGTCGATTGCTTGGAACGCGCTGTGACCTGAGTGGTCACGTTGAGATTGCCGTACTCGGTCTCCCGGACTGTCGGCTGTGCCGCCGTCAGCCCCCTCAATTCGTCCGGACCGGGGTTGAAGATGGTCGATCGGGCTTTGACCTCCATTACTCCCTCAGTCGTCGGGGTCGATCAGTCTAGGAACCGCTCAGGAGGCCCCAGTCTCAGCGGCGACAATGGCGTGGAACTCGGCGGCGAGCTTCTCACCGAAGGCCCCAATGCCCATTTCCTGCTCTCCGATCCGGCCGATCGGACTGACTTCCTTGAGGGTGGAGAGGCCGAAGACCTCATCGGCCTTGAGGACCCGAGTGAGCGGGAAGCGGCCCCGCTTCACCGTCACCCCGAGGCGCCCGGCGGCTTCGATGAGGACGTCGCGGGTCACCGAGGCCAGGATTCCCATCTCCAGGGTCGGAGTCTCCAGGCGGCCCTCCGCCGCCCAGGCGATCGTGAACGTCGGGCCCTCGAGGACCATCCCGTCGGCGGTGAGCAGCAGCGCATCGTCGAACCCGGCGCGCTGCGCTCTGTCCGTGGAAGCCATATTGGGCGCATAGGAGGTCCACTTGACCCCGGCGAAGGTCCCGGCGTCGGTGCCGGGATGCCAAAGGGCCTGCATGGGCAGCACCGATAGCCGATCGGGGTATTCGATCAGCGGCTCCCAGAGGACTATCGACCGCGGTAGCGCTTCGGCAAGCGGATCCCTGCCTCCGCCGGTGATGACGATGCGCACCTGGCAGTCACCTCCGGCCTCGGCACAGGCGGCGACCCATGAGGCGAGATCAGACCGCTCCGGAAGAGGAATGGTGAGAGCCGCGGCGCTGCGTTCCAGCCTGTCGAGATGCTGCTCGAGCCGGAAGGGAGTGCCCGCGTAGGACCTGACGACTTCGAACACACCGAAGCCGCGCAGTAGGCCCCAGTCGAACACGGAGACGGCCGCATCGGCCTCGGATGTCGCAGTGCCGTCGATGATGACCCTCATCACCGCCGAGCCTAGCCCTCGGCCGCGGCAGCGCCTTTAGCCTCGGGGGCATGGAATGGGCTCCTCCGGGCGATCCCGCCGACATGGAGGCCCTGCGCGCCGCAGGGTGGATCAGCTCCAACCCGACTGCAGCGGACCTGCTCGACCGTCTGCGCACCGGCCCCGATCCCGAAGGCGCCGTGTCTCGCCTCGGCTCCCTCGCCAGGCAGGACGCAGGACTGGCGGCTGCGGCTGTCGTCGACCCGGTGCTGGGTAGAAGACTGGTTGCCCTCGCCGGCGGTAGCCGTGCGCTCAGTGCCGCCGTGGCGAACTCTGCGGATCCGGCGGCCATCCTGCTCGGGGAGCCTCCACCGATCTCCTCCGGCAGCGTTTCCGACCTGCCCGAGGCGGTGCCCCAAGCACTGGCGGCGATCGCCGCCGCCGATCTGGCCGCGGAGATCGACATGCCGGAGGCGGGCAGGCGCGTCGCTGGTGTTGCCGACGCGGCCGCGTCGCTGGCGGCGCGCGAAGCGTTCGACGACCTCCCCGTCGCCGTCCTCGCCATGGGCAAGTGGGGCGGCGAGGAACTCAACTACGCCTCCGACATCGACGTCCTCTTCGTCCACGATGGCGAAGCCGGCAGAGCCGAGGCCGCTGCGGCGGGCTTCATCGGCATGATGACCCGGCGTCGCGGTTCACGATCGGTATTCCGCGTCGACACCGACCTCCGCCCCGAGGGCTCGTCGGGGCCGCTGAGCCGGTCGCTCGAGTCGTACCGGACTTACTGGGAGCGCTGGGCCGAGACCTGGGAGTTCCAGGCGCTGCTCAAGGCCCGTTTCGTCGCCGGCGACGCCGCCCTCGGCGCTCGCTTCCTGGAGACGGCCGCCGAGTTCGTCTACCCGGAACGCCTCGGCGCCGACGCCGTCCGTTCGGTGCGCACCATGAAGGCCCGCGCCGAGGGCTTGCTCGACTCGGCGGTCACCGAGCTGAAGCGGGGAATCGGGGGTATCCGCGACGTCGAGTTCGCCGTGCAGCTGTTGCAGTTGGTGCACGGCAGGGCGGATCCGGCGCTGCGCACCCCCAACACCCTCGAGGCTCTGGAGGCGCTCGCCGCCGGCGGGTACGTGCTCGAGGAAGACGCCGCCGAGCTGGGCGATGCGTACCGGTGGCTGCGCGATGCCGAGCATCGGATCCAGCTGTTCGACCTGCGCCAGACGCACTCCCTCCCCCGGTCACTCGAGGATCGGGAGCGGGTGGCGCGCGCCATGGGCTATCGCGACGAGCCGGAGACTCCGGCGCTGGAGGGCTTCGAGTCGGACCTGGCGGAGAGGCGCTCCGTCGTCAGGTCCATCCACGAGCGTCTGTTCCATCGCCCCGTCCTGGAGACGCTCGCCGAGAGCAAGGCCGCCTCGATGAGCGCCGCGGCGGCGACGCAACGCCTGGAGGCGTTTGGCTTCCTCGACACCGAAGGGACCCGGCTCGCCGTCGCCGATCTGACCAGCGGGCTTTCCCGACGCAGCGCCCTGATGCGCCACATGCTCCCGGTGATCATGGAGTGGCTGTCCACCGCTCCGGATCCCGATCTCGGCCTCGCCCAATTGCGGCTGCTCCTCGGGGCGACGCCGGATACGGCGGAGATCGTGAGCACATTGCGCGACGACCCCGCAGGTGCAGAACGACTGTGCGGCGTGCTGGGCACGTCGAGCCTTGTGGGCCGGCTCATCGATCGCCTCCCGCCCCTGGTCCCCAGGCTCGGCGACGATGAGGCGCTGGCATCGTGGCCGGCACCGGCCGATCTCGCCGCCGAGGCTCGCCGCCGAGTCACCATCCATCCCGACACCACCGCCGCGGTGCGGCGTTTTCACGCCGAACACCTGCTGCAGATCGCGGTGGCCGACCTGGCCGGGCTCATCGATGAGATCGAGGTGGGACGGCGCCTGTCTCAGCTCAGCGACGCAACGGTCGGGGCGGCGCTGGCCGCGGCCACCGACGAAGAGGACGCGACGGGAATCTGCATGGTCGCCATGGGGAAATGGGGCGGCGGCGAGCTCACCTATGCCAGCGACCTGGACGCCATCGTCGTAGTCACCGACGCCGACATGACCGACAGCGCCACCCGATCCGTGGAGAGGATCATCGCCACCCTCGGCGGGCCGGCCACAGGCTTCCCCTCCCTGGAACTGGACCTCGACCTGAGGCCGGAAGGGCGCAAGGGGGCACTTGTGCGCAGCACGGCCGCATACGAGGCCTACTGGGAGAAGTGGGTGGAGACGTGGGAGCTGCAGGCGCTGTTGCGGGCCCGGCCTGCCGCCGGCGATCTCGATCTCGGCGCCCGGCTCGCCGCAACCGCGACACCTTTCGTGTTCGCCGATGTGCCCGGTCGCGATCAAGACGTGCGCGCGATGAAGGCGCGAGTCGAACGGGAGCGAATCCCGATCGGAGAGGACCCCGACTTCCACCTCAAGCTGGGCAAGGGCGGCCTCGCCGACGTGGAGTGGACCGTCCAGCTCCTGCAGATGCGCCACGGCGGGGACCACGCCGAAGTGCGCGGACCGGCCACCGTGACGGCGATAGCCTCCCTGGCCGCTGCTGGGCTTCTCAGCGCCGACGAGGCCCGTGTCCTGGAGGACGCCTACCGATTCTGTGCCCGCGTCCGCAACCGCCAGTTCCTTCGCTCCGAGCGCGGTTTCGACTCGCTCCCCGACGATCCCGCCGAGGCCACGCGGCTCGCTAGATCTCTCGGCTACACGAAGTCGCCCCGCACCGCGCTGCGTGAGGAGTACCGCCGTCGTACTCGCCGGGCGCGTCGCGTCGTGGAAAGGCGGTTCTACGGGATAGAGGCGGGTGGCAGCTGACCCCCGTACCCGGAACGGCAGGGCCTAGGCGGGCCTGCCCAGGGCGGCTGCCAGAGCGCGGATCTCGTCCATGAGATTGGCGAACTCCTCAGGGAGGATCGCCTGGGTCCCGTCGACGAGTGCCGTCTCCGGCGCCGGGTGGACATCGACCATGATTCCGTCGGCTCCGGCGGCGACGGCAGCGCGGGCCAGCGGCATCACCAGCTCGCGGCGCCCCCCGGAGTGGGAGGGGTCGACGAGGATCGGAAGGTGGGAGAGGTGCCGAACCACCGGGACCGCCGAGATGTCGAGTGTGTTGCGGGTCTGCGTCTCGAAGGTGCGGATGCCCCTCTCGCACAGGATGATCGAGTGGTTGCCTTCCTTGTAGACGTACTCGGCGGCATTTAGCCACTCCTCGACGGTGGCGGTGAAGCCCCGCTTGAGGAGGACGGGCTTCGGCTGGCGGCCCACCTCGGCGAGCAGCGGGAAATTGGCCATGCTGCGCGTCCCGATCCTGATGAGGTCCGCATAGGCCGAGACCAGCTCGATGTCGCGCGGGTCGAGCACTTCGGCGACGAAGGGGAGCCCGAACTCGGTGCGGGCCTCGGCCAGGAGCTCCAGCCCCTTCTCCCCGAGTCCTTGGAACGAGTAGGGCGATGTGCGGGGCTTGAAGGCGTCGCCGCGCAGGATGGTGGCTCCCGCTTGCTGCACGGCGTCGGCCGCCGCGAACAGTTGATCACGGCTCTCCACGGCACACGGCCCGGCGATCGCCACCACCGTCTCCGCACCGACGGGCACACCGCCGACGTCGACGATGGTGTCGGCCGTCTGGAAGTCGCGGCTCACGAACTTGTACGGCTTGAGCACCGGCACGGCGCGCTCTACGCCGGGGAAGGCCTCCCACGGCAGCTGCTGGATGGCGGCGCGATCCCCGACTGCGCCGATCACGGTGCGCAGCTGGCCCTCGGAGACGTGCGCCTCTGCGCCCACGTCGCGCAGCCGCTCGACGACGTGCGCAACGTCGTCGGGTGATGCATCCCGCTGCATCACGATGATCGTCGAGTCGTCACCCCGACGCGTCGGCACCTGACTCCCTTCGGTTGCACGGCGACGATAGCCGTGCCCAGAACGCTTGCTACTGCTAGCGCTTGCAATTGCTAGCAGTTATCTATACGCTGGCAAGCACCATGAAGCATGGCGTGTCGGAGGTCGGATCGTTCATCCGCCAGCAGCGCGAGCGCAGCGCCATTTCGCTCCGCAAACTGGCCGAACGGGCCGGCATCTCCAACCCCTACCTGTCCCAGGTGGAGCGCGGATTGCGCAAGCCCTCGGCCGAGATCCTCAAGTCCATAGCCCGGGCGCTGTCGATCTCGGCAGAGACGCTGTACGAGCGCGCCGGCTTGCTCGAAGGACGGGAGACGGCCGACGTCGAGTCGGCGATCCGCTCCGACACGACGCTGAACGAGAGACAGAAGCAAGCCCTGACGGAGATCTATCGGTCCTTTGCGTCGGGGCAGGACAGCGAGGAGACATGATGAAGACTGCCTCTGAGATCCGCGACGCGGCCAAGGACCGCGTCGAGGACTTCACCGAGAGCGGCAAGAAGGCCGCGTATGCGGTCATGGGTGCCCCGGTGGTCACCGGCAAGCGCATCGCCGACTATGCCGGCAAGGTCGGCAAGACCATCCAGAAGGAGTTCGAGGCGTGGGTCACCGAGGGCGAGCGGCTCTCCGGTGAGGTCCGCGAGGGAAAGGTCGTGAGCGAGATCAAAGAACGCGTCGACTTCGAGCAGCTGCAGGATCGAGTCGAGAAGCTCAAGGACCAGCTCGAGGACGTGCTCACCAACTGGCGCGAGACCTTCAAGCCGGGAGGCGAGGAGGCCGACGCTGCGGCGAAGAAGGCCGAGCCCAAGCCAAAGGCAAAGCCAAAGGCCAAGACCACCAAGAAGCCGGCGGCCAAGAAGACCGCCACCAAGAAGCCCGCCACCAAGAAGCCGGCTGCCAAGAAGAAGACCGCGTCCGACAAGAGCTGACGGACGAGCAGTAGCTCAAAGAAAAGGGGGCCCCTGCAGGGCCCTCTTTTCCGCGTTGCCTCCGTCAGCTCAGTACTTGACGACCGGAGTCAGCCTCTTGGCGTGAGCGATCCACCGCTTCACCATGGCCTCGGTGGGCAACCGCCGCACCAGGCGCTTCTGGCGGTTGATCGACGACATCTTCTCAGTGAGATTGGCCGCGTTCCTGTTGCGCAACTCCTTGACGGTGTCGACGCCAGCGGCCTCGAGGAGATCGCTGTACTCCTCGCCGACACCCTTGACCCGGAACAGATCAGCACGGTTGACCCACTCCATGATCTGATGGGTCGTGAAGCCGGTCGCATTGACCAGTTCGCGGCGGCCGGCCCGGGTGGCCCCCCGCTTGAGCAAGGCCTCGGTCGTCCTGATCCTCGCCTTGCGCAGCTTGGTGGCGTACTTGACGCCGATCCCTTCGATTGCATCGATGGAGGCCATCCCGATCCTTTCCCGTCTGCAACGCCCTCTCCGGGGTCCGAGCCGGACCCGTGGCGAGCCTAACGATTTGGCGAAGCGCCGGCGCCGCCGCGACGGCCCCTGGCCTGCAGGTCGGCGACGTCGTCCGCGGTGTCGACGTCGCGCGGCGTCAGGTCGGAGAAGCGCACCTCCTCCACCCACTCTGGATGGGCGCGGAGCAAGCCCGAAGCCCCGACGTCGCCGGTGAGTGTCATCAGTCGCGGCCACAGCGAGCGGGCGAACAACACGGGATGACCCTGCTCATAGCGATACACGGGCACGACGGCGGGACGGCTGCTGCTCCCCGCCTTCTCGAGGAGCCGCGGCGGCACCTGCGGCGGAATATGCGGCTGATCACCCAGCGCGACGAAGGCGTGCTCCAGACGGGGACGACGAGTGAGCACGTCGAAGCCGACCCGGAACGAGGAGGCCATGCCTTCCTCCCAGTCCTCGTTAATGGCGACCACCGCCCCGCCGAAGTCGATCTTCTCCAAGATGTCGTCGGCGCTGGCACCCAGGACCACGACCACCAATTCGACCGGCCACGCCGCGACCTCGGCTACGACCTTTTCCAGCAAAGGGCGGCCGTCGAGGTCGACGAGTTGCTTGGGTGATCCGAGCCGGCTCGAAGAGCCGGCCGCGAGCACGAGAGCGGCGGTTCCGTCCACCAGCCGACGATAGCCAAGGCGACTGTGCGCCTCCGGCGTATGCGTATCCTGGGCCCGTCGCACGCCGCCGTGCGGCGTGGCAGGCTTCCGACACCGACCTGTGAGGAGCACCGAGTGATCGTCGGCGTCCCCAAGGAGATCAAGACCGAGGAGTACCGGGTGGCGATGACGCCGGCCGGCGTGCGCGAGCTGGTCGCCCACGGCCACCGGGTGCTGGTGGAAAAGGACGCCGGCTCGGGATCCTTCATCGACGACGAGGACTACGCCGCCGTTGGTGCCGAGATCGCTCCCAGCGCCGCCGAGGTATACGGCGCGGCGGAGATGATCGTGAAGGTCAAGGAGCCGCAACCCGCCGAGATCGAGATGCTCGAGAAGCGCCACCTGCTCTTCACCTACCTCCATCTCGCCGCCTATCCCGATGAAGCGCGGGGACTTCTGGAGTCGGGAGCCACGGCGATCGCCTACGAGACGGTCGAGATGGACGATGGATCGCTCCCCCTGCTGGCACCGATGAGCGAGATCGCCGGCCGCATGGCCGCCCAGGCCGGGGCCCACTACCTGGAGCGCCCCAAAGGCGGCCGGGGCGTGCTGCTCGGTGGCGTCCCCGGAGTGTCCCCCGGCAAGGTGACGGTCCTCGGCGCCGGCATGGCGGGGCGCAACGCCGCCATGATCGCCGCCGGCATGGGCGCCGACGTCACCGTGCTCGACATCAGCGTCACGCCGCTGCGCCACCTCGACGAGCTGCAGTGGCGCAACGTGAAGACGCTGTCCTCATCGAGATTTGCCGTGGAGCAACTCGTCGCCCACTCCGACATGGTGATAGGTGCGGTGTTGATCCCCGGAGCTCGTGCCCCCGTTGTGATCGAAGAGGACCTCGTGCGGGAGATGCGACCCGGCAGCGTGCTGGTCGACATCTCCATCGATCAGGGAGGATGCATCGCCACTGCCAGAGAGACGACGCACAGCGATCCGGTCTACGAAGTGCACGACGTGATCCACTACGCGGTGGGCAACATCCCCGGAGCGGTCCCCAACACCGCCACCTACGCCCTCACCAACGCCACCCTTCCTTATGTGGTGGCTCTCGCCGACGGCGTCGCCGAGGCCGTGGCCGGCCGGCCCGAGCTGCTCGACGGAGTCAACGTCGCCGGTGGGGCGGTGGCCAACGAAGCCGTCGCCGAGTTTCTCGGCGTGGAGTGCGTCGATTCCAGGACGGCTCTCGGCGTCTAGGACCGCTCAGAGGAGCCGTTCCAGGGCGGTGACCGCCGCATCCTGCAGGTAGCCGAGCCAGGACAGCAGCGCCATCTCCGGATTGGATTCGTCGATGTCGGCCTCCCAGCCGTCCTCCTCGATGCCGAGCCGGGCGGCGAGCACCAAACGAGCCTCGCCGACGACCCGCATGAACGATTCCACGTCGGCGGCTGACGCCGGCGTACCGGAGGCGACCCGGGTGAAGGCTTCGCCGTCGGAGGCGCGCAGCTGATCGAGGTCTCCGTTCACCAGACTGCGGTAGCGCTCCTCGGCGGCAGGATCGTCCGGGTGGACCCGATAGTCGAGCCGTCCGCCGGCATCTCCTCCGGCGGCGAGCAAGGCCGGCACGCTCTGCAGCACCTGGCGTTCCTCGGGCCCGAGGCGCAACGTCATGCCGGCATCGCCGCCGGTGAAGGGACCGCTCATCCCTTCTCCAGCGTGGCCCACAGGCCGTGGTGGTGGAGGCGGTGGCAGTCCAGTTCGGCTTTCTCGAGAGGTCCGCTGGAGACGATCGCCCTGCCCTCGTGATGAACCTGCAGCATGAGGCGCGTCGCCTTCTCCTTGGAGTGCCCGAACAGCTTGCGGAACACCCACACGACGTACGACATCAGGTTGACCGGGTCGTTCCAGACGACGACCTGCCAGGAACGTTCCGTTTCGTGCTCCTCGTCGACGTCAGGCCTGTCGACACGGTCTGGGGCGACACGGTCCGGGGCGACCGTCACCGTGCGCCGCGCCGGGTCTGCAGCGACGACGCGAGGCGCTGCGCGTTCAGCCAGTCCTCGAAGTCGTTGCGGGCCACGCGCCACTCCCGTCCCATCTTCACCGCGGGGAGTTCCCCGGCGCGGAGCACACGGGTCACGACGTAGGGAGAGACATCCATGTACTCGCAGATGTCGGCCACCGAGAGCCACTCCTTCGCCAGGTCGACCGTGATGCGCTCCACGTCGCGAGCGTACCGGCCGGGGCGGCGCCGGGGAAGAGCGCTACAGCCCGGGGAAGCCGGCGGCAGGAGTGAGTGCCGCCGAGCAGGCCGCCACCAGCAGGCCGAGGCGGTCGCGGGGGTGCTTGTCCTCCAGTTCGAGGGCGGCCGCCAAGGTGGCCCGGATTGCGGCGAGGAGCCCCTCATGGGGAGATGCCGGCGCCTCGGCAGCCCGCATCGCCAGCTCCACCGGCTGCACCGAGGAGGCCCCGGCGAGAGCGGTGGCAATGGCGCCGAAGAGATTGGCAGCGATCCGGTACAGCCCCGGATCACCGAACGCGGGAGCGCCGACCCCGATCGATTCGGGCCGTTCGGCGGCCAGCACCCGTTGCAGGTTGCCCCCGAACACGGCCTTGAGGGCGGGGCCGCTTAGGCCCGCCTGCACGGCGGCGCGCAGGGTGATGGTGGAAGACATCAGTGGTGACCCGTAGGGGGTATCCGAGGCGTAGAGGATCTGCCCCGCATCGACCCAGGTGAACAGGGCCGCCAGATCGGCGGGGTTCCACCAGGCGGTGTCGAAGAACAGGCCGGGGCGGCTGGAGCTCTCGGGTGCCAGCGCCGCCAGGTCGCTGATCCCGCAGTGGGCGAGGATCATCCGGAGCCCGGGATGAGCATCGAGGAGCCGCACCGGCGCCTCTCCCAGGGGATCCATCCCTCGCCCGGCGTGCACCAGCAGCGGCACCCGGCGCGCCGCGGCGACGGCGGCGATCTCGGCCACTCCCGGGTCGCCGAGCTTGAAGCCTTCGCTGCGGGGATGAAGCTTGATCCCCTTGTGGCCGGCATCGAGGGAGCGCTTCACCTCGTCGACGGCTCCCGCCGAGTTCGGATCCACCCGGAGGAAGGGCACCAGCCGACCTTGCGCACCGGAGGCCTCGTCGCTGATCCGGTCGTTGTGGATTCTGTAGCCGAGAGGGTCGGCGCTGGTGCACACCACGGCCCCGGCATGTCCGGCGGCACTCAGAGCGGACAGCAGGGCGGGAGCGGTGTTGGTGAATCCGTCGGGATCGGCGTCTCCGGTGTGGGTATGGGCATCCCAGACCATGGTCGCCGGGGGGAGCTGAGCGGCGGCGGCCTCGTGCCAGCGGCGGAGGATCGGATGGTCCATCGGCGCCTGAGGCTACCGGCGGCTGGAGGCGCCGAATCTGCTTCCACGCGATCGACCTCAAGGAGCCAGTGACTAGTGCCGATGGACTAGTCACATGAGGCAGATTGATCATCGCCCGCGCACGCTGGTGCGGTTCCGGCTGATTCGCCGCTACCCGCAGGTGGCCCCCATCGCCTTCGGTGCTGCCTTCATCGCCGCCATCGCCGCCGTGGACTGGGCCACGGGCGCTGCCGTCTCGGTAGCCCCTCTGTATGTGGTGGGCGTCATGGGTGTCACCTGGCTGGGAAGCCGCCGCCACGGATTCCTCATCGCAGCCCTTGCTGCCGCGGAGAGCCTCGGCGCCCACGCCCTCGCTTCGGGGGGTGTCGCCGGCACCGAGGTGTGGAACGCCGCCACCAGCCTCGCCGTGCTGGTCGTAGTCGTCGTGCTCGTCGACGCCCTGCGCCACGCCCTCATCGAGCAACGCGACCGGGCCACCGTCGATCCGCTCACCGGGGCGATGAACCGCCGCGCCTTCCACCTCGTCGCCGAGCGGGAGAGGGTCAGGGCGGGACGCACCGGCAATGCGGTGACCCTCGCCTACTTCGACCTCGACGACTTCAAGGGCGTCAACGACCGCCTCGGCCACGAGGCGGGCGACCGCCTGCTGCGCGTGTTCGCTGCCGCGGTCCGCGCCGGCATCCGCGGTTCCGATGTGCTGTGCCGCATGGGCGGCGATGAGTTCGTCCTGCTGCTCCCCGACACCGACGCTCGCGACGCCGTGGTGGTCGTGGACCGCGTCCGCAAGCTGCTGGCGCAGTGCTGCGAGTCGGAGGACACCACGGTGACGGTGTCGGCCGGAATTGGCACCTACCGCTTCCCGCCCTCCTCGGTGGACGCCATGCTCGCCGGGGCCGACGAACTGATGTATCAGGCCAAGGCCCGCGGCGGCGACACCGTCGTCGGCTCGGTGATCGTCGGGCCGTGGAGCCGGTGGGCAGACCAGGTCGCCGAGGCTGAGGCCGCTCTGGAGTGGGTCTGATCCAGTAGTTAGCCTGCGGGAATGGACGACGAGATCCGCACGATCGACCGCGAGGAACTCAAGGCCAAGCTGGACCGCGGCGACGACTTCAAGCTGATCATGACGCTGCACGACTGGGCATTCCGCGCCCAGCACATCCCGGGCTCGATCCACTACCACAGCGTCGAGGAGGCCTTGGAGGCCCTCCAGGACAAGGACGAGGAGATCGTCGTCTATTGCTCCGATGAGGCCTGCGTCGCCAGCAGGCTCGCCTACCGCGGGCTGGTCGAGGAGGGCTTCACCAACGTGCGCCGCTACGCCGGCGGCCTCTCCGACTGGGATGCAGCCGGATACCCCTTCGAAAGCGGCGAGTAGCCCGCGAAAACAATCTGATCGTCAAGGGGTTTGCAGGGGACCTGCCGATGCCTATGTAGATCCCGTCGCTGCGCTGCGGCGACACCTCGCTAGGCGAAAAGGGCACCGTGGATTCCTTGGCCCATCCCGACCTCGTCGCCCTGGGGCGTCTGCTGCGGGAGCGAATGGATCGAACGCTGGACGCTGAAATGGCTGCCGCGCGTGCCGCGGCCCGCCGGCGATTGACGCTGCGGGACTATCTCTTGGGCGCCGAGGATGCTTCCCGTCCGGTCACGATCGCAACCGCGGACGGTGCTGTCCACGCCGGAAAGCTTGAAGCGGTAGGCACCGACCACATCCAAGTGACGTCTGCCGGGCGGTCCCGCATCATCGCCATCGATCACATAACGAGTGTCGAGGACCGGGCTTGAGACGAACCTTCTCTTTGGATATCCGGTATCTGGCTGCGGCACTCCTTGCCGGAATAGCAGCGGTCGTCGTCCTCGGCGCGACGGCCCCGCCGGAGAAGGTGCCGATACTCGTCGCCCGGACCTCGCTGCCCGACGGCGTTCCGCTGGCGGAGCTCGACACCGCCCGGCGATGGGTCGAGGACCCGTCCGGGCTGATCGAGGAGTCCGCTGCAGCCACGCTCGCGGACCACGTTCTCAGCCTCCCGCTGGCTGAGGGCGAGCCTCTTCTCGATTCGATTCTGCAGAACCCATCGAGGAGCACCACCAGCGACATCATCGGCCTGGACCTCGAAGGCGCTCCCGCCGTGCACGGCCGACTCCAACCCGGCGACCGAGTCGATATATACGCGGCGGGACCCGAGGCGCGGCTAATCGCACCAGCCGTTCGCGTGATCGCCGTCGAGCGCGATACCGGCCGACTCGGACCCGGTGACGTGCATCTGCTGCTCGCCGTCGACGGTGATCTCCCGGCGACGCTCATCGCTGCAGCGGGAACCGACTCGATCCACCTCGTACAGAAGGGCTCGTGATGCTCCGAGTCGCAACGGTTCTGTCTGCCCGGGAGTGGGAGGCGCGGCTGGTCGCGGCTGCCCGGGATTCGGCAGTCGTGCGGCTTGTGCTTCGCGCCTACCTCCCCGAGGAGGTGAGCAGGCGCGCCGACGGCATCGACGTGGTAGTGGCCGGCTCGGAAACACCCTGGGTGACGCCGGCTCGGCTGGCGGCATGGCATCGCCTCGGCATGAGGATCGTCGGAATCCATCCACGAGGGGATCGTCCCGCCGCAGAGCGACTCGAGGCGGGTGGTGCCGATCTGGTGCTCTCCGACGACCTAGACCCCGAGCACCTCGTTCGTGAGATCCGCTTGCTCGACCCGCAGCCCCGTCGTGTCCGCACTGAATCACCCGGCCGATTGGTCGTCGTTACCGGCTCCCGTGGGAGCCCAGGTCGCACCGAGGTGGCAACCGCGCTCGGTTGGACCTATTCGGCACGGTCGAAGACCGTGCTCGTCGACGGCGACATCGGCGATCCGGCAGTAGCGATCCGCTTGGGCCTTCGACCCCGACCCGACCTGGCCGACTGTGTAGACGCCGCTCTCAGCGGCGACACATCAGAGCCGGTGAGGCTGCAGAGGATCGGGACCCTCGCAATCGTGCCTGGCGTTCATCGCGCCTCCGGAAACGGTATCCGCAGTGACGCTGTGATCGACGTGGCCCAGGCCCTGGCCGCAAAGGCGAGGGTGATCGTCGACACCGGACCGTGGCAATTCGCTTCTTCGTTCCTCGAGGCCGCCGACTCCATAGTGTTTGTCGCAGCGGCGAGTCCGATCGGGATAGTCCGTGCCGCACGGATGGCCGAGGCGTGGTCAGCGCACCGACCATCGCTCGTCCTCAATCGCGTACCGCGGGGACGGTTAGACGAAATGGTTCGTGCCACCCGTCGCTGGTCGGGGCTTGAGCCGACGGCCGTCATACCCGAGAGGCCAGGTGTGGCCAGGGCCGCTCTCGCCGGGAAAGCCCCCCACCGCGCCGTGCTGCGTGCCGCCCACACCCTGGTGACTACGAAGTGACGACAGAGGCGCTCGGACACCTGGCACCCCTCCTTGCCGATGCCGAGGTCGAAGAGATCATCGTCATTGGTGGCCAACGAACCTTTGTCGTGCGTTCGGGAACCAAGGAACTGGTCCCCGATGTGGCGGATCGATCAGTGGTGCGCCTTCTCGCCGAGCAGCTACTCGCGGGAACGGGGCGCCGCCTCGACTTGGCCTCTCCCATCGTGTCCGCTCAGCTGGATGACGGAAGTCGGGTCCACATAACCGGTCCACCTATCACACACCCCGACCGGCTGAATATCCAGATCCGCCGGTTCGTGGTACTCGGCGGGGGGCTCGATGAGTTGGTTCGTCGTGGATCGTTGCCGGAGACTGCCGCGGAACTCCTGCGTCAGTCCATCGGCGAAGACAGAACAATCCTCGTGGCGGGTGCCCCCGGAGCGGGCAAGACAACGCTGGTGAACGCGCTGCTGGCCGAGGTGCCTCCGGAAAGGCGAGTGGTCACGTGCGAAGAAGTGTTCGAGATTCAATCCGACCTCCCGGATCTGACGCAGATGCAGACGCGAGACCCCGGTCTCGACGGTGGCGGAGCGATCACCCTGCGAGATCTGGTCCGGGCGTCCCTACGGCAGCGCCCCGACCGCATCGTCGTCGGTGAAGTAAGGGGACCCGAGGCGCTCGATCTGCTATTGGCGCTGAACGCAGGGTGTGCCGGCCTCACGACGCTGCACGCCAACTCTGCTCGCGACGCCATCGACAAGCTGGTCGGCTACTGCGTGCTCGCCGGAGAGAACATCGTGGTCGACTACGTCAGGACTGCGATCGTCGCCGCAACCGACATCGTCGTCTTCCTGAACAGATCCGCTTCAGGGAGGCATGTCGAGGAGATCGCTGCAGTCGACGACTCCGCCGACCTGCTGCGGACTCTCTATAGACGCGACGGGACCGAGGAAGCGATGGCCGAGTGCGGCTGATCTTGGCCGGCCTCGCCGGTGCGGCGACCTTCCTGGTCATGAGTCGACCGCGTCGCATCACGTTGCCGTCGACGCGGCCGATGCCACTCATCGCCGGCGGCGCAGTCGCTCTCGTCCTCGCCGTCGCCCTACCTCCCATCCTGGCGACGGCCCTAATCGTCGCCGGAACGATCGGCGTGGCTTCGGCGCGTCGCCATTTCAGACTGCGCTGGTCCGCACAAACTGCACAGCGGTGGCCCGACTTCCTCGCCGTCGTACGCGGGCGCATCTCGGCCGGGGATCCGTTGCCGGACGCAGTCGGTGCTGCCGCCCGATCGCTCGGCTCGCCTTTTCTGGACCTCAACCACGCATGGAGCGATTCCTTCGCCGAACACATCGAAACGGTCAGATCCGACTGGGCGGATCCCGTGGCCGACCGGGTACTCACGACAATCCGCGTTGCCGTGCTGACTGGCGGAGCCCACGTCGACGCGGTCCTCGCCGCCTTGGCCGAGTCACTGGCCGACGAGATCCAACTCCGTCGAGCGCACGAGGCCGCGCTAACACAGCAGCAGCTCACGGCCGGCGTCGCGCTCGTTTCGCCGTGGGTGATCCTTCTGCTGAGCCTCGGCACGAATCCGCAGGCCGCCGCATCATTCGCAAGCAACACCGGTCAGTCGATCCTCGCCCTCGGAGCCGCGGCGAGCTTTGTGGGGTACCTGCTGGCTCGCCGCGCCGCCAGGCTCAGCGCTCCGCCTCGGGTGTTCCGGTGACGGCCCTGCTCGCCGGACTAGGCGCGGGGTTGGCGGTCTTGGCGCTGCGCCGGCCCAGCACCGAATCGGCCATCGCCGTCTATGTGGCCGGTCACTCCGAAGACGATCCTGCGCCAATCCGAATCCCCAATCTGAGGCGCGCCGTTCCGGGAGCGTGCCTTGGAAGCATCGCGGGCTGGGCCGTCCTACCCCTGGAGTGGTGGAGCGCTGCGCTGATCGGTGCCCTTGTCGGGTCAATCACTCACAACCTGGCCACGCGGCGCATTCGAGCCCGCAAGGCACGCCGCCTCGGTCGGGAACTTCCCGCCGTCGCCGACTTCCTCGCCCTCTACATCCTCTCGGGAGAGACCGTGCTCGGTTCACTGCGCCACTTGGTTGCCGAGGCGTCCGGTGAGGCCGCCGACGAGATCCGCGATCTCCTCCACAACATCGATTCGGGTACCGGCGTGAGCGACGCCATTCGAAGTGCGGCTCGCTCCTCTTCCCATCCAGATGGTTCCCGGATGTTGGAGCTGCTTGGTGAAGCACATCGCTCCGGGGCGCGACTCGTTGACGCCCTGCAGATCTTTGCCGCCGACCGGCGGGCCGCAATCGGTAGGGCAATCACGGCCGAGGGCGGCCGACGTGCTTTGACCGGCTATGGCCCCATCCTCGGACTGATGATCCCGACGACGCTCGTCTTCCTCATGTACCCCACCCTGGCCGGGCTCGACGCCCTCGCTGCCGGCCCATGACGAAAGGAGTGATCGATGATCACGCACCTGACAACACCGCTCGACGACGACCGGGGGGTGACGACCGTCGAGTGGCTCGGCATGGCCGCCATCGCGGTCGTCGTCGTCGCGCTGCTGCTGCCCCAAGTGCGCAGTTCGGCCGCGGACTTGTGGGACTCGATAGCCGGACAGCTCACCGGGCTGTTCTCCTAGAGAGGGGCAGCGCAATCGTGGAAGGCATTGCCGCGGTTGCCGTCACCTTCCTGCTGTTCACCGTCCTCGTGCAGGCGGCAACGGCCCTCATCGCCCACCAATCGGCCGAGGCGGCCGTTAGCGCAGCCGCTCGGCGTGGCGCCCTGGGGTCTAGTGACGCTGCGAACAGGAGCCGCCTGCTGACGGAACTCGAAGCCATCGTCCCAGGTGGTCGCCAGTTCGAAGCTGGTATCGAGCACGGTGCCGCAGCGGCACGGGCGTGGGCTCGATTCGTGTTCGTCCCGCCCGGTCCGGTATTGCGGCGGTTCACCTTCTCCGTTGATGCCGAGGTGCCCGTTGTCGTTACCCCGTGAAGATGGTTCGGCGCTCATCGAAGCAGTAGTGATCGGCTCCGTCGTCTTTCTCGTCGTGGCCGGCGCGCTGGTGTCATCGATCCGGGTCACCATCGCCGGAACGGAGGTGAGAGAGGCCGCACGCGTGGGCGCGATCCACGCCGCCCGGCACGACGATGCCGCCTCAGCCGAAGCGCTTAGCCGGGCTCTGTACCCCGGCGCATTAGTGCAAGCCGTACAGGAGGCCGACACTTTGACCGTCTCGGTGGTCAATCGGGTCGCGCTGCCACATCCGGCAGGCTCTGTCACGGTCAGGGTCGCCGGCAGGGCCGAAGTACCGCTGGCACCTTTTCGATCCGATCGTGGATGAGCGTGGGTACGGATCGGTGCTGGCCCTGATGCTCCTGTTCGGTGGCGTTCTGTTGATCGGGGTCGCCGTTGACGTGACGAGGCTCATCGCGACCTGGCGAGAGACCGCACACCTCGCAGCCACTGCGGCGGAAACCGGCGCGGGATGGGTCCAGTCCGAGGACCTCTATCTGGGTGAGCTCATACTCGACCCCGACGCGGCCGAGCGCGCCGCACACGAAGTCGCCGGAGCCGACGACCGAGCCGTCGACGTCACCGTCACACCCAGCGAAGTGTGCGTGACCGTCGAGCAGGAAGTGTCACCCGGCGTCGCGTCTCTCGTCGGAATCGGTTCGAAGGTGGTCATGGCGACCGCCTGCGCCTCACCCCGCCAAGGCTGAGGCTCGCGCTCACTCCAGGGCCACCGTCCCGCCGCCCTCGTGGACAGCCCGGTGGTGCCGACGGCACAGAAGGGTGAGATTGGAAAGGCTTGTGGGACCGCCGTCGGCCCAGTGTTGGAGGTGGTGGGCGTCGCACCAGCGGTGGGGCCGGTCGCAGCCGGGGTACTGACAGTGCTGGTCGCGGATGATCAGCGCCTTGCGCATGGCGGCGGGGATGGTGCGAGTGGCGCGTCCCACGTCGAGGACCTCCGAGTCGGCGCCAGTGATGACCCGAGTGACTGCGGCATCGCAAGCAAGACGGCGTGCGGTCTCCGAGGTGATCACAGTGCCGTCGTCCAACTCGCACGGCTCGGCGGTGCCGCCGTGCAGCGCCTCGATGGAGACCACGGCCGAAAGTTGCGGGCGTGAGGCACCCGATACGGGTGCCTCACCGTAAGTGAGATGGTCGGCGCACAGGTCGACGAGCGCATCAGCACGACGTTGCGCCGGGGTCCGCGTGTCCTGTTCGTCCAGTTGACCGGGATCGGTCAACGAGCGCAGGGCGGTGAGCACGGTTTGGCCACCTTCGGGATCCAGCTCAGCGTCCAGCCTGACCATGCCGCCCAGCGTTTCCGAGATGTGCAGACGGCGCCTCCGGTGCAGATGCTCGGCGTCGGCTGCCGCCGCAGCCTGATCGGCAGCCTGCTTCCAGTACTCCACGACCCGGCGCGCCTCGAAGAACCTCAAGCCGGTAACAGCGTCGACGAGGATCTCCTCGTCGCGTTCGAACACCTCCGGCGCCACCCTCGAGGCGGCCAACAGCATGGCAATACGGGGCCGATCCAATTCTGCGGTGGTATACGCCTCGGCCAGCGCCGGATGCTTCACCAGCCCGCGGGATTCGGAAACCCGACGCGCCGCCTCCCGAGCGGAGTCCCCCCGGTCCCGCAGCATCGCCGAGGCGCTCAAGTACCCCGCTTCCTCGAACTGGGCATCGGCATCGATCTCGGCGAGGACTTCGGCGGCACGCGCTTCGAGCATCGTCGCTTCGCGGCGCAGCCGGAAGTAGAGATCGATCGGGGACTCGTCCCACTTTTCGTCGGCGAAGGCTCGATCGAATTCGGTGGTCGTCATTGAGACAAGGTATCGCCCGGGTGTGACGAGAAAGGGGCGCGGCTGGACTCGCCCCCCCGGAGCGCGTCAGACCGGTTGGCCTACTTGTTCTCTTCGCGGTCGGCGATCATCGCCTTCATGTCGACGACCGGCTCGGTGACGGCGGTGCCCATGTCGATGATCGGGTCGAGACCCATCTGCAGCGCCTCGGCGCTGTCGGCCTCCACGATCATGTGGACCGCATGTGCTGCGGCGTTCACGTAGGACCCGTGCACGGTCACGTTCGCCGCAGCCATTGCTTCGCCCACCTTGGCGAAGGTCTCGCCGGAGACCTCCCAGTTGTGATAGGGACAGTTGGCCTCGGTGTGGCGGTGCGTGATGTGGAACAGCACTGGTTCCCCCTTTGTCACCACCCAAGGTACCGAAGCGGAGAGCGGGGTGCCCCATAAGGCGATCCCCCGTCGTGAGACGGGGGATCAAAACCGTTTCTCGGCCCGGCGGGCTACTCGTTCTGGTGGGACAGTTGCTTGGCCACCATCACGCCGATGGCCACGACCAGCAGCAGCAAGAAGATCTTCTTCATCTGCCATCACTCCCTTCTGGGAGCAATGATATCTGCGGATCCCCGATATGCGGCTCCCCCGGGCCGGACGGGCGGCGCCCGGTAGCCTGCCTTTCCCGTGACCGATTCTCTGCTTGCCCGGCGCACCTTCCCGCAGCGCCTCGGCGCCTACGTGGCGCTCACCAAGCCGCGCATAATCGAGCTGCTGCTGATCACGACGGTCCCGGCGATGATCCTCGCCGCCGGGGAATGGCCCGGGTGGGGACTGGTGGCGGGCACGGTCGGCGGCGGCGCACTATCCGCCGGCGGGGCCAACGCCATCAACAATGTGGCCGATCGCGACATCGACGCCCGCATGCAGCGCACCAAGCGCCGTCCCCTGCCTGCGGCAACCGTCTCCCCCGGCGAGGCTCTCGTAGTGGGGATGGTCCTCGGCGTCGCCGGATTCACCGTGCTGTGGACCGCGGCCAACATCGAGGCCGCCGTCCTGGCCACCGCAGCGCTCGGCTTCTACGTCCTCGTGTACACCCTTTACCTGAAGCGGACCACCCCGCAGAACATCGTCATCGGCGGTGCCGCCGGGGCGGTGCCGGCCCTGGTGGGGTGGGCGGCGGTCACCGGGGATCTGGCGCTGCCCGCCTGGCTGCTCTTCGCCGTCGTCTTCTACTGGACCCCGCCCCACTTCTGGGCCCTGGCGCTGCGCTTCCGGGCCGACTACACCTCTGCCGGCGTCCCCATGCTGCCGGTCGTCGCCGGAGAGCGGTCCACCGTCATCCAGATCATCATCTACTCGTTTGTCGTCGCCGGAGCCTCCCTTCTGCTGCAGCCGGCCGCCGGTCTCGGCTCGCTCTACGTCGCCGTTGCCGCCGTGATGGGGATGGCGCTGGTCGCCTCCGCCGCCGTCCTGGTGTGGCGCGTGACCGCGGCGCTGGCCGTCTTCCGCTTCTCCAACGTGTATCTGGCGGTCCTCTTCGCAGCCGTGGCGCTCGACGTGCTGGCGGGGAGCCCGGCCGCGCCGTCGCAGTTGATCGCCTGGGTCGGCGCCGGTCTGCTGGTGATCGGGACGCTGGCGATAGTCGCCGTGACCCGCCCCGGCAGCCCGCGTGAGATCCTCTTCGTGCTCGTTCCCGCCGCCGGCGCGGTCGCCCTGGCCGTCTCCGTCATCGACGGACTCTGAGCCGGGTAGCGTATGGCGCCGATGCTCGCCGAGATTGCCTACCCGCCCATCCCGATCCTCGAACTCGGACCGGTGCGCCTCTCCATGCACGGGGTCATGGCCGGAGTCGGCTTCGTCGTCGGATCCTCATTGATCCTGCGCGAGGTGAAGCGGCGCGGCTTCGACGTCGACAAGATGATCTCGGCGCTCACCTGGGGCCTGGTGGGCGCCATCATCGGGGCCCGCGCCTTCACGATCCCCGCCCACCTCGACGAGGGGCTGTGGGAGGCACTTGATCCCTTCGCCTCGTTCTCCATCCTGGGCGGGTTTGCCGGCGGCATCCTCGCCGGGTGGTGGCGCATGCGGCAGCTCGACATGCACGTCATCTCCTACATGGACAACTCCGCGGTCGGGCTGGCAATGGGAACGGTGGTCGGGCGCATCGGCGACCTGATGATCGTCGAGCACCTCGGCGCCAAGACCGACTTCTTTCTCGGGTACCTCGTCAAGCCGGGATACGACCTCGCCCCGCAGCACAACGGACTGGAACGGCTGTGCGAAGCCGGGGACTGCGGGCCCTACCACCACGCCGCCCTCTACGACATGGCGGGGGCCGCCCTCCTGCTGGGGTTGATCTACCTGATCGCCCGTAAGTGGCCCCGGCTGCGTTACGGGATGCTGTTCATGTTCTGGATGGCCTGGTACGGGATCCAGCGCTTCCTCATCGACTTCACCCGCAACACCGACCTGCCCGGCGCCGACGCCACCCTGGGTCCGCTCACCTGGAGCCAGTGGAGCGGTCTCACCGTCGGCATCGTGGCCAGCGCGATCATCGTGTGGCTCATCCGCAGCGAGAAGACGCCTCTGGTGACCGCCGAGCAGGACCAGGCGTACGGAGCCGCCCCCGTCGGTTGATGTCGGGCGACACCGCGCCGATCCGTCCAGAAGAGCGTTTCGACGAGGAGAAGGTGGCCGCCGAGCTGCGCCGCGCCCTACCCGACGTCGGCGATGCCCCCATCACCTTCGCCCAGTTCCCCGGGGGCAAGGCCAACCTCACCTACCTAGCCCGCGCCGGCGACCGGGAGTACGTGCTGCGCCGCGCCCCGCTCGGTCCGGTGGCGCCCCGCAGCCACGACATGGCCCGGGAGTACTCCGTGCTGGCCGTGCTCCACGCCGACTACCCGCTGGCACCGCAGGCCTACCACCTGTGCGAAGACGCAGCAGTCATGGGCAAGCCCTTCTTCGTGATGGAGCGCCGCGTCGGCACGGTGATCCGCGGGGCATGGCCGCCGGAGTTGCCCGACGACGACGCAACCAAGCGCGCCACCGCCGAATCCCTCATCGACGCGCTGGCGGCCCTGCACGGCGTCGACTACGAGGCGCTCGGGCTCGCCGACCTGGGCCGCCCCGAAGGGTTCGCCCAGCGCCAGGTGGCGGGGTGGACCGACCGCTGGCAGCGCGCCCGGCACGACGAGGTCCCGGACATGGACCGCCTCGCCGCCCTCCTCGCCGCCTCCGTACCGGCGCCGCCGCGCCCGGCGCTGATCCACAACGACTTCAAGCTGGACAACACGATGGTGGGTCCCGACGGGGCGATAGTGGCCGTCTTCGACTGGGACATGGCGACGCTGGGCGACCCGCTGGTGGACCTGGGCACGACACTCGCCTACTGGAAGGG
>JABAOH010021289.1_pt1 | contig 27306 bp, 28 predicted proteins | sample 7062181 | NCBI WGS metagenome assembly JABAOH01 (sample SAMN14538630, study PRJNA623070) | marine sediment metagenome | biome: marine biome [ENVO:00000428]; feature: marine pelagic biome [ENVO:01000023]; material: deep marine sediment [ENVO:00002113]; isolation source: pool of 5 deep marine...
CAATCGCTAGTAATTTTGGAAATTTACGGAGTAAAATTACGCAAATTTTTTTTGGGGATTGTGGAATATTTATTAAAAAAGATGTCTTTGAAAAGATAGGCGGTTATGATGATATTGTTTTTTTGGAGGATGTAGAATTTTGTAGAAAAGCAAAAAAATATGGTAAATTAAAACAAATAGACTTTCAAATATATACATCTTCAAGACGTTATATTAGTATTGGTAAGTTAAAAATCACGATTATATTTACACTTGCATATTTCCTTAATTTGTTAAATTTTCGACCAGAATATTTAAAAAAATTTATCGTTAAAAAATAAGATATCAAATGTTAAAATAATGTATTTTAATAGAAAGATAATATTAAAATATAACATCACTATTGATACTATATTCATTATCTTTAAATCATAAAAAAGGTATTAGATTGAAACTCGATGATGTTATAAAATATGGAGGTTTTCATCCCGAATATTCTGAAGAAAGAAAGTATTTTGAGGAAGGGAAGCTCTATTCGATACAAATCGAATCAAATTTAGCTTGCCCTCAGGGATGTTTATATTGTTATGCATCATCTGAAAATATCCCTATGAAAGAGCTTCCAAAACAAGATATTATCTCAATAATTAATTCTGCAGCCAATATGAAGGTAAAAGCAATAGATTGGTTGGGAGGAGATCCACTTCTAAGAAAAGATTGGTATACTTTAATGAAATTTGTCATAAAAAAAGGTATGAGGAATAATATTTGGACGAGCGGAATACCATTAAAAAATAAGGCGGTGGCTCAAAAAGCCGTAGAAGTATCAGAAGGTGGATTCATATCTGTTCATCTTGATACATTGGATGAAAAGCTATATCATAAATTACACACAGGAAATTCAAAAACAAAAATTGCGGCGATTCTCAAAGGTATTGACAATGTCCAAGAACTCGGTAAAAAACCGGAACATATGATTAATTGTATTACATTTTCAAAAATACTTGCCAAGGATGTTGAAAATACTATTAAGTATTTTTTTGTAAAAAAAGGAATGAGAACCTGTCTAACTCAAATGTGTATGAGTGGTCTTGCTGAAAATCATCCCGAATGGATTCCAACTATTGATGAGATTCAATATGCATGTAATATTCGCGATAAATTAAACTATCCAAATTCAACAGTTTCGATGTCATCTATGGATGTGAACAAATTCTATTGTGGAGCAATGATATGTGTAACAATAGGTGGTGATGTTACTCCCTGTTCTGTAATTAGAAAAGGAGTTGGTAATATCCATAATGCATCACTTGAACAAATTATTGAGGATCACCGGAATGAATTGCTTCACCTTCGACTAAGAGATCAAAAAAATATGCCAGGACAATGTAGTACATGTGAAAATAATACAATTTGTTGGGGATGCAGGGCAACTGCATTTTATAGTTGTGGGGATGCTTGTGGTGTTGATCCAAATTGCTATAAAAATTTATAATGGGATTTAATATAAAAAAACTGGGGGTATTAAAGGTTGAATGAAATTCAGAAAATGAAAAAGTTAGATTTTACCATTGCAGATGTAAACGAAATCTACTCCGGTCCTGTTGGAATTCTATGGGAGATGCTAATGGGTGAACAAATTCATGTAGGGGGAGAAAATGAAACTAAAATTCTTGCTGAAAAGGCAGGGATAGACAAAGAGACCATATTGTTAGACGTTTGTAGTGCTCTAGGTGGAGCCGCCCGATACCTTGCAAGAACGATTGGATGTAAAGTGACTGGTTTAGATGCAACCCAAAAAATGATTGATGAAGCTATTAAGCGAACCCAAAAAGAGCCATTTTCCGATTTTATTGATTATAAATTAGGAAATGCACTTGATATGCCATTTAAATCAGAAACCTTTGATGTTGTATGGGGGCAAGATGCTTGGTGCTATGTGACAGATAAAGTAAGACTTATTAATGAAGCGTATAGAGTATTAAAACCAGAAGGACTTATCGCATTCACTGATTGGTTACAAACAAGTAATATGACAGAGAAAGATTGGATTGATTTAAACAGTTTTATGGCTTTTCCCTATATGGAAACTTTAAATGGCTATGAAGAAATTTTAACAAAGTCTGGTTTTAAGATTCTTGAAAAAGAGGATTTAAGTCCAGATTTTGCAAAGAATTGTCATCTGTATCAAACTATGCTCAGAGAAGAATTAAAAGGTAGCATCTTAAGCAATTACGGTCTTGAAATGTTTAATGCTGCAGATCAAGGCTTGGGCTTATGGGTTAATGCTGCAGATAAAGGAGAGGTAGGTCGAGGAAGAATAATTGCACGTAAATACAAATGAAATTAATAATTAGAAAAAAGGTTGAATTATTGTTATGATAGAGCAATTAAAAAATGATAAGATGCTGATTAGTTATTGTGGTATTTGTTGTTCGTTATGCCCAGGATTTCGAAGCGAAGAATGTCCAGGGTGTGAAGAATTATCTGATTGTAAGATTCATATATGCGCGGAAGAAAAAAATAACCGGTATTGTTTTTTGTGCGAAGAATTTCCATGTGATTTATTTGAGAAAGGTTTTGATTGGGACCTTAATGAATATTCAAACCTAAAAGAATTTAATCCAGGAATTGTACGTTGGAAACCGTTCAGTAACACTTATATCAAACTATTTAAGATGATGAAAAAAAGCAAAAATAAATGACATATATCTGATAATTTTCATATGGTTGATTTAAGATGGACTATAAAAAAGATTCAGAGAAAGGAATCTTGTTTTTTGTAAAATTACCACTTCCCGGAAAGGTAAAACGTCGTTTGTCTTCGAAAACCAATGATAAATTTATTGTTGCTCTATATCAAAAATTTGTTGAAGATTTACTAAGGATGCTTGATGAGACGGATTATCCGGTTTTAATCTGTTATGAGCCTCCATCAGCTATAAAAAATTTTCAAGAGTGGTTGGGTAGTAAATATCAATATATTCCTCAGATTGGAAATGATCTAGGTGAACGTATTAAAAATGGTTTTATTAAAGGATTTAATTTAGGCTTTAATCACCTTATTGTAATTGGGAGTGATAGTCCAGATTTATCAAAGAATATTATCGAGGAAGCATTTCAAAATTTAAATGAATATGATGCGGTAATTGGTCCCTGTTTGGATGGAGGTTACTATTTAATTGGTTTTACAAATAATACTTTTTCACCTAAATTCTTTTCCGGGATTCATTGGAGTACATATACAGTTCTAAAAATGACATTAAAGTTGTTGGAGCAAGAAAATTTAGGTACCCATATTCTACCGATTTGGCGAGATGTAGATACGTGGGATGATTTAGAAGATCTCTACCAGAGAAATAAATGTACAGAATTCAATAAATCAGTAACTATGAAGATTTTAAGAAAATATTTTCAAAAAACTGAGAGGAAGTAATAAATGACAGGCCTTATCTCAGTAATTGTTCCAATTCATAAAATGGATAGCAAATTTTTAAACGTTCGTAAACAACTCCATGCAACGACCCCACCTATCGAGATTATTTATGTAGTTGATAAAGAGTTGAGTTTTGAGATTAATAACATTAAATCTAATGAACAAATTATTAAAACACAAAATCGAGGTCGGGGATTTATGCTCCAGGAGGGGATACATCATGCAAAAGGGGAAATTATCATGTTTCTACATGCTGATACCCTTTTACCACCTGGATGGGATAAGATAATTCGTCGTGAAATGCAAAATAAAAATATAATTGGAGGAGGATTTTCACTTACATTTGATGTAAATAACCTTTATCTTAAAATATTGGTCAAAATTGTTACTGTGATGTATCGAAAGACAAAGATACTATCTGGAGATCGTGCAATTTTTATTCGATTAAAACCACTGAAAAATAATCTCTCGATTCTCGAATTACCTATTATGGAAGATATTGAATTATCACGGTGGATGAAAAAACAGGGTGATGTAATCCTACTAAAAGAAACTGTTATTACAAGTGCTGATGCATTTATTCATCATGGATATCTTCGTCAAACCTGGCGTATTATCAAAAGCTCACTTTGGTATAAGTTAGGAGGTAAACCTCAAAAAATTTACAATTATTATTATCAAAAATGAGATTCAAAACTCAGTTTTATATCCATAATTGTTATCAACAGTATTAATTATATCAAATAATCAAACGGGAGGCCATAGCAAATGGTAAAAAAATTATCAAATTTTCATAACTCAGTTTCAATTGTTTTATGCGGCGAAGCAGGTCAAGGCATCCAAACAGTTGAGCGACTTTTTTCAAAAATCGTTGTAAAAGCTGGATTTCATATCTTCTCAACAAAGGAATATATGTCACGAGTTAGAGGAGGTAGCAATTCTACAGAAATCCGGATTTCTTCAGAACCAGTTATGGCTTATGTAGATAATATTGATATTTTAATTCCACTAAGTAAAGATGCAATATCCCATGTAAAAAAAAGAATTACCAGAAAAACTATCATAATTGGGAAGAAAAAGCATATACAAAATACACAATTTCCCAATACAATAGAAATATCATTTGAACAACTAGCTCAAAAAATCGGTAATATCGTCTATCAAAATACAATAGCAGTTAGTTTACTTGCAGCACTATGTAAGATTGAAAAACAACTTCTTTTTGAGTACATTAAAAACTATTTTTCTCAGAAAAAANNTTTTCTCAGAAAAAAAAAGAGATAATTAATAAGAATATCCAGGCTGCAGAAAAAGGCTATGAACTTGGAAATAATCTTGTAAAATCAAATCATATAGACCTTCAAATTAATCCTCGCAAAAATGTAAAAGATGAAATACTCATAAATGGAACAATAGCAATTGGACTTGGAGCAATCGCTGCGGGGTGTAATTTTATTGCTTCATATCCAATGTCTCCTTCTACAGGTGTGCTAACCTTTCTTTCTCAACATTCCAATGATTTTAACATAATTGCAGAACAAGCAGAGGATGAAATCGCAGCAATAAACATGACACTTGGTGCATGGTATGCTGGTGCTCGAGGAATGGTCACAACATCGGGAGGTGGTTATGCTTTGATGACTGAAGGTGTTAGTCTCTCTGGTATGCTGGAAAACCCTGTTGTAATCCATCTCGCTCAAAGACCAGCCCCTGCGACAGGCCTCCCAACCAGAACCGAACAGGCTGATTTAGAGCATGCTTTGTACTCAAGCCATGGCGAATTTCCAAAGATACTTTTTGCACCAGGAACAGTACAAGATGGTTTTTTTCTAACTCAAAAAGCATTCAACTTAGCTGATAAATATCAAGTTCCGGTATACATTCTCAGTGATCAATACTTTATTGATTCAAATTACAATATTAATCCAATTGAATTAAAATTTATTAAAAATCAGAATTATTTTGTTAAAACAAAGAAGAATTATAAAAGATATAAATTTATGAAGAATGGTATATCACCTAGAGGAATCCCAAGCTATGGTGATGGTTTTGTATGTGTTGATAGTGATGAACATGATGAGGAAGGTCGTATCACAGAAGACATGGATGTTCGAACGAAAATGGTTAATAAACGGCTTAGAAAATTAGAAGAAATAAAAAAAGAGATAGTACCACCTGAGTTAGCTGGAAATAATGACTACAAAACAATACTTATTGGATGGGGATCAACCTATCATATTATAAAAGAAGCACTATCAAGAATTTCAAGAAGAGATATTTCATTTCTTCATTTTAAACAGGTATATCCCCTTCATAAGGATACTTTTAACTATCTTAAAAGAGCTGAAAAAGCAATAATAATAGAAAATAATGCAACATCTCAATTTGGAAATTTAATCAAACTCCATACTGGTTATGAAATTAAAGATAAAATCCTGCAATACACTGGTCTTCCTTTTTCAGTTGAATCGATTGTAAAACAAGTTACAAAATTATTGGAGGTGAACTAGTAATGGATAAAAATCAGTATGACCTTGATCTAAAAGATATTGCATGGTGTCCTGGTTGTGGTAATTATGCAATTTTAGATGCTTTAAAACAAGCATTAGCTGAGCTTAATATCATACCAAAAGATTTAGTTGTTGTATCTGGAATTGGGCAGGCAGCAAAAATACCCCAATATTTTAAAACCAACTATTTTAACGGCCTTCATGGAAGATCACTCCCACCAGCAACTGCAATAAAAGCAGCAAATCCAGATCTAACTGTTATTGCTGAAAGCGGAGATGGTGATATGTATGGCGAAGGTGGGAATCATTTTATCCATGCGATAAGAAGAAATCCTGATATTACAACTATCATACATAATAATATGATCTATGGTCTTACAAAAGGTCAAGCTTCACCAACAAGCGAATTAGGTCTCAGAACTCCAGTTCAAATTAATGGAGTTAGTATGGAACCGTTCAATCCATTATCTATGGCGATTGCATTTGATACATCATTTGTAGCCCGAGCATTTGCTGGGGATATTAAAAAGACAAAAGAGATATTGAAAAAAGCAATTTCATACAAAGGTTATGCAATTGTAGATATTTTTCAACCATGTGTGTCCTTTAATAAAATTAATACCTATGATTGGTTTACAAACCATACCTATTATCTCGATAATTCTTATAGCCCGAGCAATCGAATAGAAGCTTTTAAAAAATCCATTGAAAAGGAGAAATTTCCGTTAGGCATTTTATATATTAATAAAAACAAATCAACCTTTGAACAAAATTTAACTGCTTATAAAGAAAATAAAAGCCCTCTATTTCGAAGAAAAGTATACATTGAAAAACTAAACCACCTTATTGAGTCATTGTAAAATCTATAATATTGAATAAAAATAAAAATAGAAGTTTACAAAGATGAATTTAATTAATCCATAGCAACAGAAGATAATTTTTTGATACGCTTTTCAGCACCTTTTATTTGTAATTTTTTAAGTGCATTAATTAGATTATTANNATTAGATTATTAATCCCAAATATTTTTACGGCATATTTATCCGCAAGATGTTCATCGTTGAATCCACGGAATGTCAGTGAGGAAAGAGCTAGTATGAATGATACAAATTTATTTGGACTATGATTTAAATGATACACTTCATGTGCTACAACGGCCATTATCTCATCATTCTCAAGTAGTTCAAGCAATCCAACCGTGAGATAGATCTTCTTCTTATATGTAAATGCTTTTATCTTCTGTGTATCAAGTAAATTTATATCGACTTTAAACCGTTGTTGGATCTTAGAAAGAAATGGGGGTAATCTAATAATATTTCTTTCAAGTTGCAGGTCAAGGTAATATTTTGCAACAACTATTAATAACGTTCCGATAAGGATTAATCCAAGATATATCCAAACCCAAGCAAACATATAACAATTCATGGAGAAAAGGTTGATTGAGATTATGATTGTTAATGTTGATTGACTTGCCAATAACGATTCATAATTTCGTTTATTAATAAATAATAATAAAAAAAATATTGAAATTACTATTAATCCGATTAAAGGGTATAACATCCCTGATTCTACAATACAACTAAGAAAGCATTCAACACCATTCATCATTAGCTTCCCCTTTTTCGATTTTTCCCAATGGTGTTAATTGTGGATGAACCGAAAGTATCAACAAGACAGTCAATTACCTTTTCACAAATTTTTGCACCTACTTTTTGCCTATTACCCGTTGGATGATAAATATATCTCATTCTAGGTCCAGTTTCATCTATTGTACGTTTAACAAATCCGGATTTTACTAATCTATCTAGTGTTCCGGCTACACATGCTAAGGACAAATCATTACATTGTTGTTGAATCTCGGGTGACGTCATCTTCTTTTTTTCCCAAAGTAATTCTAGAATTCGCGCTTCGTTTGGACTAAAAAATTTTGTTAATCCTTCTTTATAAAGACTTATTCGTTCTATCTTAACCATTATTTTACATATAGTGTAAACAAAGTATATAAATCTTATTGTATAACCATAGCTTTTATTTTACACCTACCGTAAAGTATTTATACAAAAGGAGACATATATATTTTACATCAATTGTAAAGAAAATGGGGAATTTGATCTGAAATAAATATTATTTTTATTTCTATAATCCTTTTCTCCTTTCCTCCTCACAGGATCAAAATTCCCCAATTTCTCCCTCAATGCCTGTTTAATTTTCTAATTTAATTATTTGTGAGGAAGTTATAAAAAATGATGTTCTCCTAATGTTCTACTCATATCATGCATAAAAATTTATTCTGTTTTTAATTTTCACATAATCTTATTAGAAATTTAGCATTTGAGTTAAACCATATTCCTACTATCAAAATTTTATGATATCAATGCAGCTTATCATTGGTTTACATTTATCGTAAACTATTTAAACCGGGAAATAATATTGTTTACAATAGGTGTAAACAATGTTCCTACGCTTATTGAGGAAATCACTATCAAAAAGAAAATCACGAATAGCTATAGCGGTTATATCAGTAATTATGGGAGCGGCGATAGCAACGGCATTACTTAGTGTTTCTTTAGATGTAAGTGAAAAAGTTGGTTATGAATTTAGAAAATATGGTGCAAATCTTTTAGTTGTTCCACATTCAGACACTATCGAAGTCGGTTTTCCAGGTGTTGATTTTGGATCTGTGACTGAACAGAGATATATCAATGAAAGTGATCTCTGGAAAATTAAAACAATTTATTGGAGAAAAAACGTATTAGGTTTTACACCAATTTTATATCAAGTAGTCAGTGCTGGTGATGGTCAAGATAAACAAAATGTAGTTCTTGCTGGAACGTATTTTAACAAAGATGTTGAGATCATTGACCCATATTCTTCAGATGACCCCTCCATTTTTAACACTGGAATTCAAAGAATCAGTCCTTGGTGGAAAGTTACAGGAGAGTGGATTGAAGATCAAAATGATACAACGAGTTGTATGGTAGGAATTAATGTAGCGGAAAAATTGAAACTTGAGATCGGTGATATCCTAACTATTAGCTATTATGAGAACTATGAAGAATTAACAAATAAAACATCTTACAATCTCACAGTAAAAGGAATTGTAGAAACAGATGGAAACGAGGATAACCAGATTTTTGTAAACCTAAAAGTTGCTCAAGAACTAACAGGTCGAACAGGGAAGTTACATATGATTCAAGTATCTGCGTTATGTAATGCATGTCCTGTGGATACATTTGCAGAAGAAATTGAAGAAAAAATAACCTATGCTGAAGCAAGGACCGTCAAACAACTTGTAAGTGCAGAAATGAACATTCTCGGTAAAATAGAAAACATGATGTTTCTCGTTACTATTGTCGCTTTGCTTGCTTCCGCTCTTGGAGTTATGACAACAATGACTACATCAGTTATTGAACGACAAAAAGAAATTGGTTTGATGAAGAGTGTAGGTGCTGAAAATAATAAAATCGTTTCGTTATTTTTATCAGAAGCATCAATAATAGGAATTATTGGAGGTTTCTTAGGTTATTTTATCGGTATCGTTCTTTCTCAATTTATTGGATTAAGCGTTTTTAATACAGCAATTTCACCAAGATTTGAGGTAATTCCAATAGCACTTGGAATATCCATCGGAGTTTCTCTTCTTGNNCAGTGAGAAGAGCTGTTAAGGTTGAACCTGCAATTGTTCTAAGAGGTGAATAATCCTATGACTAAGGAAATAATTAGATTAAAAGAAATCACCAAAGTGTACGATAAAGATACCTACGCACTTGATACCCTTACTGTTTCTTTGAACAAAGGTGCTTGGACTTCAATAATGGGCCCTTCTGGCTCAGGAAAAACAACATTGTTAAATATTATTGGTTGCTTGGATTCTCCATCTAATGGATCCTTGTTTATAAATGGATCCGAAATCACGTCCCTGAATCAGAGACAGCTTACACAATTCAGAAGAGAGAATATCGGATTGATTTTCCAACAGTATCACTTGGTTCCTTATTTAACAGCTGTTGAGAATGTAATGATAGCACAATATTTTCACAGTCTTATAGAAGAAAGAGACGCAGTGGATGCATTAAAAAGGGTAGGATTAGGACATAGATTAGATCATATCCCTGCCCATTTATCTGGTGGTGAGCAACAGCGGGTGTGCATTGCAAGAGCGTTAATTAACGATCCTGAGATTTTATTGGCTGATGAACCTACAGGGAATCTTGATCAGAAAAATGGTGAGGTTGTTCTCAAACTCATTAATGAATTACACGCTGAGGGTCATACAATTATTTTGGTAACACATAATCCAGATATAGGAGAATTAGGCGATAGAATTATCAAACTTGTTGATGGAAAAATAAATTCAGATACTCTTGTCGATGGAGATAAATATAAAATTTTGAGAAAGGTGTAGAAATATGGAAATAAAAAAAATGAAAGTATGCCCTGTTTGTGGTTGTTCTCTAAAACCGGAGAACTATGAAAAACATTTACGTAGGGTTCATAAAAAGAAAATAGTAGATAAGAATAATGAAGAAGGAGAATATTATACATCTAGTAATAAGGTAAGAGGAGAATCAAAAAGAGCGAAACACAGGAAGATGGAACTTCAGCGGAGGAAAAGAAAAGCCAAATCAATATTGATTGTTTCAGTGATGCTTATAGTAGTATTGAGTATGATTATTTATATTGCAATGTCTATGAATGGAAATGAGAATATTCAAAAATCCGGGCCCAATGAAATAAATCAAAATTCTGAACCCGAACAAGAATCTCCAGATCAAAGCAAATCAGAGTATAGGATCTCATTATCAGAAATAGGTAATAGTCCAGAATTCTACTCTTATGATGTAAAAGGAGTGCAGGTTCGCTTTTTTGCAGTTAAGGATTCAGAAGGCGAGGTTCATGTTGCTTTTGATGCATGTGATATCTGTTATTACGAAAAAAAAGGATACAGAAAGAGTGGTAATAATATGCAATGTATTAATTGTGGTAACCAATATCTTATCGTAAGTTTGGGTACTGAAAATGTTGCTGGAGGCTGTTGGCCTAGCTATTTACCAATGAAGATTGAAGGAGAGGACGTCGTTATACAATACTCTGATTTAGAAGAGAAGAGATATATGTTTTAGATAATTTAATTAATGAATAGGGGAAATATGTCTAAAAGTAGCAAAATACAAATTGACGAAGATGAAAAAAAGTTATTAAAAATCTTGGAGAAAAACGCTGGAAAAAGTATAGAAAAAATTGCTAAGAAATGTGGTTTTTCTAGGCAAAAGGTGTGGAGAATTAAAAAAAGACTGGAAAAAAACAATACAATATGGGGATACAATGCAGTAGTTGATGATGAAAAACTAAATCTAAAACGTTATCTTTTATTAATAAAAAGAACGAATAAACCTGTGTCAGCAAAGGATTTGGATATTGGTGTAAATAGAGAACTTAAACATAATCTTGAGAAACTTGGAATTAATATCGAAGCAATTTTTTTATTCACGGCTCTTTTGATTGGTTTTTCAGTATTACCGCCAAAGATATCAGTCAGATAAAGAGATTTACCGAAGGTTTTGTCGGAATGTTTAACGGTTATATATCTGATATTCAAATACAAGAAGTAATTTTTCCAGTAGAAAAAAATAATTTTACCAATCCAAATCTTGATCATATTAAGGAATTTTTCGTATAAAAATAAATTTATGGAAATATCCATTTAATCCCCTTTTCAAAATCTGAATTATTTTTTAAGAGGAATCGTAATTATATCTCTTATGTCCATTGATGCATTATTATTGTTGTTATATGCAATTACTTTTAATTCATGTACATCATAATCTTCACAGGTAAGACACCATTGAAATGGTGATGATGTAATATTCTGAACTAACTTTTTATCAATGTAGAATTCTACGTTTCTTGTATTATTAGAAGCATCTAGCTTAATGCTTGTCCCTTTAATGATGATTGCTTCTCCTCTTTTTATAAAGAATTTTCTTAAGATCGATTTTTCCCATGTGTAGTCATTAAAATACATACGGTTCCCACGAGGCTGTTCTATGTGAATCTTTGGTACATCAGGTTGAAAATTCCCATACACACCATCCACGTATAGTATTCCTGTACCTCCATAGAATCCATAGAAAAAGGGACGATACGATTTATGAGCATTATAAGATACTCTAATCCAACCATCCTCTCCCCAGCTTGGTCCCCAACTGTTTTTAATTAACCAGCATTGCTGATCATCGTCATATCCAACGATAGTTATTACATGACCACCTTGAATTTTTCCCCAGAGATTCCTATATATACCACCTCTATACCACATAAAATCTGTTCGTACTATTGCACAAATCACAAGCGGACCATATTCAATTAATCCATGTTTTATAGCATCAACATCTACATCAATCCATCCCCAGTTTTCAATTTTAACAGTTCTATTTTCCCAACCTGGAAGCGTTTCATTACAGGGAGTATCCCATGTCCTGTGAGGATCAGGAAAACAACCTTCATCTGGTACTCCATAATCCTGTAAATATTGAGTGCAATTTAGTAATCTAACTCCCCATTTACATGTCCCTCCAGAACATAAAAAAAGATGCATCTCAGAAAGATCGCATCCAAAAGGATATCCTACCTTATATTGGACTATTGTTTCGAGGGAAGCAACTATAGCATATGCTTCACAACTTGGACAAGGTGCTTGATTTTTTATAGGTGTTGTAAAATCAACACCATCAATATCACGCCAACTAAAAGATTTGGGTAAACTTTTAACAGATTCTGTATCATCAGATTGAACTATCTGAGGACTAGCTAAAGAGAAAGAATTAATTATGATTATAAATCCGACAAATATGGTTAACGAAGTTAAAACGAATTTTTTTACCATTTATTGCAACACCTTTTAGTTATTAATATAAGCATTATTAGATATATATTTATAAATTCTTCTCATAAAACTTAAAACAAAGCTAAAAAAGAGGTTTATTGAATGTTACTTTTTTAAAGGACTTGATTATTTATTCTGAAGAATTAGAGGACGGAAAAGTATGTTTCAGGAAATTACATATTACCTTATTCTTGGTATCCCCTTTATTGTATATTTAGGGCTTATAACCATTTTAATGTTTATTTTTACAGCGTCTCTTGCAGTATTAAAAAGAAAAGGATATATCAAATTTTCAATAAATTGGCATTATCGCTTAGCTTATATTTCAATTATTTTAGCAATAATCCATGGTTTTTTAGGTATTGTAGCATATTTTTAAAGAATGTAATATTTATATAATCTTAGGTGATTATTAATTTCAAATTTTGGGGGATAAATAGAAATGCTACCAATTATCTTAAAAATTAGAAGGCTAACAATTACAATTTTAATTCTATCGTTAATAGTATCTATATTCACATCAAATGTATACGCACATTCACCTTCTAGTATGAATCTAACCTATGATGTTGAAACTCAAGATTTAGAGGTTGAGATAACACATCAGGTTTCCGATCCAAATTCTCATTATATTTTTAATATTGTAATTAAAAAAAATGAAATATCCTATAATTCCTATAATTACACTAACCAACCAAGTACAAGTAAATTCGCCTATAATTACGATGTTGATGCACAAGAAGATGATATAATTGAGGTTACTGCTTATTGTAACCAAGGTGGTCAAATATCAAAACAACTAACAGTTACAACGGGCGAGACCGAATCTGGTGATTCATCAACACCTGGATTTGAACTATCTCTAATGATAATTGGAATGATCTTATTTTTTACATGGAAACGAAGAGAAAAAAATTAGATTTTATCATCTAACATAACAACATTTAAAATTCAATTTTTACAGGATGAAGAATGGTATTAAATATTAGATGAAATATATATTATATAACAGAGAAATAAAATGAAGAAAATATTGCTCTTTGGAACTGCTGCAATTATTCTACTATTAGTTTTGCCTATTTATGCGCTAGAGTTTAATAATGTACCACCACCAGATGAACCAGGGCCTTTTCATATCGGGAAATATAAGGTATCTTACCACGTAAAATCCTATGGCCGTTTTTTTGCAACCATTCGTTATCCAGCAAAACGTAACGGATGGTTCGCGCCAAAAGATACATCAGAAGCACCCTATCCTGGGATAATTGTCGCAAATGGTTTTGGTGGATCGGAATGGAATATAAAATGGATTCCAAAACATCTTACCTCTCATGGTTATATTACGATATGTTTTACCCCGCCTCATAAGCTCTTACCAAGTACAACACAATGGGCATATGGTTTTCATGGAGGTATTGAAAAGTTGAAAGCACATAACAACATACGTTTTTCACCTATATACGATATTTTAGATATTGATACTTTTGGAGCTATTGGCCTTTCAATGGGTGGTGGTGGATGTATAGAAGCAACAGGTGCAAATAATTCAGAAATTGATGCTGCTGTTCCCCTTGCACCTGCTCCCAGTAATTCAGCCAAGAAAGCAGCAAAAAATATTGCAGTTCCAACTCAACTTCAAGTTGGAAATAGTGATGGTATGGTTCTTCCTGAATATGTTTTACCTTTTTACACTGACCTTATCTCAAATACCTCAGTAAAAGAGTATTTAGCTATTACTGGGGGAAATCATATCGGATATATCGATGAGCTCTTTGCTCGGTTAGCCGAATTGATAGGTATAGATAATACACGAGGTATTGAATTTAAAGAACAGAGGCGAATTTCTAGTAAATATTTCACCGCATGGTTTCAGTATCATTTGAAAGGTGTTGACGAATATTTCACCTATATATTTGGTCAAGAAGCACAAAATGATTTAGATGCAGGTATCCTTACCGATTTAAGATATAACATACCTTAAGTAAATTTTGTATTTATCAATTGATAATCAATTTTGCAGTTATTGTAGATAAAATTATTAGATTGCATGATTTCAAATATTTCTAGTAATCTTATTTCAGGTGAGCTTAATCCTTTTGCCTTTTGAAATAAAAGATACTCTATCATTGAAAAAACAAATCCGTCAATGATATTTGAAAATGCCTTGTTGATAAACATAATGATTCCAATATTGTCAGATTTTCGATATGCCATTTTTGTTGATACACCATACAATCCACCAGTATGCCCGATTTTTAAACCCTTTGATGTTTCCCAAATTTGGAAACCTAGACCATATTGGAAATCATAGGTATCACTTTCATATTGAATAGTATGCATGTCTTCTACACTTTGGGAGGTAAGAATCTGAGTACCGTTGTACACTCCACTATTCATGTGAGCAAGTAAAAAGCGTGAAAGATCTTTAACAGAGGTTCTCAACCCACCAGCTGGATAGTCAAGTGTTTGGTAGTGTATAAATGGATAATATTCTTTTGCATACCTATACGGTACAGCAACTCTGGAAATATTCAGATTTGGTAACAGGAAGCTTGTATCATCCATATCCAATGGTTCAAATATATTTGTCCTGCAATATTCCTCTAAAGTTTGACCAGTAAATGTTTCAACAAGATGTCCAAGCACTGAAAATCCTACATTAGCATAGAACATTTTATCACCGGGATGAAAATCTGTCCAATACTGAGGTTTATAATGAATGCCACCTGGCACTAAGAGCTCTTTGAGATAAGGATAAGGATAACCACCAATTTTAATATCTCCAGGCACTGCTCTCGTAAATGATGTTGGGAGATCAGTAGCGAGGCTTGATTGATGAGCAAGAAGCATCCTAAAAGTTATATTAGCAAGAGGATAATTGGGATTTCTTATTGTGAAATTTAAATAATCATTTACATCATCATCCAAATCAAAATATCCCTGCTCATAAAGTTGCATAATGGCTGTAGCTGTAAATGTTTTTGAAATTGATGCAACGAGGTAGATTGTATCATCATTTGCTTCCTTATTATTCTCTCTATCAAAAAGCCCATAGCCTTTTGACCAAAGAAGTTCATTGGTTTTAACAATTGCAACTGAAATAGCTGACACATGTGCTAGTGATATCAGCGATTCAATGAGATTATCAAATGCAGTATTTTCTCCTAGAGAATTATCTAAAAGAAAAGGTTTTAGTGTTGATGCACAGTTTGATGGAGCACTTACACTTAATAGTATGAACATAACACCTAATACTATACTTTTTGTTATGAATGCTTTATTCATGGATTTTTCCCCTTAAACTAATATAAAACGGTGGTATATAATATTATCTTGGTATCCAACTTACTTTTTATAAAAAATATTTTAACATGGATAAAATCATGACAATTATAAATCCAATTAGCATATATATTATAATAGGTCGTGTAATATTTCTCCCTGTTGATCCATCATAGGTTTTACCACATTTTTTACATCTAACTTGATGAACTAAAGCAGGACATATTATTCCTCCCCACCATGAATATTCAACTTTATGGATTTCAGAACTTCCACATCGTGGACATACTTCATATTTATAATGTAATGGAACTTCAATTCTTTTTAAAAGTATTTTTAATGAAACAAGCAGAACACTACTTAGTAGTATAATTATTGATAGGATTAGTATAAACAGAGTTGTAATTGTCTCCTTTTGGATTCTTGTATCTGGATGTTGTTCTAGAACCATAAAATTAAAAAAATATACAAATATCAAAATACCAATAATCGATACAATAATAAGTAAATATAAACCTGATTTGTTATACGGGATTTTTACTGTTTCTCCTTTTATTTTGGAAGTTCTTTTTTGTAAATCATGAAGATATTTTTGTTGAGTTAAAATTTCTTTTTTCAAAGCATAACTACTACTGATAACAATGATCATTAGAATAAAAATAACACTAAAAACAATGAGCTGAAAAAGAGCAAAATTTTCATTGGGATATTTCTGCTGAATAAAGGAGACGCCTATATAAAAACCTACAAATATAACAATACCTACGATAGCATGGTAAATTAAAAGAATCTTAGCATCTCGCTCAATATACATTTACACTTATGTAATCATTATTTGTTATTAAAATATCTGTCAATACTAGAGTGTTAATTATGATATATTAATCCATATTATTAGTATAAATTATAATATTGTACAACTTTTTTAGAAAAACTTTTATATTCACATTCGTACTATAAAAACGGGGAATAGTGAATATGAAGAAAGTAATAGTCATATTTTGTATGAATATTTTAATAATCTCAATTTTTTTAGGTAATATTGTAACTGGTAATAATTCGATTGAGTTTTTCTCTTCTCAAATAGGTAATGAAAATGTAATTATTGTCCCGATATCAAGTCCATCAATCAATATAAAATCTAATGATATTAATGAAATTCACCAGATATTCAATACAGTTAGTTCAGATGATTTTAAACTTCATAATAAATATGAAAATTCTAAGGTTAAAAGCCTTCATCAATCGCGTGAGACCTACGACTTTGTCATTATTACAACTGAAGAACTTTCTGATGCAATCACTTCTTCTGATTTTATTGATTGGAAGACCAGAATAGGTTACAGCGTGAAAATCGTATTAAAAACTGATACTGAAATCACAAGTCAATCTGGAAAGGATTTATCGGAGAGAATAAGAAATTTCTTACGTGAGTATAATAGTATTTGGGGAATTCAATATGTGTTAATTGTGGGTGATTATCAGACGATTCCCATGAGATATTGTTATCCTGATCCAACAAATCATTATAATGGCTCTGGAAGTCCTGGAACTGGTGGTGAAATCCCAACTGATTATTATTACGCAGATTTAACAGCTTCTGATGCAGATTCTTGGGATAGCGATGGTGATGGATATTATGGAGAGTACGGACATGACAATCCTGATTTTGAAGCAGAGGTTTACGTGGGTAGACTTCCAACGAGTATTTCATCACGAATCACGTACGCACTGGATAAAACAGTCATATTTGAAAAAAACACGGGTATTTGGAAAGATACAGTTTTACATGCTGGAGCTTTCTACTATTTTACTAATGAAGATAACAGTGGAAATCCTGCGATGGATGCAGCACGGGCCTTAAATATAATTGAACAGGATCTTATGGGAGGATTGACAATAACTCATTTCAGTGAACAAGAAGGTTTAGAAAAATCAGCATATAACTGGTCAGCATTAAACCAAAATGCTTTTATCGGTGCGTGGCGCGATGGTACTTTTGGGATTGTAAATTGGGGATCTCATGCATATATGAATAGAGCTGCACGAAAGGTATGGGATTGGGATGATGGCGATGGTGTTCCTGAATCGCATGAGATTATATGGCCAGATTTTATTACTGATCATTCAAATCTAGATGATGATTATCCTTCTATTGTTTTTGCTGTGGGATGTCTAATAGGCACTCCAGAAAAAAATGCATATGGTAATCTTGGTATTGATTTAGTGACAAAACCTGATTATGGTTCAGCGGTAACAATTATTAGCTCCACACGAACTCCGTATGGTGCGTTAAATTGGATGCCAGAATCAGGAGGAGCTGAATCAATTTCTTATGAGTTCAATCGTTTTATGATAAATGATTCTAAACCAGTAGGTGAGGCTTTATACAATTCGAAATATTATTGTACGGAAAATTATGGTTGGAATCTCTGGTATGAATACAATAATCTGTATATCTTCAACCTCTATGGTGATCCTTCACTAGTTCGTGAAGGAATATATGTTTCACCTCATCCAGATTTAGAATGCGAAGGGTCATTAAGTTGGTCGAAAGTTTCTCCTAGAGCTACAATTACAGGAAGTTTCACTGTTAAAAATATAGGAGATTCTAAATCACTTCTCAATTGGACGATTGAATCATATCCATCATGGGGATTATGGACTCTTACACCATTGAATGGACAAAATTTAACCCCAGAAGATGGGCCAGTAACAGTTCATGTTGAAGTTACTGCACCGGAGGATAAGAACTCAAAGTTTGAAGGAGAAATAAAAGTAGTAAATTCCAATGATAGTACCGATTTTGATATTATACGCGTGTATCTTAAAACACCTAAAAATAAAGCATTTAACATTAATCCATTCATAAGATGTCTAGAGAGATATCAACATTTATTTCCAATTTTAAGATATTTGCTTAGATTATAAAACTATAATCTTATTTTTTAATAACCTAAAATTACCACTATATATTATATTTTTTATCAGAAGAATCTGTTACAAAGTTTAAAATAGTTCAACATACAAATATAATTATTGAGAGTGGGGGATTCTTATCTAAAATAAAAACAAAAAAGAAGAGCTCACCTAAATTAGGTGTTAGTTCCTCTAATCCTCACTCTCATTTTTTATCTTTTTAGTTGATACAAAACTACCTTTTAAATTTACTATTAGGGATAATCGATTCTGTTTTGAAATATTCATACTATTTCCACATTCATCTTTAATGATTATCTCAGAATCGTAAAATTCAAGGTGTATTGGAAATCCATCTATCTCCCAACTTTTCACATCCCTTACAGTTTTATTTGTCATGTATATATCTATTTATATTTTTAGTAAAATAGCTAATGATATTATTTGTATCAAAATATCAGAATTTTGATTCATTATGAACCAATATTATTTTAAATGATTAACTATTGTGAAGTAGAAGATTTGGAGGAAGAAATATGGGCACTCATACCAGTTGGATTGAACATAATGGAAAAGAAATTCTCTATGTTGATTATTCTGGGCTTTACGATGAAGAACTTACAAATGCAACTCTTGAAGTAAATGATTTTCTTAAACAATTAGGAAAATATGAAATCATTATTTTAGTAGATGTTAGAAACAGTATTGCTAATGAAAAGTGGACTGTTGATGCATTGAAAAAAAATGCAGCAATAGCCAAACAATTCACGAAAAAAACAGCCGTTATTGGAGTTACTAAAACACAGGAAGTGATACTAACCGTTGTGAATATGTTTTCTGGATTGGGAGTAAAACCATTTAATAATATCGAAGAAGCAAAAGATTGGCTTATTGAATAACTATCTCTTGATGATTATTAAAATTTTAACGTAGTAATATTTATTTTTAAATACAATATCGATGATTTTAAATATTATTCTCAATATCATATTATGTAAGGGGATATTATTCAATGAAAAACAAAAGTAAAAATAAATTTATCACGGTGTTAACACTTTTTATTGTACTGTTATTACTAACACCAGTTTTAATAGATGCCAGATATGTAAATACTATAACAAAACAAGAGGATTTTACAGTAAAACATATCTTGACCTTTTCTGAAGATGAATTCTATTTTGACGAATCTATGGGGTACGACATAATAAGATATAATGATAATGGGCAACTTTGTGAAATTGGAAAACCGATGGTACCTATAAAGAATGTAATGATTGCATTACCGCTAGGAATGAAAGCAACAAACATAAAAATTATCAATTTAAAAGAAAAAACAATTCCAGGTAAATATACAATATATCCCGCTCAATCACCTCAAACATTAGATACTTCTATTCAAAAACAACAATCTTTTTCAATAGATACAAACGTCTATCGATCAAGTAAAATATTTCCCTCTAAATGGGTAGAATTGACAAGGCAAACAGATCTCGCAGGACAAGCAATTGCATCAATTACAATCTTTCCAATCCATTACAATCCAAGTTTAAAAACTATAAAACTTCTTACCTCAATCGAATTTGAAATCGAAGGTTATAGTGGATATGTTTGTAATGATTATTTACCAAGCGTTATCTCAAAAAATGCTAGAGAAATGTATCAGAATATGGCTGAAGAGATGGTATTAAATCCCGAGGATGTAGAATTACATACTAACTACAATCATCAGAAGGTTGGTGTTGATCCTGGTGACTTCGATTATGTCATCATAACCAATAAAAGCTGGGTGAATGACTTTCAGCAACTGGCTCATTGGAAAACAAAAAAAGGTATCCCTGCAACTATTGTATCGACAGATTGGATTTATAATAATGGTAACTATAGCGGTTCTGATAAAGAAAAAATAAGAGAATTTATTGAAGATGCTCATACCACCTGGGGATCAATCTTTTTCTTACTTGGAGGAGATACCGATACTATACCCTACCACATCGCGAATTATAAAAATGATAACATTCCGACCGATACGTATTATTCTGATTATGATGATGATTGGACTTGTGAGGTCCATGTTGGCCGTGCATCAGTTAATTCAAATGGCACAAGTGCAGGTGGAATTTCTAACTTTATAAATAAAACTTTGACCTATGAGAAAAATCCATCAGTAAGTAACTATGCAAAAAATATCTCTTTATTTGGATTTGATTTGGATTCTGTAACAGATGGAGAAGATTGTAAAATAGATATCGACGATCTTTACATTCCTTCAAATTGGTCAGTTACTAAAGTTTATGACAGTCACACTGGAAACCATGAAGATGCTGTTGACACAGCTGTTAATGATGGACAGAACCTGATTAATCATATTGATCATAGCAATCAAGATTATATGGGAACCGGATATACAAACCACAGATGGGGATTGAATAATTCAGAAGTAGATGCATTTTCTAATGGAAACAAACAAAGTATTTGGTATTCGATAGGATGTTGGGCCTGTGCTTACGATTATGATAACTGCATAGCAGAACACTTTGTTAAAGATACAGATGGAGGCGGTGTAGCATTTGTTGGCAATTCACGATATGGCTGGTACTACATAGGTTATGATGATTTTGCTTCATTACGATACGATCGTTATTTCTTTAGATCGCTTTTTGATCAGAACCATTACAAACTTGGTATTCTTTTTTCAGATCATAAAATGGATGCGTATAACAGCATGACTCAGGATGAACTGAATAAATATATCTTCACTGAAATCAATCTTCTTGGAGATCCTGAGATGCCCATTTTGAAAGAAAATCCTTCAAGCTTTGACGTTACTCATCCTGATAATATTACAATCAACACATCATCTATAACTGTACATGTCGAAACTACAGGTGGAGATAATATTAACAATTCATATGTTTGTCTTTGGAAAGGAGACGAAGCATATCTAACTGGTTATACAGATAGCTCGGGGAATGTTACATTTTATCCTTCTCTAAATACAACTGGTACAATGTATGTTACAACAACCAAACAAAATTACCTTCCTTATGAAGGTGAAATAGAGGTATTACTTGATAATTATCCACCCAATGCACCAAGTAATCCAAGCCCAGCTAATGGTTCGACTGGAGTTTCTATAAACACTAATCTATCATGGACTGGTGGAGATCCAGATGGTGACCCTGTGACCTATGATGTTTACTTCGGTGATAACAGTCCACCACCAAAGATTGTGGCTAATCAGACTAGTACTAACTATGATCCTGGAACAATGAATTATAACACAACTTACTTCTGGAAAATAATTACTTGGGATAACCACAGTGCGTTCAACGAAAGTCCAATCTGGTATTTTATTACTGAAAAAGAAACAAATCAACCTCCGTATACACCTAGTAATCCAATACCATGGAACGAATCAACTGAAATACCAATAAACATCAATCTATCATGGACTGGTGGGGATCCAGATGGTGATCCTGTAACCTATGATATCTACTTTGGTGATAGCAGTCCACCACCAAAGATTGTGACTAATCAATCTAATACACTTTATGATATTCCATATAACTTGAATTGGAGTACTGTCTACTTTTGGAAAATTGTTGCATGGGATACTCAAGGGGCCTCTGCAGAGGGCCCTATGTGGATGTTTACGACAGAAGATAATGGCAATCAGCCACCACTTAACCCTACTATATCTGGCCCTTCATCGGGTAAAACTGGTACCTCTTACAAATATATCTTTGTCTCATTTGATATAGATCAAGACGATGTCTATTTCTACATCAACTGGGGAGATGGTCAAAAAGAGGAATGGGACGGTCCATATTCATCTGAAGAAGAAGCAATTATTAATCATACATGGACTTCTTCAGGTACCTTTACCATTCGTGCAAAAGCAAAAGATACATATGGGGAAGAAAGTAACTGGAGCACTTTTGAAGTGACTATGCCGAAAAACAAACCATTCAATTTCAACTTAAGATTGCTAAATTGGATAATCGAGCGCTTTCCAAATTCATTTCCGATAATAAGGTATGTATTAAAGATAAATTAGATTAGATATTTGTTATTTATAATTTCAATAATTATAACCTTAAACAAATATTCTTTTGGTTGTTTTTATCGTAATTACCTAAAGTAATACAAAATTACAAGAACATCCAAAATAAGAAATAACAAAAGGGGGAAAGGGAGGAGGAAAGAAAATGAAAAGATCCCCTAAAATAATTACCCCAATTGTTAGTTATAATATAGGATTAGGGATATATAAATTTTATCATTAACACAACACTTGTAACGAATTCTATATATATACTTAATTATTTTTTAGGGATTATTGTTACAAAAGTATCATTACTGTATAAAATTTTGATAAAATTTAAAAACAATAATATAATATACAAGATGAAAAGAGTTGAATTATTATGCCAAAAAGCAGCAAAAAACAAATCGACGAAGATGAAAAAAAGTTATTAAAAACCCTTCAGAAAAACGCTGGCGATAGTATTGAGCAAATTGCAAAAAGATGTGGTTTTTCAANNGTTTTTCAAGACAAAAGGTGTGGAGAATTAAAAAAAGGCTGGAAAACAACAAAACAATTTGGGGTCATAATGCAATTATTGACTATGAAAAGGTAGGTTTAAAAAAATATCTTATTCTTTTAAAAAGAACTAATCTACCAATTGCTCCAGAAAAACTACAAATGACAATCAAAGGCGATGCAGAGAAAGAATTAAGTAAAATGGGAATCGAGATTGATTTTAACTTTCTTTTACACGGTGAATATGATTTAGCAATGTGTATTACAGCGCTTGGTGTCCGGGAAATAATGATGTTTACTAATTTTCTTACTAAACTTTTTGGAAAGTATATTTCGGAAAGTAAAATATTAGATGTTATTTTTCCTCTTCAATATGGTGGAATTAAAAATCCAAATATAAAACAGCTTAAAGAATTCTTCTTATAAGAATTATTTTTTTAATACAATTATCATACCAACTGTTTTTATATTGTTGTTCATTTTGCATTTTCCGTATTAAATAATTCAAATTTTACAATTTTTTATAGAAGGTATTATTTAAATATAATACTTTATATAAGAATATATGAAGCGGGGAAATTATGAAAATAAAAAATCTTCTCAAAAAAGGTTTGACAATTACTTTTTTCTTTCAATTGATTAGTATTAGTTTTATCACAACCACTGGAAATATCACGCTTGAGACATCTCCGTCTATAGATAATGAAACATCACTGAAAGAGTTTATTATCCCTAAACAGGTAATAAGTATATCACCACCTGTCATTAATCTTCCTTTTGATAAAGAGGTTTTTAGAGCTGGAGATATTATTGAGATAAACGGAACCGCATCAGATCCAGATTTTCAAAATTATGAAATGAAGTGGGGAGTAGGGGAAAACCCAACTGAGTGGTTTACGGATGGTATAACTCTAATCAACAATGGTACAATTGAAATCATAAATGGAACATTGGGTTATTGGAATACAAGTACCATAACAGAAGCTGATTATTATTCAATAAATTTAACAATTAATTATGGTAGTAGTAGTCAAAAATTTGTATGTGTGGTTATTTATCTTGATCCAACCCTACATATTAACTTTCCTTTTGGTTGGCCATATGAGATCCAAGGAACGCCAATAACGATTTGGAGTCCGATAGCCCTTTCTGATATCAATAAAGATGGATATCAAGAGATTGGTTTCGGAACAATATCTACAGAAGCTCCCGGAGATAACAATTATGATTATATAATAGATCATTTGGGTAATATATTGCATGGATGGCCTAAACAGATGTATGGTATTCAAGGTGCATCGTTAACATTTTCAGATATTGATGGTTCATCAGGAAATGAAGAAGTGATTGGAGGTATGTGGGGAGATAAAGTTTACGTGTGGTATGATAATGGAACTGTTATGGATGGTTGGCCTCAAAACATATATGTTTCTCGATCATCAGCAACTGTAATCGATATCGATTTAGATGATGATTTGGAAATAATTCTACCTACAACTGATGGCGGTGGATTGGTGTATGCATGGCATCATGATGGAACATTGGTGGATGGTTGGCCAGTTTATATAGGGAGTCCAGTGAGAAGGGGAGCATCGAGTGGAGATATTGATCAAGATGGATTTCCAGAAATTATGTTTGGTGGTCAAGACGGATATCTATATGCATTAAATCATGATGGAACTTCTGTTGATGGTTGGCCGCAACTCGCTCATGATTGGATTAAGTGTTCTCCAGTCATAGCAGATATTGATTGCGATGGTGATTTAGAGATAATAGTCAGTTCTGGTTTTAGTCAGGACAGAATGATTTTTGCATGGCATCAAGATGGAACATTAGTAGATGGTTGGCCTCAGCAAAATGGATTGCCATTTGTTCAGCCTTCAGTAGGGGATATTGATAATGATGGAGATTTAGAAATCTTAGCCGGTGGCTCAATCTCAGGAAAACCATTTGCTAGATTCTATGTCTGGCATCATGATGGAACACAGGCAGATGGTTGGCCGAAAATATTTCCCTGGGATGAGACCCAAAAAGTTAATTATATATATGCTCAACCTGTCATTGGTGATATAGATGGAGATGGTGATACAGAAATAGTTGTTGGTTCTTATTATGATAAATTATACGCCTGGCATCATAACGGAACGAATGTAACAGGTTGGCCAAAAATAGTAGGTGGTTCAATAGATTCAACTGCTGCGATTGGGGATATTGATGATGATAGCAAGGTAGAGATTGTTGTTGCTGGTGGTGATGGAAAAGTGTATGTTTGGGATATGGATGGAGAGTATAATTCCTCAAATATGGAGTGGTCGATGTTTCAACATGATTCACAACATACAGGATGCTACAATTCAAGAATTGGAGGAAATCAACCACCAATTGCACCAACTATTGATGGTCAAATAATAGGAAAAACTGGTAAGGAATATGAATATACGATAATTGGTACAGATTCTGAGGACGACGAGTTATATGTCATAATTAATTGGGGAGATAATACAAGTAGTGAATTGTTGGGACCTTTCTCAGGAAATTATACTATTAAAAAGAAGCATGCGTGGGATAAGAAAGGAAATTATATTATTAAAGCAAGAGCAAAAGATCAACTTGGTTGGGGTCCATGGGGAACATTGGAAGTAACTATACCGAAAAACAAATCATTCATTGTAATCCAATTATTTCAAAATTTCTTGGAAAATCATCCACAGATGTTTCCGATATTAAGACAACTATTTTGTTCGTAAATTTATAAAAAAAATTATAATAATATGAAATTAATAAAACATTACTACCTAAATCAAGATTAAGGATGAAAAATTGAAAAAACTTAGTGATGAAGAAATTGAACAATATTATAAGGTATATGTTTATCAAGAATTACCCTATCCCCTAGGTACAAAAAACGAAAATAAATTTCAAAATAAACAAGCCCTACCTTCTAGCTGAATAAAATTTACTACAATACTAAATGGTATGCATTACCAGATTCTTATAATATGAATTTACCGATGGGGAGGCTTATTTTACCGAATTATTGATCACGTTATAAGTAATTTGCATATTTATTATATATACTATATAAAAAATATATAGAAAAAGTGGAAATAGGATTAATTTATTGGTGCGTAGATTTCAGTAAGCGCCTCTTCAATACCAACTTCTCTTGGATCATTTAAATATACTTCACGTACTGGTCCAGTAATTGTTTTTCCATTCTGCTCAATCCAAGTATATAATTTTTCATATGTTGGAGCACACGCTTCATAGGGACCTTTGTGAATGATTTTTGCCATAGTCCCACCTGGTAGGTAGGTCATAACATTTAATGTCTTGCGATTCTTCAATTTCATATTGGATTGGGAAAGCAATTTCAATATCTGCAGTCCCCTCCTTATCTGCTTTCATTACATCTTCAACAGTTCTTTCATGGCAGATAAATATGGGGGGGCCAGAAAACTGTGCTCCATGAGATGCAGCATATTCATATACTTTCGGGAGCAATTGAGCAATGAGTTCATATTTTCCTTTCTTTCGCATTCCTACAACCTTTTGGGTTTCCACTTCTACAACTATTATTTCATCCATAATATCAATCCTTTCAAACCTGGGAGATAGATATTCTTACATAAAGTTTAGGTATGGAGTGTACTGAAACTATTTTATCTACCTCCAATTTAATTTTTTAATTAATTTATGGTCTTCTTGGACAAGGTGGTAATGTGATTTGATCTTTGAATGCAGGATTTTT
>JABAOH010002557.1_pt1 | contig 27287 bp, 26 predicted proteins | sample 7062181 | NCBI WGS metagenome assembly JABAOH01 (sample SAMN14538630, study PRJNA623070) | marine sediment metagenome | biome: marine biome [ENVO:00000428]; feature: marine pelagic biome [ENVO:01000023]; material: deep marine sediment [ENVO:00002113]; isolation source: pool of 5 deep marine...
ACAGGAAGCGGGTTTCCCTCGAGACTCGTCCCTGACCCCCAGGGCGTCACCGGAATCATTCGCTCATTGGCCAACTTCAGGATCGCGGCGACATCCCCAGTCGATTTGGGCCATACGACCACATCGGGCCGATACCCCTTGTGATAGGACTCATCTCGAGAATGGAGATCGAGGATTGATTCCCCAGTCGAAACCCCGTCTGTCCCCACAAGGGAACTGAGAGATTCAAGGTCCCCTGCCTGGATGTGATTAAAACCCATGGGCCACCCTTCTGACTGTATCCGTCTTAATTCCAACCCTATTCTACCATAAAAGGATGATCCCCGAGAGCAAGGGAGCGAGGGGATATGAGGGGTCCATCTAAGGATTCAAAATTGTCGTGAAACATCAGAGGGTCAAACGCTTCTGGCTTTGAAAACTCAGGAAACTCCAGCCAGAAGACTCGGGTGCATGCGTGAAATCGACCTTTACAAAATTTTCCGAAAAGCGGAATATTTGATCAGGTCTGGGTTAAAATAGGATCAAAGATTAAAAACGATAAAAAGGAGGAGGTAGCGATGAGGATTAAGGACGTCATGACGGAAAATCCCATCACTGTGGAGGCAGATACGCTGGTTATTGATGCTCAAAAGATTATGAAGGAAAAGAACATCCGAAGACTCTGTGTGATCGAGAAGGGAAAGCTCATCGGCATCGTAACCCAACACGACCTCTTGAAGTCTTCTCCCTCACCGGCAACCAGTCTCAGCGTGTGGGAAATCAACTACCTCTGGGGCAAGATGAAGGTCAGGGATGTGATGCACAGAAATCCCCTCACAGTCTCCCCGGAAACGACTTTCGAGGAAGCTCTCGTGCTCGGGCAAAAGAACAAAATCGGGTCCTTTCCGGTGACCGACAATGGAAAGCTCGTCGGAATCACCACCGAGTCTGACATCGTCCGGCTCGTTACCCGGGTCCTGGGCCTCGGAGAAGAGGGTTCAAGAATCACCATCGAAGGAATGGAGATGAAACTGGGAATGCTATCAGAAATAATTTCAGTCGTGGATCAACACGAGACGGCGATCCTGAGCATGATGTCGTTGCCAAGGCCCAAAGAGAACGATGTCATGATTATGCTGAGATTGAAAACAAAAAACCCAGAGGCGATTGCATCAGACCTCAGAAAAATGGGCCTTTCGGTCGATCTGTCTTAGTTAGTTCCCACTGAAACATGCCCATTTCGCTCCTTGAACGAAGTTTCTGACCCGTTCTAAGGCTCCCTGCGTTCGACCTCCTAAACTCTCCGCCTTCGGCGGATCAAACAGTAGGAGCTCGCCCCTTCGGGGACACTCCGGTCGCCAAGACGGGTCCCCCAAAAACTTCGTAATGTTCGCTCCACGGCCATTTTTCAGTGACGACTAATTAGAATTTTGGGGGCAGTGGTCGGGGAGTGGTCTATAGCTGTTTTTCATCCGCAAAGCTATAGTAGTCGTGGTCTCCAACAATGATATGATCCACGACCCGGATGTTAACCAATCCGCATGCCTGGACAAGCTGATCCGTCACCTTTCGGTCTTCAGGGCTGGGGGAAGGATCTCCGCTGGGATGGTTGTGGACAAAAATCACGCCTGCTGCCGAATGGGCCAGAGCACTTCTGACGATCTCTCTGGGATGGATGAGACTCTCGGTGAGACTGCCCTCGAAAAGGGTCTGTTCTCCAATGATGGCGTGGCGCCTTGTCAGAAAAATGACTTTGAAGGTCTCTCGCCTTCGGTTGCGCAGATGGGGTGAGATAATCTGGTATGCATCCTGGCTGGATGTAACCTTCCTCCTTTTCGTCCCACGACTCGAGAGAAGACGCTTGCCTATCTCAAATGCGGCCTTCAGCTGTGCCGCCTTTGCAGGGCCAATACCTTTGATTTGACACAGTTCCGCGATTCCTTTCTCGTCGACCCCCTCCAAGCCTCGTGTTTCCCGGATCAGGCGACGGGCAAGATCGATGGCCGATTCCTCTCGGTTCCCAATTCGGAGCAAGATAGCGAGAAGCTCAGCATCTGAGACATTTTCAGCTCCAAATCGAACCAATTTCTCCCGAGGCCTCTCCTCCTCAGGCCACGCTGGGATTTTTCTCCAACCGTCACCCATCCGTATCCACTTCTTCTTCCTCTGTGTCCTCCTCTTTCTTCGCCTCCTTCCCAAAGAGTCTGGCAACGATGATACTGATGCCATAGAGAAACAGAATCGGTCCCGCCATCATGAATTGAGTAACCACATCGGGAGGCGTCAAAATGGCCGAGATACCAAAAATAATGAGGACCGCATATTTGAACTGCTTGATCAAGAGCCTGGAGGTCACAATACCCATTTTGGATAGAAAGAAAACAAAAAGGGGCAACTCAAAAACGACCCCAAAGGCGAGAAGCAGCTTCGAAGCGAGGGAGAAGTACTCCTTAATACTCGGAAAAGGTCGAATATACTCGGTGGCAAAACCCAGGAGAAACTTGAATCCGTATGGGAAAACAACAAAGTACCCAAACAGGGCTCCTCCCACGAAAAAAATCGTCGAAAATATGACGAAGGGAACAACATAGCGTTTCTCGCGGGTGTAAAGCCCCGGAGACGTAAAGGCCCAAATCTCATAGAGGACTAATGGGGAAGCGATAAAAAACCCAGCCAGTATGGCCACTTTCAGGTAGGTAAAAAACGCTTCTGTGACCCCAGTGAAGATGAGCGTGGTGTCTGGAGGAAGTGCTTTAATCAGGGGAGCCATGAGAACTTCGAAAATCTTTGACGCGAAGAAATAGGAGATTCCGAACCCGACCCCCACGGCTATGGCAGAAATAACCAGACACCGCCGTAGTTCCTCCAGATGGGCCGTGATGGGCATTCGTTTGTCATCCGGGGGCAGGTTTTTTTCGTTTCTGGGTCGGCTCTTTTCCGGCATCTGTTTGTTCCAGTTTGTCCCTCTTTTCCGTGTCCTCCGAATTTTCCTCGGCTACGGCATCCTCTGCTTTTGACCCCACCTCGTTTTCAGATTCTAAGGCTTCCTCCTCTGCCTCCCCCGGTTCTGTTGCTCGGTCAATCTCTTCAACGATTGTATCTTTGATTTCCCCTAAGTCTCGAGTTTCCTCCTCCAGGGTTTCCTTCATTTCATCGGTTGCCTTCCTGAACTCTCTCATGGCCCTTCCAAGGCCTCTGGCGAGATCAGGGAGCTTTTTCGGTCCCAAAATGATGAGAGCGAGTCCCAAAATGACCAACAGCTCAGGCATTCCAATTCCGAACATGAGATCCCCCTCAAAAGCCCTCGAATATATAACACAGGGTCTGGGTGAATGCAATAAGAGCCGGAGTACCCGAAGGGGACTGCCCAGTTGTGAGGAGTTTTCTGAGTTTTCAAAGTAAGGAATTTCTACCATCCTGATGTTTCGCGACAGGTTTGAATCTTTTGATGGGACCCGCATATCCCTTCGCTCCCTTGCTCTCGCGTTGACCCTCTCGGGGCTCACAGATTTTGCTGTCGCAGGACAAAGGAAAAAGGTAAAAGGTTCAAGGAGAACCACTCCCAACAAACCTTTGGCCTTTAGCCTTTATCCTTTAACCTATCTGGATCCCCCAACGCTTCCGCAAACGTCCCTCAGGGACATGAGCGTCCTCAAAACTGAGGAAACCCCACTCGCCTCGTTGTGTATTGAATTTTTGTATGCCGGATGTTATAACCCCGCTCAAACATCCTTCCCCGATTTCTCCATTCTCATGGACGTTATTACGCAACTCAAGTTTGGTTTTTCCTTTTTGCTCCTCGTCCTGGTCGGGGGGACTCTGGGATACTCCTTGCTCGAGGAATGGGGACCTCTTGATGCCCTCTACATGACGGTCATTACAATCACGACGGTCGGATACGGTGAGGTCAAACCCCTTTCTCAAGGTGGGGTCCTTTTCACCATGATTCTGATTCTTTTCAGTGTCGGAATGGTGGCCTTCATTGTGGTTGGACTCGCTCGTATTATGGTTGAGGGGGAGATCAGAAGAATCTTCGGGAGGAGAAAATTGGAAAAGAAAATCGGCGGTCTCAAAGACCATTATATCGTCTGCGGCTACGGTCGCATTGGAAGTTACATCTGCAGCGAATTGGCTGAAAGGCCGGCCCCCTTTGTTGTTGTGGAAACAGATCCGGAAGTCACGCAGAGAATCGAGGACGCAAACTATCACTATGTCCATGGAGATGCAACGGACGAACAGACCTTAACGAAGGCAGGAATCGAGTCTGCGAAATGCCTTGTCGCTACAGTGGCGAGTGATGCGGATAATCTATACATCACCTTAACGGCGAGGGAACTCAATCCGAATCTCTATATCCTCAGTCGTGCGACGGATGAAAATGCCCAGAAAAAGCTTCTCACAGCAGGCGCCAATAAGGTGGTTTCGCCCTATCTGATCGGTGCACATCGGATGGCCATGGCACTGCTCCGACCGACCGTGGTCGATTTTATGGAGATTGCGATGCAGAGGAAGAGTATCGAACTCCAGATGGAAGAAATCAGAGTCGATCACATTGGCCGGCTCCCCTCCCCGACACTCCGTGATTCGGGGATTCGCAGCGATCTGGACCTCATCATCGTGGCCATCAAAAAGGAATCGGGGCAAATGATGTACAATCCCTCGTCAGAGGTTCAAATCGAAGCAGGGGATACCCTCATTACTTTGGGAGAAAGAAAAAACCTCGACAAATTGGAAAAACTGGTCTTGAAATGAATGAAGACTCGAGAACGACGCGAAGAGCAAGTGGAAAGATACTTTGTGAATATCCCCTATCCGATCCTCTGTGATCGAATCGACGAGATCGTCGCGAGAGGGCTCCCACCGGAAATCGTCCTCGACGCTTCGACGCTGGACATACCCGATCCTGAAAAGGCCCGACGGTCGGCTCAAAAGCTCCGAAAGGCAGGATTGGAAAACACCATTCACGGACCCTTCAAAGACCTAAGTCCGGGTGGCGTTGATCCCAAGATCCAAGCCGTAACGAGAGAGAGATTCCTTCAGACCATCGAGCTAGCCGAGATCTTCAAACCCAGGTGCGTGGTCTTCCACTCAGGCTACGATCCCTGGCGATTTCAGGGCTATGAACACCTATGGCTGAAAAACAGCGTCGAAACCTGGAAGCCCCTTGTCGAGAGAGCGGAGGGAATCGATACGATCCTGGCCGTCGAGAACGTTTTTGAGAAAGAGCCAACCACCCTTTTATCTCTCCTCGAGCATATCCAATCACCCCGCTTTCGGCATTGTTTCGATGTAGGCCATCTCAATGTGTTTGCCGATACACCCATGGAAGAGTGGATAGAAACGATGGCACCCTATATCGCGGAAATCCATCTTCATGACAACGACAGCTCTACGGACGATCATCTTCCCCTCGGAAAAGGAAGTATCGACTTTCCGCTCCTTTCCCGTCTCATTCGCCGATATATGAAGACCAGGCCCATCCACTCCCTCGAGCCCAGCCGAGAGGAAGATCTCGAGGCGAGCATACAGGGATTCTTACAACTCATGAAAGAAGGCGACTCATGACCTTGCAGGAGTTCCCCTTAATCCGTGAGATCTTTACGTAACTCCTTGATCTACAGAATGCTTTGATGCATTTGAAAGGAGACCCCCCATCCCTTCGCGCCCTTGCTCTCGCCATGACCTTCTGGGGGCTCGCAGATTAATCAAAAGAAGGATACATGACAAAGGACAAAGGAAAGAAGACCAGGAAGTGCAAAACGATGATCCTTTAACCTTTCGCCTTTAGCCTTAATCCTTTAACCCATCCAGATGGCCCAGCGTTTCCGCCTCAAACGTCCCTCAGGGACATGAGCGTCCGCGAAACTGAGGAAACTCCTCTCACCGTATCCTTGACAAGGACGGCTAATTGATGGAAGATACACGGGTTGTTAAAGCCCATCTGGCCCATCAATCCATCCCCATCGGAGCCTGAGCATGGGCTTAGATGATCCAAGGGTAATAGCACGTCATGAGTCCTGGGTATTTCGTTTCGTCCTGATGCGTTTTTTCTTGAAAATCTGGTTAATTAGAGAGGGCAAAAAAAACAGATAGAAAGGATGAACTATGGGGTATGGTTTTTGGGGAAAACTGCTGGATGTCGATCTGAGGACCGGTCAGATTGGGGAAAGACAAGTTCCCGAGGATGACTATCGCGAGTACCTCGGGGGGAGCGGGTTGGGTGCGAAAATCCTCTATGAGGAGCTCGACCCGAAGGTAGATCCGTTGGCTCCTGAAAACCCCCTGATTTTCATGACCGGACTTTTGACGGGAACCATGGTTCCTTGTGCGTGTCGAACGGTCGTCTGCGCCAGATCGCCTCTAAGCGATATATGGAACGAATCGACGGCCGGCGGGTATTGGGGAGCCAATCTGAGGTTTGCTGGCTATGATGGGGTCATTCTGAGAAATCGGGCTGAGAGGCCCCTTTATCTCTGGGTTTCAGACCAGACGGTCGAGCTTCGGGATGCCACGGATGTGTGGGGAAAAGATGCCTTTGAGACCGATGAGATTTTACGCCAGGAGACCAATCCGAGAGCAAAAGTGGCTGCGATCGGTCCAGGAGGGGAAAAAGGAGTGCGATTTGCCTCGGTCACCTATGAGGGGAGAATGGCTAGAGCCTCAGGTCGGGGCGGAGTTGGAGCGATCATGGGTTCGAAGAACCTCAAGGCCCTCGTGACTCACGGGAAACAGCGAATTGAATTGAATGACAGGGAGGGGCTCCAACGTCTTCTCAAAGAGGACGTGGCCATTGTCAAGAAGGGAGCTGCCGGGCTGACTGCCTATGGAACCCCCGGAGGTGTGGAAGCGGTGGAGTTTACGGGAGATCTTCCTATCAGGAATTGGCAGCTCGGTAGCTACAAGGAAGAGGCAAACAGAATCGCCGGTCAAACCAACCTACCCAAGTACCTCGATTCTCATCACACATGTCATGCCTGTCCGATCCGATGTGCCAAAACGGTTCGTATCCCAGAGGGCCCGTATCGTGAAACCGCTGGCCATCAGCCCGAGTATGAGACAATCGCAGGGTTTGGGGCAAACTGCCTCAATGACAACTGGGAGGTCATCGCAGCGGCCAACGACAAGTGTAACCGTTACGGCCTCGACACCATCTCCACAAGTGCGGCAGTGGCTTTTGCCATGGAGGCCTATGAAAATGGCATCATCACGAAGGCAGATACCGAGGGTCTTGAGATTGCCTGGGGAAGTGCTGAGGCCATCTTGAACCTTGTCGATCTGATCGGGCAGAGAAAAGCTGTCGGTGACGTTCTTGCCGAAGGGACCCGTCGGGCCGCTCAGAAGTTGGGAGGCCTAGCGCCGGAGTACGTGGTTGACGCCAAGGGTATGGAGATCGCCTTCCATGACCCCCGGGCCTTCACCTCCATGGCTGTCAATTACGCCACGGCGAATCGGGGAGGCTGTCATTTGGAGGGACTGACCTATTTCATCGGTCGCGGCATTCCCCTGGCTGACATGGGGTACACCGAACCCCCTGATCCCCATATTTCCGAGGGAAAGGCCAAACTGTGTTATGACCTTCAGAACTATATGAGTGTGTTCAACCCGCTTGGGTTATGCAAGTTTCTCTTCATTGGCCGGGCAGGGCCGAAAATGATCGCCCAATGGACGGCGAAAGTGACAGGCTGGAGAATGGATCAGGGGAGCCTGCTCAGCCTCGGAGAAAAGATATTCAATCTCAAACGGATGTACAACGTCAGACTGGGAATCAGTCGAAAAGACGACACCCTTCCCCCAAGAATGCTGGCCGAACCCAAGCCAGACGGAAAAGCGGCAGGCGTCGTCCCTCATCTGGGACTGATGCTCTCAGAGTACTACCAACTCAGAGGATGGTCCAAGGAGGGAATTCCCACGCCCGAGACGTTAAGAAAACAGGGACTTGAATGGACTCTCGATTATCTCGATAAATAAGCCACCTCGGTTTTCCTGGCTCAAGGCGCGTTATGATCTCTCACAGAGCGCTGAGGCCAAAGAGAAGACCTGTTTTGAAATCGCATTCTTGGCTATCGGCTTGACGGATGGGAGTAACCTATGGCGAATGACAGGATTAAGAGCCTACGCGAGAAAAGGGCTGCCGCGGAACTTGGCGGGGGCCAAGAGCGAATCGAGGCCCAACACAAAAAAGGGAAGCTGACGGCTAGAGAAAGAATCGATCGCCTCCTTGACAAAAACACCTTCGAAGAATTTGACAAGTTCGTCCTTCACGAGAGTAGCGAATTCGGACTCGATAAGAATCGATTTCCAGGAGACGGCGTGGTGGCTGGTTATGGGAAGATCGATGATCGACTGGTTTATGTCTATGCTCAGGATTTTACGGTAATAGGGGGGTCCCTCAGCCTGACACAGGCCAACAAGATCTGCAAAGTGATGGATATGGCTCGAAAAAACGGTGTTCCCCTGATCGCCTTGAATGACTCGGGAGGCGCCCGCATTCAGGAAGGAGTCGCCAGTTTGGCGGGATACGGCAATATCTTCATGCGTAATGTTCTTTGTTCAGGTGTCATTCCTCAGATTACGGCGATTATGGGGCCGACAGCCGGGGGTGCCGTCTACTCACCGGCCCTAACGGATTTCATCTTTATGGTCGAAAAAACCAGCTACATGTTCATCACAGGGCCCGAAGTCGTCGGGGCCGTCATCCATGAAGACGTAACGCCGGATGAGCTCGGCGGGCCGCTGCCTCATAACACGAAAAGCGGGGTCGCCCATTTTTCTGGGAAGGACGATGGAGAGGTTCTCGGGATGATCAGAGAGTTGTTGAGCTTCTTTCCATCCAACTATCGAGATAAGCCTCCGAAAAAGGAAGCTCGTGATGATCCCGAGCGTATCGATCCGACACTCAACGCTATCGTTCCAGAAAACCCTGCGAAACCCTATGATATCAAAGACATTATCCAGTCGGTCTTGGACGATCACCATTTTTTTGAAGTTCAGGCCAAACACGCCCGTAACATCGTGGTGGGATTTGGCCGCCTGAACGGGATGCCCGTTGGCGTTGTCGCCAACCAACCCAACTGGCTGGCTGGCTCTCTCGATATACTCGCCTCCATCAAAGGGGCGCGTTTTGTCCGATTCTGCGACTGTTTCAACATCCCGCTCATCACGTTTTGTGATGTGCCGGGTTTCTTCCCCGGAACGCAACAGGAGCATGGCGGAATCATCAAACACGGCGCCAAACTGATTTTCGCTTACTGCGAGGCCGTTGTCCCCAAAATCACTGTGATCACACGTAAAGCTTACGGCGGAGCCTACATCGTCATGTCGAGTAAACATCTCTGGGGCGATATCAACTATGCCTACCCGACAGGAGAGATCGCCGTCATGGGTGCCGAAGGTGCAGCAAGGATAATCTTTCGAAAGGAGATCAGAGAGGCCGATGACCCTGAAAAAAAAGAAGAGGAGATGATCGAGGCGTACCGCCGAGCCTTTTTGAACCCATACCGAACGGCGGAAAGGGGTTACATTGACGAGATCATCGTTCCTGAAGAAACACGACCCAAGCTCATCAAGGCTCTCGAGTCTCTCGAGAACAAGACAGAGCGTATGCCGCCGAAGAAGCATGCCAATATGCCCCTATAGCCTCAGGCAATCTCGGTTCTGGTCCATCGCCCACCTACCGAGAATATCCTGCCTGCGAGATATCGGAGCACCCTTTTATTCCGAGCCTACTCACTCCTCTGTATCGTGACTTCCCAAAATCACCTGAAACACGCTGGGGCCGTGAGATGGCAAATGTCTTTGAACGCCCCTCAGGGACATGAGGGCCCACAACACTAAGGAAACTCCGGAACCTGGAAACTTGAAAAAAAACCGTTCGCGTCTTACCATAGAAGCTATAGGCAAGAACGGCCAACGTTCACCGGGAGGAATTGCCAGTGTCTTGTGATGTTTATGTCGCTGGAGTGGGCATGAGTCCTTTTAGGAAATCGACCCAGACTCTCCAAGAACTCATGGCTGAGGCTGGTAAAAAGGCAATTCAGTCGGCCCGGCACCTCCCCATCGATTCAATTTACATTGGGGCCATGAATGTCGAGGAGTTTGTCGGAGAAGCCAATTTTGCGGCTCTCTTGGCCGACTATATGGGTCTATCCGGCGTTCCTTCTTCTCGCGTAGAAACGGCTTGTTCGACAGGAGCCGCTGTATTTGAATCGGCATTCTATGCCGTTGCTTCGGGTTACATGAAAAACGTGCTCGTTATTGCTGGGGAGAAGATGAGCCATCTACCCAAAATGACAACGGCCCGAATCCTGACGGAAGTGATCGATCGCGAGGAGCGGCGGTATGGAGCGACCATGTCAGCCCTCGCCGGCATGATTGCCCACAGATACCAAAAGGAGTTCGGTCTCTCGGACAAGCACCTCAAGCACGTCCTCGCTCAAATTGTCGAAAAAAACAGTGCCAACGGCACACTAAATCCGTATGCTCGGGCCAAGAGGACGATAACCCGCGAGGTGTATGAGAAAGGTCGGCTCATCGCCACCCCACTGAGACTGTTCGACTGCTCTCCAAACGCCGACGGCGCTGCCGCTGTTGTCCTCACTTGCGAGAAAACGCCCATCCGCGTTTCGGGCATGGGCCATGCGACGGATACCATGGCCTTGAGGCACCGGGCCTCCCTTACCGCTTTCAGTTCCACAAAGGCTTCCGCGCTCAAAGCTTATGCCATGGCTCAGCTCAATCCGAGAGATATTCAATTTGCAGAGGTCCATGATGCTTTCAGTATCTTCGAGATCATCGGGACAGAAGACCTCGGATTTTTCGAGCCCGGACAGGGATGGCGAGCCGTCGAGGGGGGTCTGACCGCCCTGGACGGCAGCCTTCCTATCAATCCCTCTGGCGGCTTGCTTGCTCGAGGCCATCCCGCCGGGGCCTCCGGATTAGCTCAAATCGTGGAGATCGTCCTCACGATGCTGGGTGAAGTAGATCAAAAACGACAGATTCGACGGGCCGATCTGGGACTCGCGCAGAGCGCCGGTGCGCTGGCCAACAACAATGTGGTCACGATCCTTGAAAGGAGCGACAGACACAGGGTCGTTACGACGGGGTGGCAGCCCGAATACAAACCCGTCATCCAGGTCGGGACGTCAGACGGCGTGCCGGAGTCCGTAGGAGATTCCGGAACCCTTGAGACGTACACGACCCTTTATGCCACACCTGAGGGGTTTTCTCCTCCCCATACGCTCGCCCTTATTGGACTGGAAGGAGGCGACATGGTGCTGGCTCGGTACCCCAAATACCTGGAGAAGGACCGCTTTAAGATCGGCCAGAGGGTTGTGCTCAAAAAACGGGGAGACTCTGTGCTTTTCGAAACAGGAGGTTTTCTCCAAAGTATGAGAGACAAGGTCAAAGGCCTTTTTGGACGAAAAACACCCAGGGGGAAGAGAAACCAGAACACCGGGCCGTAAACGAGCCGATTTCAAGAACATACGTCTTTGCGCACCCTATGTTTTTACCACAGAGCCACCGAGAACACGGAGATGCATTTTTTCCGTTTGCGGTGAGACGGCGGGGAAGGGAAAGCATCAGCCCTATCGGGCAATGGCGGTTCCCTTTACCCCAAGGGCAGTTCTTTTTTGTCCATCAAAATCTCGTGATGGGCAAAAAATCAGGAATCCTTCGCTGCCTCTGCGACTCCGTGGTGAACAGGTAACACGAAGAACTCCTGACTCCAATTACCGAGGAGAACTGATGGGGGAGATCAAAAGCACACTCGAAATCGCCCTGGAAAAAGCCAAAGCCGTCGAGATTTCTAATGAGGAGAGAGAGCGCTTTAAAAGGGAGGAGGTTCTTGCCAAAGCCAGGGATATTTTTAGCCGATTCAAGAGCCGCCCCAGTCGAACGACGCGTCTCGCCCAGGAAATCAAGCGAAGTGGAGGAGATGTCCCCCTCCTCAAAGCATGCCTGACCGAGATCTTTCTGGAGGCACTCGACGTTGCCCATTCCTCTGAGAGGATCTGGCAGGGACTTCAGGAACTCGGCCTCAAAGATCCGGTCCCCTTCAAGGAATCCCTCGCTCGGATAGCCGAGGATGAGGGGAAGGCCCGCCGAGAGGAGACCGAAAAGGTAGAGAATACGCTTCGAGAATCCCTGGCCGAGAGCGGGATCTCGGGCACGGCAGTGGATCCGAACATCGAAGAAAACGCTCATTGGAGGGATTTTTTGACCGACCTCGATGAGAGGGTTTCCGAAGATCTCAAGATGTTGCGGCAGAGGATCTTTCGCGCTATAGAAGCGGGTAATAGCTCTTCTCGATAAACTCGAAGTTCTCCCGAACCTTGTCCTTCCCGAAAATCAAATCACCGTGACCCGGGAGGAGGATCTCTATATCGAGCTTTCTCACCTTTTCAATGCTCTGGACGAGGAGTTTTCCATCTCCTCCGGGAAAATCGGTCCTTCCCACACCGCTAGAAAATACCAGATCACCCGTCACCAGAGTCTTTCGCTCCGGCCAGTAAATACATACAGCCCCTTTCGAGTGTCCCGGCGTGTGAATGATTTGATATAGATTCCGGTCCATCTCGAGGTTTCCCTCTTGGAGGTAAAACTCGACCGGGATGGAGGGAATGGGAATCCCCATCATCTGATACAACATCCCCCCTTCTTCGCGGAGGTAGCTCGCCTCCTCCCTATGATAGGTCGCTCGGACCCTTCCATCCAAGAAAGACGCAACCCCCTCATGATGATCCGGATGACAGTGTGTGGTGATGATCAACTCAATGGAATCCAAAGAGATTCCATCTGTCTCCATGCCCCTAAGCACGTGGTCGACGTGCTTTCTGTGGCCCACATCAATCAGAATACCCTTCTCTTCCCCCAAGATGTAGGTGTTACAGTTGTTTTCAAAAAGATTCTGCCAGAGATAGGCATATATTCCTTTCTCAACAATCATCGTGCGTCCTTTCCCATGGGCACTTTTTTCAAGGCTTCAATTGAGTCGGGTTTGAGGGCCGCCGGATTCCCCTTCGCTCAAGATTTGAGACGAGAAATCCGGAGCCCTCACTCCCGGGCCCGCGTCAGGTGGATGATCCTCCAGCTGTTAGATCCCAACAGAATCTTAACATATCGAAGACGCTTTTGTCAGAAACCAGACCACTGGTCTGAAAACAACCAGAGGCGAACCGCACCGGTTGAAATCCCGGGTATCGACCCCGTTGATGTGCCGCATCCTTTGGGAGAGATTTCCTTCGGGCGCTTCCACCACCAGGTGGTAGTGGTTTTCCATCCGGCAATCCGCATGACAGAGTCAATTGAATCGCTCGACCGAATTCTTGAGGACTTCTAGGAAGTGGAATCTGTTCTGATCGTCTTCGAAAATGGGCGGGCCAGCGTTGCCCCTCGGGGTAATGTGCTAGATCGCACCCGAAAACTCGAGTCGAAGGGGTCTTGCCATGAGGGAAAACTCATGCCGTCAAGAAGATAAGAATTCAACGGGCTGTTGCCCAAACGAAAATCCCTTTGGTCGTTCGTTAGAAGGTTTTTTGCTCCTAAATCTTAGGCGAAGCGAAAGATTAGCGATCTCAACTGCTTGAGCCCGAAGAGGGAGTTTTGAGAGCGCCTGGAGCGAGCCTTAGATTTATCAAAAAACTTTCGAGAAAAGCGAAAAGGGATTTGGGCAACAGCCCGTCAGGATCTGCCTCCCCACACTACAGCCACCCCGTCGTCGGGAAGGATCATTCTCTGCTTGTTGCCTATTCCTACTGGACCGGCTTTTCTAGCGCTTTTTCGATCAGCTTCTGGAACCCGGCCGGGCTCCGGTTCCGCAGAAGCCTGCCGTTGATAAACACCGTTGGGGTTCCGCGAACCCCCGCCCGGTTTCCTTCGGACACGTCCCGGTTGATCATCGCCCTGATCTGGGGGTCTTTCCGGTCCTTTTCAAACTTTTCCATGTCCAGGTTGAGTCGCTGAGCAATCTCTTTGACCTTCTCTTCGTTCAGGCGGTTGTAGTCTTTAAAGAGCAGATCGTGAAACTCCCAGAACTTGCCCTGCCTCTCCGCCGCAAGGGCGGCAATGGCAGCCGGCATGGCAAATTTGTGGTTTCTCAGGGGGAAGTTCTTGAACACCAGTTTCACCTTGTCGGGGTTTTTCTCGAGCACCTGCTCGAGCACAGGCAGGAGCCTGGCGCAGTACGGTCACTCGAAATCGTTGAAGGTGGCGATCGCCACCGGTGCGTCAGCGTTGCCCTTGAATGGAGACCCGGAAATGTTGATCTCTTGGATGAAATCCAGGGTGATGATCTGAACCGTCTTGGCTTCGCCGCTGGTGAGGAGGAGGACGTCCTCTCTCGGTCCCGCCTTGATGCTCTCGACAGTTTTCCCCACAGAGATCGTGTCTTTGAGCTTGCCGTCAGAGGAGTAGATGAGGATTTCGCCCTTTTCCGTGAGAACGAATATCCACTTGCCATTGAGCGACATGGCCGCGTCGCGGGCTTTTTCTTTCAGGTTGAGGGTGCCGGTCACATTCCATTCCACCGCGGCAGGGCCCGAGGCGAGCCAGGCCAACAGGACGAACAGTGTCACCAGGAATATCGCAAACCTGCTTTTCATACGCCTTTCTCCTTTCTCAACGAAAGCATCAGAGAGATCAGTCAAACCGGTTCTCGACCTTATTGAGCCCCAGCTTACCTGTTCTCTCCTGATTTGCCAATAGATTAGTGGGCTGATATTCAACAGTTTTGATCAGACAGTCTCTATCGCAAGCAAAGCTTGCTCCGACATGAATCATCTGATCAAGAACCGTAGGAGCAGCCTCCCGGCTGCGATGTTAGTGCTTTTACCTTCACCTCGAAAACCTTCAAAACCTACCAACGTCCCCAACACTCAAATTTCAGTTTGCGGTTGACTATTTTAAATTATCCTTGTAAATTGCAAACATGAGTTACAAATTACAAAGATATATAAACCGGCGCATGGAAGCAACGCTGCAGGAATCATTACGTTCTTTTCCCGTTACGGCTCTGCTTGGNNGATCTGCGAAAACTGGAAGATGCCGAGTTTTTTTTTCACACCCAGAAAGACAAGCTGATTTGCATCGACGAAGTACAAATGGGACCGGAGCTGTTCCCAGTTATTCGGGTTGCCGTGGATGAAGACCGCCGGCCCGCTAAATTTTTGATTCTGGGATCGGCTTCACAGGATCTTATCCGGCAAAGCTCGGAAACACTCGCCGGGCGAATTCATTTTCTCGAGCTAACGCCATTTACCTATGATGAATTGGTTGAAGACAGCCCGGAAAAATACGAAGACCCTGCATTTTTATGGACCCGGGGCGGATTTCCCGAGGCGGTTTTAGCCGAGTCCGATTCTCATAGTTTCGACTGGCGGAGCGATTTTATCCGTACATTTCTGGAGCGCGATATTCCTCAGTTCGGTTTCACCATCCCCGCGATCACCATGAGGCGTTTCTGGACCATGTTGGCCCATTATCACGGTGAACTGCTGAACGCCTCTAAATTCGGCCAGGCCCTGGGTGTCAGTCATCCGACAATCAGCAAATATTTAGACATCATGGCGCAGACTTTTATGGTTCGCCTTCTGCCGCCACTGATGGCAAATGTCAAAAAACGGCTTGTAAAAACACCTAAAGTCTACCTGCGCGATACGGGCATCTTACATGCGCTGCTTGAAATAGAGAATACAGAAGCTCTTTTAGGGCATCCCATTGCCGGGGCATCCTGGGAAGGCTTGTGCATTGAGCAGATTCTTGCCGCCATGCCGGACTGGCGGGCGAGTTTTTACAGGACCTCGTCCGGAGAGGAAATCGACCTTATTATCGAACGCGGCCGCAAGCGGCTAGCCTTTGAGTTCAAGGCCTCAATGTCCCCACAATTATCTCGCGGCTTTCCGGGCACCCTGACGGTGTTGCAACCCGACCATACGTGGATCGTCGCGCCGGTTCTAGAGCCTTACCTCAAGGGTCCCGGCGTGACGGTTGCAAATATTAAAGCGGTGCTGCAGGACTTAAGAGATAGAAGGTAGCTGATAAAATACACGGAGCAGGCTGCGGCAGAAAAAGGCAGCTGCATCAAAAGGTCAGCATTTTCTGTCATTCATCACGAATTATTGCCCTTCTGTCTTCCACATCCCGAACTGCGGACCCAGAGAATTCCTTTGGAAATTACGACCTCCCGTCTCGCTCTTTCTAATCCTACCAACGTCCCCAAGATTTCACGGGAGCATCAGACAATCTCTATCGCAAGCAAAGCTTGCTCCTACATGAATCATCTGATCAAGAACCGTAGGAGCAGCCTCCCGGCTGCGATGTTAGTGCTTTTACCTCCACCCCGAAAACCTTCAAAACCTACCAACGTCCCCAGGATTTCAGCTGCGCTAGTTGATCGGCTTTATGTCGGTCAATATATTTCTCAGAGCAACGGCGCGGATGTTTGCGGCCATCGGAAATGTTTCATCTCCGGCGTGAATGACATCCAGTCGTTTCAATTTCAAATCTTTAAGCGCGTGTCGCATAGACGGGGTAATGCGTGGAGAACTGGTCCTTTTGATTTCGAATCCAATTCGGTTGTTTCCTCTTACGACAAGCAAATCCAGTTCAGCGCCTGCATGCGTGGCCCAAAAGAAACACTCTTCGGCATCGGCTCGAAGCCGCCTGGTGATCTGATCGATCACAAAACCTTCCCACGAAGCGCCGAGCTTGGGATGTCCTTCAACATCACGTAAGGTTCGAAGATTCATCAACGTGTGAAGGATGCCCGTGTCGCTCAGGTAAACCTTGGGTGACTTAACCTGACGCTTGGAGATGTTCTCATACCAGGGCTGGAGCTGTCGAACCACGAGAGACGCGGTCAAAACCTCCAGATAATTTCTCACTGTGGTGTCGGCCACGCCGAATGACCGGCCGAATTCGGAAGCATTCCATACTTGGCCGTGATAGTGTGCAAGCATGTTCCAGAAGCGCTGCATGGTGGTCGAACGCACGGTTATTCCAAGCTGTGGCAGGTCTCTTTCAAGAAAAGTGCGTATGAAGTCACGCCGCCATCTGTGGCTGGCTGCATGGGTGCTTGCGAGATACGATCGCGGAAAGCCTCCTCGCAGCCAAAGATCGGTGCTTTTTTCGATACCAACTTCGTCCAGGCTGAATCCCTTGAGTTGGTGATAGGAAACTCTTCCCGCCAGGGTCTCTGAACTGCTCTGCAGCAACTCGGGGGAAGCGCTGCCTAAGATGAGAAAGCGGGCGGGTGTTTTGGGCCTGTCGGCCAGCACCCTCAGGATAGGAAAGATTTCCGGAATCCGCTGGATTTCATCGATGATCACCAAGCCCTTGTGACGCTTCAATACCAGCATCGGATCAGCGAGTCGGGCGAGGTCTTCCGGATTTTCGAGGTCATAATAAGAAACAGCAGCTTGGGTTTGCTTAGCCAATTGCTGTGCCAGGGTGGTCTTTCCGACCTGCCGCGCACCGACAATACCAACAACCGGATTCCTCTTTAGGAGCCGTTTGACATCATCCAACTCTTGATTGCGCTCAATCATGAACTCGAATATACCTTGAAAAATCGGTAATGGCAACAGAAATTTCAAGGTATTTTTATCAAGGGGATATGTGTCTACCGAGGAGAGGAATCCAGCCTCCCGGGGGGTATCAGACAGTCTCTATCGCAAGCAAAGCTTGCTCCGACATGAATCATCTGATCAAGAACCGTAGGAGCAGCCTCCCGACTGCGATGTTAGTGCTCCGACAGCCTCTCCTTGGCCCAGGGCTGTTATTCTGAGCACTTCGGCACGCTCAGGGCAGGCTCCGCGAAGACAGGAGTTGTCATCCTGAGTCCCGGTTGGGCGGGACGAAGGATCTCAAGATTCTTCGGCTCACGCCTCAGAATGACGTTGTCGGATGGGTCCCTCTGAGGCGATTTTACCTTCACCTCGAAAACCTTCAAAACCTACCAACGTCCCCAACACTGGGGACGGAATTCTTTCAGCTTGTGGGACAGGCCCTCTGGGGGGATTTTAGCTTCAGATCAATAACCTTCAAAACCTACCAACGTCCCCGATTTTCGCATCTTGACTTTTACTCCTTGGATTCCTTTAATAGCCATGGGAGAGTTGTTCCTTGTCTTTTTCACTCTCCCTGACGGAGAAAACAACCCAAAGAGGAAGAAAATGGAAATGAAGGGTATCCTCATCAGGTGGTTGATACTTACAGCGGCGATTATGTTGACTTCTCATCTCATGGAGCGCATCGAGGTGCAGGGCTTCTTCAATGCCTTCTTCGCGGCGGCGGTTCTGGGTATTCTGAATGCTTTTTTCCGTCCGATCTTGATTCTCTTGACCCTCCCGATCAATATTCTGAGCCTAGGCCTCTTCACCTTTATCATCAATGCCATGTTGCTCAAAATGGCCTCGGGGATCATACCAGGATTTGAAGTGTACGGTTTCTGGGGCGCCGTCTGGGGCTCGCTGATCATCAGTCTCGTGAGTTGGATTTTGACTTCTTTTGTGAGCAGACAGGGAAGGATAGAATATGTCGATATCAAGAGAACCGACGATGACGCAGAGTAAGAGACAATTGAAGATGCGTCCATAGGCATATCGTGGAGAGCAGGGAGGATTTATTCATGACCAAAACTTACGAAAATATCGAGACCAAGCTGATTCATGCCGGGGAACCAAGACCACCTATCGGCGGTGCGGTTAGCATGCCAATCTTTCAGTCCTCAACGTTTGAATATGCTGGTCAGGCCAGCTACCACGACATCAAATACATCCGCCTGAACAACACGCCAAACCACATGGCTCTCCACCGAAAGTTGGCCTCCTTAGAGAATGCTGAGGAAGCCCTTGTGACTTCCAGCGGCATGGCGGCCATTTCGACAACCCTCCTGACGGTGCTCTCTTCGGGTGACCATTTGCTCGCTCAGGACTGTCTGTATGGGGGCACCCACGATCTCATCACCAAGGATTTTGCGGCGTTCGATATCTCATTCGATTTTCTCGGCGGTGACGATCCAGACTCCTGGAAAGTCAAAATACGACCGAATACCAGGGCGATTTACGTTGAAAGCATGACCAACCCCTTGCTCCAAGTTGCCGACCTGAAGGCTGTTGTCGAATTCGCCAAAGCCCATGGCCTGATCTCATTGATCGACAACACCTTTCCAAGTCCCATTAATTTCCGGCCTGCTGAATGGGGCTTTGACCTCTCGCTCCACAGCTGTACGAAATACCTGAACGGTCATTCGGATATCGTGGCTGGAGCCATCATCGGCCGTGCCGATCTGATTGAAAAGATCAGACACAAGCTCAACCACCTCGGCGGATCACTCGATCCTCATGCCTGCTTTCTCCTCCACCGAGGCCTAAAAACACTTGCCGTGCGGGTCAAACATCAGAATGAGAGTGCCCTCGAGATCGCAAAATTCCTGGAAGACCACCCGGCAATTGCAAAGGTTAACTATCCAGGCCTCGAAGGCCATCCTGGACACCGACGGGCCTGCGAACTATTTGACGGTTTTAGCGGCATGTTGAGTTTCGAATTGAAAGGCGGTGTGGATTCTGCGAAGCGTTTTATGCAGAAAACAACCCTGCCAATCATTGCCCCCAGTCTTGGAGGTGTGGAGACGCTGATCACCCGACCGGCCACGACTTCTCATTCGGGTCTCTCTCCGGGCGAAAGACAGAGGCTCGGAATCTCAGACGGCCTGATCCGGACTTCCGTCGGTCTGGAGGCAACTGACGATATGATTGCCGATTTTGAGCAGGCACTAAGGATATGACATTAAAATGCCCATGTCCTGGGATGAGGAATATCTGACAAAAGGGGTTGTCGACTTTTCTAAAATTCAGCCGATACTCTTTGTCATGAATGATCGAGGCTACTGGAAGCTTGGAGAAAAGTTCGCGAAAGCGTGGGAAATCGGAAAGGAATTCAAGCGTCGATAATGGTCGAGAGTCCAGGGGGTACTTCACCGGTCCTCCCAGGGCCTCATCAAACCTTCGAGGGGGACAGGAGGGACTTCAAAACTCAGGAAACCTCTCAATTTCACCGCGGATCTGGTCATGGATGAGCCTACGATCGAGGACATCAGAGAGGCTGTTGAACGAATAAGGCCTTTTGTTCATCGCACTCCTGTTCTCACATGCAGCACGCTGAATCGAATCTGCGGAACGGAGATGTTTTTTAAATGTGAGAATTTTCAGAAAGTCGGCGCTTTCAAAATCCGAGGAGCCACCAATGCGGTATTTGCTCTTGATGACCAGGAAGCCTCTCGAGGCGTTGCCACTCACTCGTCTGGGAACCATGCTGCTGCGCTGGCCCTTGCTGCCCGATGGCGGGGGATCAGAGCCTATGTGGTCATGCCGCAGAATGCTCCTCGCGTGAAAATTGACGCGGTGACGGGCTACGGCGCGGAGATCGTCTTTTGTGAGCCCACACTCGAAGCCCGGGAGGAGACGTTGGCAGAAGTCGTCAGCACGACCGGCGCCGCCTTTGTTCATCCCTACAATGACCCTCTGGTGATCGCGGGTCAGGGGACCGCCGCTCTCGAGCTTTGCGAGGAAGTTACCGGACTCGATGTCGTGATGACCCCCGTGGGTGGAGGCGGCCTGCTGAGTGGAACGGCAATAACGGTGTCCGCAGTGTCACCACAGGCTGAAGTCATTGCTGCAGAGCCTGAAAGGGCTGACGACGCGTATCGCTCCTTTCGTGCAAGGAGACTGATTCCCGCGACCAATTCTGACACCCTAGCGGATGGACTTCTGACGTCCCTTGGGGATTTGACTTTTTCGATCATAATCCGTTACGTCAAGGACATTTATACCGTCAGCGAAGAGGGAATCGTACAGGCCATGCGCTACATCTGGGAAAGAATGAAAATCATTGTCGAACCCTCGGCAGCAGTCCCTCTGGGAGCCTTACTGGCCAAACCCAAGCATCTCCTAGGGAAGCGAATAGGCGTTATTCTTTCAGGCGGAAACGTGGACCTGGCAGATCTGCCGTGGGCATCAGAGATCTGTTAAACTTTTGAAAAACTAGGGAGACCGAGTCATGGGAACGATCCGTTTTGCATGGTGGAACCTTCAAAACTTCTTCGACACCGACGACGACCCGATCTCAAAAGATTTCAAATATACCCAAGAGAAGGGTTGGACTCAGGACGTATTCAATGCCAAGAAAGCGAACTTGGCAAAAGCCTTGAAAGGCCTGCACAATGGGGTTGGGCCGGAACTGCTCGCCGTGGCGGAGATTGAGAAGGACAGCCTCTTGGAGGAACTCATCGATGGTATGGGAAGTCCCCATTTGAAAGTGGTCAAAGATCCGAAGGGGACAAGTGATCTGCGAGGAATTGATGTGGCGGTGGCCTATGACAAACGCAAAATCGCTGTTGAATCCAAGTCATCTCATCTCATTCATTTGAGGTATCGGACCCGTGATGTTTTCGAGGTCGTCTTCAACGTCAAGGAGACGGGGGAGCGATTCATTCTGATCAGCAGCCACTGGCCGTCCCGGGGGCTCGGAAAATATCGGAGTGAACCCTTACGTATTGCTGTTGCTGAGCATATTGCCTATCTCGTCGAATCCCATGTTAAGGTCGAGCCAGTCGTGTATGAGAAATTACGGGTTCAAAAAAACCTCGTTCCCGTGAAGGAAAAATGGGAAACAAAGGTCTTGGTTGTCGGAGACTTCAACGACGATCCGAGTGATCGGAGTGTGGTCGATCATCTTCGAGCGTCGAACGACTTGGACCGTGTCGTCGGGAAAACGAACGACATCGATGGCTTCAAAAGTGAAACGGCAAATTATCGGGCCGAAGAGATTTTCCTCTTCAATGCCACCTGGAAGTTTCTTCCGAAGCAAAATGTGGGCACTTATTTCCTGAGCAGCCTGGAAACCGGCGAGAAAACTGTGAACCGATATCAGATCCTCGACCAATTGGTGGTGAGCCGGGGTCTATTGACTGGAAACGGGCTTCACCTCGATGTCGAAAGTGTGGATATCTTCCGCGACCGTTTGGTCGCAACGGCGAGAGGCCGTCCCCGTCCATTTAACAGAAAGACAAAGAAAGGAACCTCCGACCATTTGCCGCTGACAGCTGTGCTGAAATACTGACAGGGTGGCCTGGCTAACCCTGGTTTCTCCCGCCCCTGACCTGCTTAGGGGCCACGGGCGCAGTCATTGCATTTGATTCGTTTTGTGTTTGAACGGGACCATGGACATTTATCAGTTCCTTGCTGACCACCGTATCGAATATACGCGTCATGATCATCCTCCCGTCTTTACCTGTGAGGAGGCAGATCGCCTTGTTCCTGACCTGCCGGCGGCAAAAACAAAGAACCTTTTTCTTCGGGATAAAAAAGGGCGGCGCCACTTTCTTGCCGTCGTCGGATACGAGAAAGGCGTTGATCTGCTGGCGCTTTCAGCGCTCCTTGGCGTGAGTAGATTGAGCCTTGCTTCCCCGGAGAGATTGAAGCGATATCTCGGCGTGGACCCCGGGGCAGTTACGATTCTCGGGGTCGTCAATGATTTGGAGAAAAGTGTCGAGGTGATCGTCGACGAAGATCTGTGGCGTTCCGAGGCTTTCCGGTGCCATCCGCTCGTGAATACGAGCACGCTCGTCATCTCCAAGGAGGATTTGAGAAGGCTCTTGCGTATCACGGGGCATGACGCTCGCGTCGTGAGGATCCCAGGCGGGCATCAAATGGGTGAATAGAAGGGGTGTTCCATGTCGAAGCGCGTACTGGTTCCAATTGCTGATGGTACCGAGGAAATTGAGGCCGTTTGCATTATTGATGTTCTGAGACGGGCCGGCGCCTCCGTGACCGTGGCGTCGGTCGGAGAATCACAGATTACCGCCTCTCGCGGAGTCAAGTTGGTCGCGGATGAGCGCATTGCTGACTGTGTGGACACCACGTACGATCTGGTTGTTTTGCCGGGTGGCATGCCAGGAGCAGAACACCTGAGAGACTCTAAAGAGTTGGAGACAATCCTGAAGCGTCAGCGCCAGGAGGGACGACTCTACGGTGCGATCTGCGCCTCTCCCGCCGTCGTTTTAAAGGAGCATGGCCTCTTGGGTCAGCAGCCAGCAACCTGCCACCCCAACTTTGTCCATCTCCTGGACAATACAGATTCGGCCGAATCACGGGTCGTCATGGCTGGCCAGTGTATCACGAGTCGGGGGCCTGGGACTGCCCTGGAGTTTGCCCTGAAATTGGTGGAATTGCTCTACGGTGAGGACAAGGCCAAAGAAATCGCTCAATCGATGGTGATGGCCAGGCCGTGACAGACCCTTCGGGGTCAAAGGTTATACAAGTAGCTGATCCAAATGGAGCTTTACCGAACCGGCTCAAAGCATAACACGGGGGGCCGGAAAACCTAACTACCGGTCCGCAAGCCGTATTTTCCCTCAACCAGTTGAATGACTTGTTCAACAGAATGACCCGCAATGAGTTCTTCTCGAATGAACGCCTTTTCTTCGAGAGCACCTTTTGGCATGTCACAATCGCACTCGACTAAGGGAAGTTCCCCGCAACCGCCACAAGCACACTTGAAGTTCGACGCGACCAACTGAACCTGCTTTTCGATCAGCCCATCCACCTGAGGCGGTTCCCCATAGAATTTCGCTCCGTCAAGGTTCCCCGATCGGGGAGAAAACGCAATTTTCAGGGTAAACCCCGCGGCAATGACAAGCATAATGATGCCAACAATCAGAAGGTAAGACGGCTGCCTCCCTCCTGAAGCCCGTCGATCCTCACCGTCTCCCCTCAGGGCAACCCCGCACTGGCTGCAATACATTGCCCTTAGATCGCTGGAGTGGTTGCACTTTGGGCACTTTTTCGTTGTTGCCCTCTTCTTCGTTTGACCCATTAGCGGAACCTCCTGACGCCGTATGAATTCATTCTAGGGTCCTTAGTTGCTTTTTTCAAGCTATTCCCGGAAATCTTCGGAACCATTTCGGGAATTCGACACCGGTTCCATCCCTTTACGTAACATGGAGTTCTCGCATTTTGAGAGGGCTGTCTCACAGGCTACAGATTTCTTTGGATATTTCTAATTTCTCAAATGAGAGCCTCCAGTTTTGGAGCGGATTGACAAAAAGAGGGCGAAATGGGATGATAAAATAGTGAGACCCGCTAGGGGTGGTTCGCTGAGAGTCATGATTGACAACCCTTGGAACCTGATCTGGGTAATCCCAGCGTAGGGAAGCGGCGTCNNGCCCTGGACTGGGGCGCCGTGTTTATCCTCTGAGGATGGATACGGTTTTTTTTCGCCAAAAATAGAGCGCAAATGGAGAACTACTGGACATACTTCAAAAAAATGGGACCGGCCTGGGTGATTAGCGCCGTGGCCTGTGGTCCAGCGACATTGGCCAGTGTTTCGGTCGCTGGGGCAACCTTTGGGTATTCCCTTCTATGGGTCGTTGTCTTGAGCGCGATCCTTGCCACAGTCTCCCAATACCTGGCAGCCAAAACAGGCATACTCGGACAACGGGGGATCATAGACATCGTAGATCGTCAGCTAGGCAGACTATGGGGCTGGACCCTTACGATCGATGCCCTATTTGCCACATGGCTGGCTTCCGTGGTCCTCATGAAGGCCCTTGCTGGGACGATGTCGCTCATCACCGGTCTCTCGACGCCCTTTTGGGGCATACCCTATGCTTTCCTCTTCCTCCTTCTCTTGATTCTCGGCGGGTATAAAAGGTTCGAGATCTTCTGCAAATTCCTCGTCGGTGTGGTCGTCCTCTGTTTCTTGCTGACCCTTGCCATTGTGAACCCGGACGTTGACCAGATTCTAAAGGGATTCATCCCCTCCATTCCTGCTGGGATCGACTCGGCCGTTATGATGGCGGGAATCATGGGGGGCGCTGTTCACATTACGATTATCGCCATGCACTCGTACACAGTCAATGCCCGGAAATGGACCCTCACCGAGATGGGACTTGCCCGATTCGATACGATTCTTTCGATGTTTTTTGCCTTCGGTCTCTATAGTGTTTCCATTTTTCTCGCTGTCGCAGCGGTGCTACATCCCGAGGGCATCCAGGTCAAATCGGCCCTCGATGTGGCGAAGAGCCTCACGCCACTGGTCGGAAGCTATGGGAAAACCATCTTCCTGGTTGGTCTCTGGGCTGCCGTCGTTTCCACAATATCGCCGACGTATTTGGCAGGTGCCTACTTCCTCTCCGACAAGCTTGGCGGACCCCGGGATACCAGGGACGCAAGATTTCGGCTATTCATCGCCCTTGGTTGTGGTTTGAGCGTTCTGGGGCCTTTTCTGAAGGGGAGCTTCATCCTCCTTCTTGTCCTTATGCTCGCCCTTGGACTCTGTGGTACCCCATTTGTTTTGGTCTTGATCATGGTCTTGCTAAACAAAAGAAGCTTTGCGGGGGAGAGTAGAAACACCTGGCCAATGAACCTGCTCGGTGGCTTCGCTATCGTTGTCACCACTTTCCTTGCGGCGCGCTTCATTCTCGTGAAGATAGGGGTGTGGGGAGGATGAGATACGATAAGAAACTGGAGGCTTTGAAGAACTACGCGCTCGAGATCGGGGCAGATCGTGCCCTGATCATTCCCACGGACAAACTGATCATCCGACACAGCGCCTGGGCGAAATGTTTTATTCCCGGATGTAAGTTTTACGGCAGCAGTATCATGTGCCCGCCCCATAACCCTCTGACACCAGACATTACGGCAAAAGTCGTATCAGAGTACGGGTGGGCTCTGCTGTTTCAGCTCGACGCGGAGGTGAAGGATTTTGTCGGAGAAGATTGGCGGAAAAGGCATGTGCCGACAGAACTCAAACACAAGGAGATGGTCGCCAGTCTTGAGGGAAAAGCCTTCTACATGGGCTTTCCTCTCGCCATGGGGTTTGCTGCCGGGGAGTGTTCACTTTGCCTTCCCGGGAAATCCTGCACAGTCCTAGCCGGTGATCCCTGTCGTCATCCCCTTCGGGCCCGGCCTGCGATGGAGGCTTGCGGGTTCGATGTATTCGCAATCGCTAAGCGTGTGGGTTGGGATCTCGTCCCAATCGGCCATTCCTCAATAAGAGCCGAGGTGCCGTGCGCCAGCCTGATTGGGCTCATCCTCGTCGTGTGATCCGGGGAAGGCGAGATGATGGTATCCCTTGAGAACCATTGGAGAAAGAGGACCCTGATTCTGGGGGATGTCAATTCTGGCAAAACGCAGATGACTCTGGAATTACTTGACCGGGTCATCCATCAGAAGAAAGACAAGGTGGCTGTAATCGATTTGGCTCCGGAGAAGACGAGAGGAATCGGCGGCAAAATGGAAGTGCCCTCCCATCCCCGGATTTCCTACCGTACCACCAGGATTATTCCTCCCAGGTTGACGGGAAAGAGTGTTGATGAAGTCGAAGTCTATGCCCTCCAAAACGCCAATGCGATCGAAGAGCTATTCTCAGCCTACCTGAAGACTCCAAGAAAAATACTTGTCATCAACGACGTTTCTCTTTACTTACAGAGGGGGGATCTCGGCCGGCTGTTGGATGTCTTGCGCACCTCTCACACAGCCATCATCAACGGGTACTACGGGAAAGCTCTTGGAGACAGCGCGTTCAGCAAGAGGGAAAAAAGGCAGATGGATCGGTTGGCCGAGGCCTGCGACCGAGTCGTCCGTCTGTAGATCGAAAAAATTCCTCAGGTCGGCTGAACCCAACCAGACCAAAGCCTCTCCTCGATCGGCTACTTTTTTGGTGGAGCAAATCTGGTTGAATCCAGATTATGCTAAGATCCCTTTTCGATCACATCGTTTGCCCAAGAGAAAGCCGCTGCCACAGCTGGAAATCCAACCGTGCTGATCAGAAGGACCAAACTATGGTGGATTTCATCAGGCGTGGCTCCCGCATCGAGTGCCCGCCTCGTGTGCGAATGAACGCCTCCCTCTGAACGCAGGGCGACGCATGCCCCGAGTTGAACCAGATGGGTGAATTTGTTCTCGAGGGGCCCGGCATTCCTCCCGAGCTCCCCTGCTGCTTCACAGGCTTCGATGAGTTGCGGGTATTTGGCCTTCAACCTGAGGAAATTTTTCGGATACTCAACAGCCATTCTTCACCTCCTCAAATCGCCTTTTCTGCAATCCACGTTGCCAAGTGACGGTACTATATTCCGACAAAAAAGCTCAAGACCCTCTGAGGGACGCCCAAAGAGATTGGCCCCACCAGAGCTTATGGGGATCGAAAAGGTCCGGAAACTTCGGTAAAAGTCAGTGGAGTTTCCGGAGTTTTGTGGACCCTCATGTCCCTGAGGGACGTTTGCGGAAGCGTTGGGGGACCCATCGAGGGCG
>JABAOH010057418.1_pt3 | contig 27262 bp, 32 predicted proteins | sample 7062181 | NCBI WGS metagenome assembly JABAOH01 (sample SAMN14538630, study PRJNA623070) | marine sediment metagenome | biome: marine biome [ENVO:00000428]; feature: marine pelagic biome [ENVO:01000023]; material: deep marine sediment [ENVO:00002113]; isolation source: pool of 5 deep marine...
GTCGTCTTGCCGATCGACGTCGTCTCCCTGCATTATCGGCTACTGGAGAAACTCGATGCGCTGCAAGTCCGATTTGAGGATTCGCCGCTCAATAGTGTACAAGGCGATGGAACGCAAGGTGTGATTGCAGCTGGCTTCTCCTACCAGAAGTTGATGGATCTCTTGGACGGTGTAGTCGCCCCTGAATTACGGATTTTAAAACTGGGAACCCTCAATCCACTGCCGCGCGGACTTTTGTTGAAATTCCTCCAAGCGGTAGAATCCTGCCTCGTGTTGGAGGAGACAGCTCCGATCTTGGAAAGGGCACTGCGTGGGGTCGCGCAGGCAGCCGGTATTACAGCAAGCATCCAGGGTCGTGATACCGGACATGTGGATCGGNNATACGTTCCCACTTTCGAAGCGCTGATGAGCCTGATCGATCAACAAGGAGACCGGGAGAACGTCATCGTGGTCGGTGACCCGGGGTGTATGGTAAGAGCGCAGCTTCCCCCGTACGAACTGCTGGATGTCAAAACGAGCCTCGGATCAAGCATCGCCACAGCTGCGGGGATCGCGTTGCGGAATAAGCGTGATCGTGAAGCTGCGAATAGTGAACGAGGTACTGATAGGCGTGTTGTGGCGTTAGTAGGGGATTCAGGTTTTTTTCACAGTGGTATTCAGGGATTGGTGGACGCAATTCGCCTGGGGGTTCGATTGTTAGTAATCCTCCTGGATAACGGTGTTACGGCGCTCTCAGGTGGGCAGCCGCACCCCGGGAGTTTGCACGACGCACGTGGCCGCACTCGGCAGGCGATCGATTTATCAAAGCTTCTCCGCCAGTCGGGTGTGGAAAGGGTTGCGGTGGTCGATCTCGATCGAGGGGAAAGCATTCAGCAAGCGTTGGCCGATGCGTGGCAATCAGAGGGCGTCTCGGTCGTGGTAGCGCGAGGTCAATGCATACTCACAACCAGTGATGCCGGGTAGGAGAGGGAAGTAGCGAGTCTGGCATAATTCGTGCAGCCTCCCCGGGGAAGAATCGATGGGATGAGGCCCTCGGGAGGAATGCAGCCACGTGCACCTACTGTGCTCATCGTGGATGATGATCCGGCGTTTTGTGTCATTATGCGCGAGTTTCTGGGGGGTGACGGATTCGAAGTCCACCTGGCTTTCGACGTTCCCCAAGCACTATCGTTTCTGGCGTTCGTCACGCCAGACTTGATCCTTTCCGATATCATGATGCCGGAGATCGACGGTCTGTGGCTTGTTCGCAGCCTGCGTTCTGCGCCGTCAACGTCGAACATCCCGACGATCGTCATCAGTGCCAAGGCCATGCCCGAGGATCGTATTGCGGCGATTGAGGCCGGCGCGGACGCTTTCGTCTCAAAGCCTTTCTCTATGGTCGAACTTCGTCAGGTGATCTCCGAATTCCTGCCGACGGCGCTGCATTAGCGCTTCACCTCCCCTCTTCTCCTGCCAAACATCTTCAAGAACGGAAAGAATAAGCGTGTGGTTATGTAAATATTACACGTTTGTTAAGGAACAGATCCAATTAAGACCTGTGAGGTAGAATTAAGCAAGATCAGTTGACGATGTCTCTCGTCGAGCTTGTGTTTTGTGGCAATTGAAATTTGTGTCGAGCAGGAATCCTCTGCTCGACGCACTACGATGTGATCATAGTTTGGTATCGAGATCGTGCGATTAGGTTTAGGAGGTAGGGATGGTTAAGATCAAGTCTTCCGAGATCACACCGGAACACCTGTACCTTTCACGGCGAGAATTCCTCAAAGGGTTGGGGTTGGTCACCTCTGGCTCACTGTTGCTCGCAGCTTGTCGAGGAGAGGATCCTCCTTCCACGCCGCTTGCCGTCAACGATAGCCCAACCGCGGTAATGGGAAGTGGTACGGATGAGTTGGGTGATCCGCTCAACACGTATAAAGAGATTACAGAATACAACAATTTCTACGAATTCACGACCAGCAAAACTGACGTAGCGAAGTTGGCGAAAGATTTCATAACGACGCCGTGGACTCTGACGGTCGGTGGGTTGGTCCACAAACCTAGGACTTATGACCTCGATGATCTCATGAAATTTCCTCAGGAAGAGCGTATCTATCGATTACGGTGTGTCGAGGCCTGGTCGATGGTCATTCCTTGGATCGGATTTCCACTGTCAGCCCTTTTGAACGAGGTCGAGCCGATGGGGGACGCCAAATACGTACGCTTCGAAACCCTTTTTGATCCCGAACAAATGCCGGGATTGGACAACCGCTGGTACAAGTGGCCTTACGTCGAGGGATTGCGCCTCGATGAAGCCAACCACGATCTTACGATCTTGGCGACCGGCCTCTACGGAAAACCGCTCCCGCCGCAGAACGGTGCGCCTGTCCGCTTGGCTGTACCTTGGAAGTACGGTTTTAAGAGTATCAAGTCGATCGTCAAAATCGACTTGGTCGCAGAGCAGCCGACTTCACTGTGGATGGCGGCCGCCCCGCACGAGTATGGCTTCTTCGCCAACGTCAATCCTGAGGTGCGCCATCCGCGTTGGTCTCAAGCCAGTGAGCGACGCATTGGTGAGATTGGCCGAAGAAATACACTGCCTTTCAACGGGTACGCAGAGGAAGTGGTTCATCTGTATGCAGGGATGGATCTCTCTGTTCATTACTGATGAAATGGCTCAAGCGTAATTGGCTTCTCCTTCTCACGCATGTAGGAGCGCTGATGCCATTGGGCTTGCTCCTATGGGATTGGCTGCGTGACAACCTGACTGTGAATCCAATCCAGGATGCGACTGCACGAACTGGAAAACCAGCCCTCGTCTTACTGGTGTTGACTCTGGCGGTCACGCCGTTAAACACGGCCTTTGGTTTGGGACGCTTGATCCCGCTTCGCCGATGGTTGGGACTGTATGCAGGGTTGTATGCCGCCCTGCACTTCATGGTCTTTATCGGCCTGGACTATGGCTTCAACATTGATCTCTTGAGAGAGGCCATCTTCGAAAAACGATTTGCTTTGGTCGGTTTCGCGGCAGGAACCATCCTCCTCCCACTGGCGATAACCTCGACAAAGGGCTGGATGCGAAGGTTGAAAAGGGGATGGAAGCGTCTGCATCGGTTGGTTTATCTGGCCGCCATCCTTGCCGTTGTGCATTACGTATGGTTGGTAAAGTCCGATATTCGTGAGCCGCTTTTCTATGGTTTGGTTGTCCTGATCCTTCTAGGGCTTCGCATCCCTCCACTCCGCAGAGCTGTAAGTCGGTTGCGGCGTCTGCGCAAGTGGATGTCTTTGGAGCTTCAGTCCCGTTTTCGCGGACAACAGGAAATTCACCCTACGCCCTAAAGGCTAGTCTTATTACAATTGAGCGTCCAAGAGTTGAGGGGTGTTCCTCTTCGCTCGTCACCATGAAGGCTCACTCCGTAATGCCCCCGAACCGCCCGACCATGAATGGTCGGGCTCATGACCCAAGGCCCTTCAGGCCTCGAGAGAGGGTGTTTCAGCACCCTTTGAGCTCTGGGCCCGGTGGTTTACTATTGGGCGTTTTTGAATTGAGTCTGGCACAGTTCTCGTGTATGATTGCATATGTTCTTCCAACATCGCTCACTTCAAGGAGAAGGGGGGGGAGTACCCGAAAATATTCCCTGACGGTTGCAAACTGTTTCGAAAACCATGCCAGTGTCTGTTTGAGCACGCTGGATGTATTGATCTTGGTGGAGAATAAAAGACATGCGCTACCGTGACGGGGAGTTTGCTCAGTGAACCCATTGACGTGGTGATCGTGACTTTGGAATGAGATAGGCTCGAGAGGAAGGATGTCGATATGACGGATCAAGAGCGACATGAACAGGAAGAAAAATTTGAGGAGAAGTTCGATAGAGGTTGGATGGACGAGAAATGGGTCGATAAAACCCAGGAGAAGCCAGTGGGGAAGCGCTGGGAAGAGAAGTGGAGTCGCGATCCGCTCTCGAGCTTCGTGTGGGCGACGATCCTGATCTGGGCTGGAGTGGCCTTTCTCGTTTGGAACCTGGGTTTATTAGACGATATCCGTTTGCCAAGCGGTGCCAATGCATGGTCGTTTGCGCTGGCAGGTGCTGGGCTGATCCTGCTGGGTGAGGTGGTCATTCGGTTGTTTGTGCCAGCTTATAGCGGTCCCGTGGGTGGGAGGCTGGTACTTGGCATTATCCTTTTTGGCATCGGCTTGGGCGAAATCACTGGGTCGGAATTGGTCTGGCCGTTGGTGATCATCGTCGCTGGCCTTTCGATCCTCTTTCGCGGTTTTCTCCGCAGAAGTTGATATCAGAGATGCCGTCTGGCAGGAATTTAGGCCGACTGGATTTTACAGTCGGCCTAAATTAAATGTGCTGAACTCGTCCCACGCATATCGCAATGGTGTCCACCAGCGATCACGGCCGATACAGCGGAAATAAGGTTGTCGAACGCAGAGAATCCGATCTCCAATCGCATAGCGTGGAAGGATGGCCGTGGAGACGACTAGATTGCCCATCTCCCCATCACGCATTTCATACAGCATTTTCATTCCTGAGCGGGTGGCGACCTCAAAGAAGAATTGGTCATAATTCGGTACCCAAGCGCGTTTCTCGTCGCGCTGTTGCCCGAACATGCCCTCCGTAGCACCGTAAATCTCTCTGATAGCGACTGGTCCGTAAAGCGCTTTCAGTGCGGTGGCCTGGCGGGTATTGATTCCTGGGACACTGCCGAGGGTCATGATTTGAGTCTTCCACAGTTTCTTTGGATAGACGCCGTGTTTCTGCCTCAGGTAGCGGGCAAAGCGAATGGTTGTAGGCTCAACGCCACCCACCAGCGTGACATTCTCGTCCTTACACTTCTGATAGGCCAACTCGAAACGTGCTTCCCAGTCGCTTATCGCTTTGCCGCCTCCTAAGGCATCAATTTCATCCTGAGTAGGGGCAGACCTGAGCGGCGTACGTTCTGCAACGTATTTCGCGTAGATGCCGGAACTGTATCCATATTCCACCTCGCGATCGCCGACTTCGATAACCCCAACTCTGGATGGGAAATTCAAGTTTAGGTTGACACCCTCGAAGAGGTCAAAGCGACCACTCTGCAGGATGTAATTCAGCAGGGCGCGTCCAGCGCTAATACGCATGCTCAAATCGGTGGGCGTCATGGGGATGAATTTTGATTCACCGGCCGTGGTGCCACGTGTGATGGCCCAGCCGACAGGGTCTTCGGCTAGAATAGAATCGATCTCGCCGGCCATGACCTGCTTGATGATCGGTTGGAAATCTTCGTACGTGGCGATCGGGAATGCGCGCCGGTAATCTTCAATCGATGCAACCTGCGCCGCCCCGTATTGGCGTCCGTAGCCTGTCTTTGCATAGTCGCTGAGTAGGCGTTGCAGGACGGATTGCTGGGCATTTACCGGATCGGCGACGGCTTCGTGCCAGGGTTGTAACTGGGCTTCGAGAATCGACTTCGGGTCAATAGTGTCCATAGTATCCTCCTCCCACTGTGACACAATGGCGATGAGTTTATCCAGATTCCATAAAAAAGGGAAACAATTGGATGTGAAAAATGGGCGGTTGTCCTCTCGAGTGAGTGCATATAATATAGACCGCAACGCATGCTAAGATAAGGCGTCCGGGTAGGCGAACAGCCCGTGGAGAACTTGATCTCGAAATAGGGAGTCTCTGTGGTACGTAGATTTCGGATACTGATTGCTGTGTTGGTCATCGTAAACCTTGGTTTGATCGTTGTGATCGCAGCTCTTCTGATAACGAACACCGACATCTTCTCTTCCATTTTCAGCTTTCTCGGGGGTTCACCTGCAGGAATGCGGGTGGATGTGAGCGTGCCATCCGTGGTCGAAGTTGGTGAAGCGTTCGAGATGATCGTGCGGGTGGAAAACGCCAGGGACGAGTATCTTGTTGTGGAGGAGATCCGCTTACCCCGCAACCTGCTCGACGCTGCTATCGTGACCGACGTTTTCCCGGGTACGCTCGATCAACACCACGAGGGTTCGATGACAGGCTTTGTGATCGACTTCATTCTGGCACCTCATGAGGTGAGGGATTTCCGCCTCGATCTGCGGGCCCTCGAGGTGGTGGATTTCAGTGGGGACATCGAGGTGAAAGCCGGCTCCTGGCGTGAGTCTTCCGGTACTCGCCTGCTGATCGTTGTGCCGACCAGCCCCGAATCGGTCGCTGAAGTGACGCCGACCGAAACGATGCCACCCGCTGCTGAGATCCCTTTCCCATCGGTTGTGAAAATCACGGCGTTGTACAAGGAAAACAGTCGCTTCATGGAAGGTTGGACAGGTTCTGGCTCGATCATCACGGAGGACGGCCTGATCCTCACCAATGCGCATGTGGTGCTGCCCGATAAATTCTTCCCCGTCGATGCTCTCATCGTCTCGCTGACGGATCAGCCGGACGAACTTCCGATTGATGTTTATTACGCAGAGGTACTCCAAGCGGATTGGCAGTTGGATATTGCCGTCCTTCGCATCACTACGGATTTAGATGAGATACCGGTCGAACTTTCGCAATTGCATTTGCCCGCCGTTCCTTTGGGAGACTCGGATCAAATACAGTTGGGCGATTCGCTGCTCATTCTCGGATACCCAGGAATCGGTGGGGAGACCATCACGCTGACGCGCGGAGAGGTAAGTGGCTTCACAAGTGAAGTGCGTTTTGGGGATCGTGCGTTTATCAAGACCTCGGGCACAATCGCCGGTGGAAATAGTGGAGGTCTGGTGGCTGATGAGTTTGGCCGCTTGGTGGCGATACCGACACAGCTTGGCTATGGAGGCGAGGATCAGTTCGTGGACTGTCGTGTGATTGTGGATACGAACCGTGATGGTGTGGTCGATGAGAACGATAATTGTGTTCCCACCGGAGGTTTCATCAATGCACTGCGACCGATCAAGCTGGCGCTGCCCATGATCGAGGCGGCGAAACGCGGAGAGTATAGCATCATCGAACAACCGAAGCCCGACGTCCCATTACCTGAGGGTCGGGTCGCGCTTTATCAGGAGGACTTCTCGGATACGGATTCAGGTTGGGCCCACGATACGGATCCCGGGGGTTTCGTCGGGTATAAGAACAATGAATACGTGATCGAGGTGGATGTGGAGAAGTATCTTTATTGGGGGGTGCCTAGAGAGACGTTCAGCGACATCGTGCTCCAGGTCTCCACGCGGGTGATCACACCCGTTGAAGGGGGAGAATTTGGTGTGATATGCCGCTATCAGGATAACGAAAATTTTTACGGTATGTCGGTGACGAGCGATGGGTGGTTCGCGATCTGGAAATTGGAAAACGACGAAATCGTGATGTTGTTGGATTGGGATTATTCGCGCGACATCCCGATCTACGAGCCCATGACGATCACAGCAGCCTGCAGCAGCAATGAGCTCACGCTGGCGGTCAATGAGAAGGTTCTTGGCCAAGTCAAGGATTTTACGTACACGAAAGGCGATATTGGGCTATTCGCGGGGACGTGGGAAGAGGGTGGTTTGGCCGTCGCCTTCGACGATCTCAAAGTTCTATCACCTTGAATGAAAGTGATCTGTGCCTGGGAGAACAGCACGCTGAATCAGGAGTAGCGTGTTGTTCTTGGTCTTTAAAGCAGGATGGATCATCGTCTTCCGTATCCATTGCTGCCGCGTGGTTAGCAGGAAGCTAGATTCCGAGTGTTGTGCAAGCTTCGGCCTGACACCATTCAGCGGAACTTGCACCGACGTTGGCCAAGGAGGAACGACCTTCCCCTTACGTGTGCTCGGTGTTGATCATGTCGCGTGCGATAGCCCAGAAGATTGCGAGCAGGGTGACGTGTATTGTGTTGAGGGAAACAGCTTGCGACGTCGCTCGTCCGACGAGTGCGCCGGTATCACGGTATGTCATGGCTGGACCTTACGGCGATCTAATTTCATAGACCCTTATGCTTGCGATGAATGGATTGTCTTGTGCGATTTTTTCTGCAACATCGAGGTCTTCGGCCTCGATAATGTTGTAGCCGGTGATAGAATCCATTCCCCACGGTAGATCTTTGGTTCCGCTTCTTGAGATCTCTCGCCCACTACTGAAACCACCCTGGTCGACTGTCTTGTCGGCGATTGACTCGAACCATTTTTCCCAGGCCGCCATGATTTCAGGTGTGGGTTGCTCGAATCCGAAATGCAGTAACAAAAACTTCTTCATTGCTCTCTCCGTGATAATGGTTTCACTCTTTCATTCGTCGCGCGCATGGCGATCGACTCTTGAGTGCCTATCAAATGCATAAATATCTAGAAAAGTTGCATAGCATCATCCCTGGTGGGACATCTACCCCGAGATGGCATTGATGTGAGTGGGGTTGGTTAGGTTGGAATCAATTAGAATCTCAGGTCAAATATTCACTACATGTTTGGTTAGATCGTTCTGATGGTTTTGTGTGTTGAGAGATGGACGGCACTGGAGGGTGGTCCGGAACCGTGAACATGCTCTCTCCGATAAACACCGTCGGGTGTTGGTTTAATCCTCGGCCTCCATGATGGCCTTCAAACTATCGAAATCGGCTTCCAGCGCATTGGCAAACGTTCGTGAGACGACCGCCTCGCCCAGCTTGAAGAAACCACCTACTTCCGCCTCTCCGAGAACGCTGACCTTTGTGCCGCCCGCAGCGGGTTCGAAGGTTGTGGAGATCGAGTATGGTATGGGGCCTGAGGTGGCCTTGAAAGCAAATTTCTTATTCAACTCATATTCGCTAATTTCGTATGTCGACTCGAGCCGGCGGCCCAGAAACTTGCGGACTTCCCGGAAGGTCGTGCCTACTTCGATCGCACCCTCTGAGGTTTGCTCGACCTCCAGGACACCCGCCTGCCACTTCGGGTCATTTTGAGAGTCCTCTAGAAAGGCGAAGACTTCCTCAACCGGTCGATTGATCACCACGCTGTGCTCTATCTTTATCATCGCGATGTCCCCTTTCACACTTTGGCGTGGACCACCCTCCTGCATCTTTTGTCAGTGGCCACCGCCATTGTAACGCCTTAATCGACCTGATATATCCCACATTTTGCTCTCTCGTGATCATCAAGTCGGTATCCGAAATCTTGAGGATAGCGGAAGCGATTGGTCTCTTGCCCCAATGTAGAGTGTATGTGAAACCAAGGTGGATCCTCACGCTGCCGATAAACGGTATGTACGCGGGTCAATTTGGAAGGTGCTTGTAAGGTTCTAAGTGATACAAGAGAAGGTAAAGTTGAATCGGTATGGAGCTGTGATGATTTGGTTTATCTTGGGACTGTTGGTGTATTTCCAAATTGGTGCTGTCCTCGTCGCATGGGTGTTCGCGGGTGTGACGGTAGACACCGACCGAGCAGAGATAATCTCCCTCGTCCTACTTTGGCCGTTGGCCATCCCCTACTTTAAATTTGTGTTGCGCGCACGACAGTTAATGCGCATACTCGAGGAGTGGGATCGATCCTCCGAGTAACCCCCCCTTGAACAGCTCTCTAATCAAAAAGCTTCTTCTCAATGGCCTCTCGACTGTCAACGGCTGATGATGAACGTAGTGCAACATCGAATCACCTGGAAGGGAGGGTGGCCCATTTGTGTCTATAAACTTCGGAGAATGGATACCTTCGAGCGTCGCCTTAGGCGCCAGCTTCCAAGAGATCCTTCAGATTGGCGAAATCGGATTCAAACTGTTTCTTAGCCGAGCGTGCGACGAGCGGCTCGGCCATCTTGAATACACCACCGACTTCCGCCTCCCCGACGATGGTGACCTTTGTGCCACCCTCGACGGCCTCGAAAGAAGCGCTCGCTTCGAGCGGGATGGGTCCGGAGGTAGCTTTCCAGGCCATTTTTTTATTCGGTACGAATTCGGTGATCTCTGAGGTCGACTCAAGCCGGCGGCCCAGGAAATTCCGAACTTCNNAGGACCCCTGTCTGCCACTTCATGTCGTTCTCGGTGTTGCTCAAAAACTCAAATACATGTTCAACGGGTCGATCAATTACCACACTTGTTTCGACTTTGACCATCTTGTTTCCTCCTATTGGCTTCGCATCATTTGTGGTCTATCTGATGTCCTGAGCCACCCTCCGTCGTTCATCAATCCCAATCGGATCTTCCAAGTCCTCCCATTACGGATATGTTTCCATTCGGTAATGGATTTGTACCATAGTAAGGTAAGAGGAAATCCCCTCAAACTACCAGTATGCTGCGGTGGGTACGGCGCCAGAGATCGACGACTGGGGTGATGATAGCCGTGAGGGGAAATCACTTCTGAGCTTGGTGGCGATCTCTTCAAGTGTCCGGCAATAAAGTGGCAACACCTGTCATGCCTGCATCAGTCTCAGGTCTTAGAGGTCGCCGATTCTACGGTGAGGGCTTTTTATCTACGATGTGTAGTAGAGAATAAAAGCCCTGATCTACCCCATAGGTGGTTGAATACCGAGTTGAGCCATAATTCCCATCAGGCCACTGCCATCTCCTGCCTCGATCTGTATGGACGAAATTTTACCGTTCTCGACAATCCCAACGCCATGCTCCTCTGGATTGGCGAAGGGCTTGCCAGTAGGTGGAAACACGCCCATGCCCATTGCCGACAAGTCAAGGTTGCCCGTGTGGGTTCCAGAGAGTCTGGTTGTGGTCTTGATTTCGTTTCCATTTACACTCACGATGCGCATGTTGTAATTAATGTCAGGGAATGCGGTTTGAAAGATGCGCGTGAGGCCGAGCCATTCTGCTGAGCCGATGGGCTCTGGCACCGGACCCGAGAATTGGAAATCCTCGGACAGAAGCGAGGCGACGGAATCGATGTCGCCTTTATTGAACGCGTCGGCGAATGACTGAGCAATTTCTTTTGGTTCCATAGTGCGTCTCCTTTGAATAGGGTAATTCCGATATTATAAGTCTTATTACGCATCTGTGCAAGGGGCGATGAAAAACGAATTTATAGCTGGAGCGCCAGTGGCCGAAGGATGAGGGAGATGAACAAGGCATTGGAACTAATGCGCGTCAAATGCAGGCAGCTTAAAAGAGGGTTCTCTACTGCCATATCCGTTCTTGACCCGATGTGTGTTTCCAATTATCATAATCAAGACATACTAGGTGAACTTAGTGTTAAAAGTCACATGAGTATGCTTTTGGAATCAACCTTTGGCACGACGGGAAAATGAGCACCTTCACTATTTCGTTGACGACAAACATGCATGAACTCGGGAGTTTTTAACCACGAATGCAGGTCTTGCGTAGGGCGCAGAATGCGTGAATGGGTGTTGGGATTTCCGCAATACATACCATTGGTAACCTTTGCGGAATTCTAGCCGATATGACCTTGGTAAAGGTTGTTCGTGGAATTGATTTCCTAGGATCCCTTCATGGGGGAGGAGATAAAGACTTCTTTCCACAGAATCACTAGTTAGGCAGAACGGAATGGGACAGACCACGGATAGATCGATGAGTGCCAAAACCCATTGGGAAACACTCTATAAAAATAGGCAGACCGACGAGGTCAGTTGGTACCAGCCGCATCTCCGCCTCTCAATGCGTCTGTTGACACGCGCGGGCGCCTCGGAAAATTCGAGGGTGATAGACATTGGAGGTGGAGATTCGACGCTGGTAGATGATTTACTCGCGAATGGTGTTCAGGATGTGACCGTCTTGGACATTTCTTCGGAGGCATTGTCGAAGGCTAGGAAGAGGCTGGGCGCGAGGGCTGGAAGCGTAAGATGGATTGAGGCGGACATAGCTCATGTCCAACTGCCTTCTTCGTACTATGATTTTTGGCACGACAGGGCCGTTTTTCACTTCCTCGTAGATCCAGAGCATAGAGCTGCATATACAAAGATACTTGGCGCCGCAGTACGACCCTCCGGTCATGTCATTATCGCGACCTTTGCGCATGATGGTCCGACGCGATGCAGTGGTCTACCAACGATGCGATACAGCCCAAGTGATCTTCAAGCGGAATTGGGTCCCCTCTTTGAACTGATCGAAGTGGAGCCGGAGAGGCACCGGACGCCCTCCGGTGCGGATCAGCGATTCGTGTACTGCCTTCTACAGAGACGAACAGATGATGATTCCACCTAACATCTCGTTGCAGGCAACGGGGGATGCGGCGACCTTTGCCAATCAAGTTGTTTGATCCGGGCTTGGGAGTTGTCGTTGGTGCTGCAAGACCCGAGGCCATACCCTGCCTTGGACGGGCAGTCCAGGACGCGTAGCCAATAGCGCGCCAAGGAACAGCTCATGAACCGCTTTGGATATTGCACATACGAGGAGTGACGGTAATGAAGCTATTCTATGAGATCGTCTACCGCTACTTTCGCGCTCCCTGGGACATCGGTGCGCGAGAGGAACTTGTAGCGCTCGTTGACAGTGGGCGCATCAAACCGTGCCGCGCCATCGATCTAGGCTGTGGTGCGGGGGCCAACGCCATCTACCTGGCGCAGAAAGGCTTCCAGGTGACCGGTGTGGATTATGCCGAAGCCGCAATCGAAAAGGCGCAGGCACGCGCACTAGAGGCAGGCGTGCAAGTTGATTTCATCGTGGATGACCTCACCAATCTACGTCACGTCTCAGGCACATATGACTTTCTATTGGACTACGGTGTGCTCGACGATCTTCGCTTACCCCAGCGGGGACCGTACGTGCAAAACATGCTGAAGCTGACTCACGCCGACAGCCGCTACCTGTTGTGGGGCTTCGAATATCCACTGCGCTGGTGGGAGCGATTTTTACCCTTCTATGACATCCCTTTCCGTGAGGGTGAGATCGAGCAGCGCTTCGGACCTTATTTCGAGCTCGAGAAGATTGCCAGCAATCTAGATTGGTCTCGATTTCCACCCGGGTACGCCGCGTATCTGATGATCCGAAAAGGAGATGTGCAATGAGAAATCGGCTTATTTCCCTGAACGGCGCAATAACGCTCTCCGTGATCGCCTTGCTCGCATTCTTGGGCCGTGGGTTCATGGATTGGCGCTACGAGTATCCCCTTCAGGACCCCTCAGGTGCCTGGGATCTACCCGGCGCACTGGTCTATATGGCGCTTGCCGGGGCTTGGGTTTGGAGTCTCCTTGCCGCCGCTCGTGGCAGTAGACGTGGGCTTATCGTGATCTTGGTTCTGGCCTTGGTGTTGAACGTTGCACTAGCAGCGGCGACGTACTTCATTTTCTGCCCACCGTGGACGGACTGCCAGGGATGGCCCAATGTGTGGCTGTGGAACTGGGCGAATCTGATTTCAGGCCTGCTTGCTGTTGCAGCGGTGGCGTTTCAGCTCAGACGGAGCCAATCAGCGGGCTAGCCACCCGAAGCAAGGGAACCGGCATGCGCAGATGGGGCAGGAAGGTTTCTCAGTTCAATTCCTGAAAGGAGCGGTCAAGATGGTGAAAGTTGAGGGAAGCGTCGTCATCAATCGCCCCGTTGAGGAGGTTTTCGCGTTTCTGACCAATCCCGAGAACGCCTCAGTTTGGCAGGGGACGGTATTGGAATCAAAACAGACCTCCGATGGACCGGTGGGTGTGGGCACGACAGGTCATGGGGTGAGCCAGTTCCTTGGCCGGCGGATCGAGTCGGACTGGGAGGTTACAGAATACGAGCCATACACGAAGGCCAGCCTTAAGTCCACGTCCGGGCCTGTGCCTTACGAGCAATCAGCGACCTTAGAGTCAATCGGGGAGGGAACGAAGGTGACTCTAGTTGCCAGGTATGAGGTGGGTGGCTTTTTCAAGCTTGCCGAGCCGATCGTCGCCCGTCTGAGCCAGCGACAGTCGGAAGCCGATTTCGCCAATCTGAAGGATTTGGTAGAAGCTATGGGTGAGGGCGTAGCCTGACTATAAAAGCGAGGCGGATAAAACGCTTTCTCACAGGGCGCCAATAGAATCAGTGCGACCGGTTTTATTCCCGGCTCATTCGGCAGTTCCCAGTGGCTTCATTCGTAGGCCAGTACTTCGCGAATCGTCAATCGAGCCGCGTTGCGTGCCGGTAATATGCTGGCTACAAAAGAGAGTACCACCACCACCGCAAGCCAGATCACCATGCCCTGTGTTGTGAAAGCGATGTTCATCACAGATCCCATCATGGATTCACTGATAATTCTCAACAAGGCATAGCTGATTGGGAAAGAAAGCCCGATTGCCAATACCCAGGTTATGAGGCCGATCAACACGCCTTCGATCACGACGGATTTAATGATCTCCAGATCAACTGCTCCGATCGCCCGCATGACCCCGATTTCACGGGTCCGCTCGAGAACGTTCATGCCCATGGTGCCGGTCAAGCCGATGCTGCCCACAAATGCGGTCAGCAAGGCCATGATCAAGAGGAAGATCACCAGAATGTTTATCCCGCGCGATGCGTCTTCCCGAATGGTCATGCCTGCATCCACATTGCTTACCATAAAATCACGATCGCTCAGATATTGATCAAGGATCTGACTGATCTCTTGTTGGGCTTCGAGTGTGTGTGTTTCTATGATCACTTTGTACGAAAACGCTTGGTTGGGTAAATCGAGTAGATCGGCGACGAAATCAAAATCCGCATACCCGAGCGTGTCTCCCAGCATACTTGTGAAACGAAAGACACCTACAACTGACCAATATTCTTCACGTTGTCCAGGTACTTTCACCAAGATCTCATCCCCTGGTTGGAGATCGGGATAATAGTCGTAAATCGAATCGGAGACGACCACGGCTTGCCGTTCGCCGGGTTCAAGCCAGCGTCCTGCGACGATCTCAGGATCCAGGAGCGAGGTGTTGGTAGGAGGGGCAATAATTTGCAGGTTTTCCACGACATTATCGTCGCTATCCCAGATTTCTGTACTTAAGCCGCCCCATCCTTCCAGACTGCTGACACCGGGGATGGGGAGCACCGCTTGCTCAATTCGGGAGATGGGATAGGGCCGGCTGAAGTTCAACGTAACATCACCCATGAAATGCTGTGTTAGCTGATCCATATACTGAGCCATTGATGCACGCACATTGAAAACACCAATAAAAACTGCCCCGCCAATCGTTAGCGTGAAAATTGTGAGCAGCAGGCGACCTTTCTGCCGAAACGTGTTGCGGATGGAAAGCAGGATGGGTCGCGAAACCCAGCGCACCCATTTTGAAAACCGGTTGAACCAAGCGAGGCCGGAGGCTTGGTTGCTGGGTCGGTCGTTGCTGATTGCTCGTCGTACGTTGGTCTTGGAGCCTTTCCGGACCGGAAAGAACCCAGCACCAAATGGGATGATGAAAGCCATCAAACCTTGCAAAACGATGGCTATCGGAATGATCCGAAAACCTTGTAATTCCGCGCCCATCATCGAGGCGATGAATCTCGCTAATCCAAAGCCAGTCGCTGCGCCGGCGGGGATGGCCACAATCAGTGAGATGAGCCCATACGCAAAAATCAGAACCAGGTACATCCCTAAGATCTGAAAACTGCGCCCACCAATCAACTTCATAACGCCTATTTGCCGCATTTGTTGGGTTAGCAATGCGTTGAGCGTATTAATGATGAGCGTGCTGCTCAAAATGGTGATCAGGATTCCAAGAGCGCCCAACACACCTAGGAGAGCGAGTATCATGGATCCCATGGGGTGTTGATCGGAAACATTAATATCGGTTCTGTATACTTGGCGGTTATTTCTTTCGACTTTATCTTCGATAACTGTGCCAATCTCCGCAATCGCGTTTTCATCCCCTCGATCACCTTCTGTCGTGATGTAGAGACGATTGAAATAATTGCTGACGCCCAACGATCCCAAGGAGTCCAACGTGATGTATGCATTTGAACCTGCGGTGGGATCGCTACCTCCCGTGGCCTGATCTGTGACAATTCCGACCACCGGCAAGATGTGGGTGGACCCATCGGGGAGTTCGATGATGATCTCATCTCCAACCAGATAGCCTGTGTTGTTCATGAAGTCCTGGCTTACCAGCAATTCACGTCTGCCAGGGACCTGTGTGCCAGCGACGGTTGAGAGCTGGTTGATGTTTAGGCTATTAAAGTCCGTGGTTGCGATTAGATTCAGATTTTGCCAGGCTTCGTCCGCGCGTTTTGTTCGTATACCGAATATGCGCCTGCCCTCAGCGTCTGACACACCAGGCACTCGCTCCATGATGCGAACGAAATCTTCATAAAACGGATCCGTCCAGATCTCGATGTTGACAGGATTTACGGACGCGTAGCTATGATCGATGTCTTCGGCCAGGATTGCATAGGCGCTGACAATGACACCGATCGCAAACACCCCAACGGCGATCGAAGCGACCACAAGCAAGGTTCTCGTTTTGCTATCCCACAGATCGGAGAGCACCTTACTCCATCTTGGCTTCACAACGTTAGGCTTGGTTTCCGTTGTCAACAATCACTCTCCGTTGCGTTTCTATTCTCTGTGAGGCGCGATTGGGCGACTTCTCCAAGTACCTTACGTGTGGGTGCCGATCCTTCGATGAGTTTAAAGAATTCTTCCTTCGGCAATAAAGCCAACTCTACGGGCCCTTCAAGGGCGGCACGCACACTTGCGATCGAGTTGCCACCATGTGTCAATTCGACCTCACCGAAGAACTGACCCGGACCTAAGCGGGCCAAACTTATCTCCTTGCACTTTGCGTTGCTCAGCAAAATTTCCACTTCGCCGGCGGCGATCATAAAGAAATAGTCGACAGGTTCTCCTTGAGAGATGATGGTTGAGCTGGGTGCATACACTTGCTTCTTCGCCCGGTGTGTGACAGCTAGCATTTGAGGATGGGACAAAAGAGGCAGCGCCCGTGCTACAGCCTGGTCCACGATCTCCCCATCTGAGAGGATCACGGTTTGATCGGTCCTTTTTGTGATCTCAGGATCGTGTGTGACGATGATGATCGTCTTCCCTTGCGCGGCCAAGTGCTCGAATAGGTTCAGGATGACGCCCGCAGAGCGTGAATCGAGATTCCCGGTGGGCTCGTCGGCGAGAATGATGGGCGGATCATTGGCCAAGGCGCGAGCGACAGCGGCGCTTTGCTGTTGGCCACTCGAAACGGAAGACGGAAGTGCGTGAGCCTCTCCCTCCAGACCGACCATCTTGAGCAGTTCCATGGCTCGTTCAGGGCGCTCATTGAACGGATGTACATCGCAATAATCCATCGGCAGCATCGTGTTTTCTAACAGGGTCAGCGTAGGGAGTAACTGGAAGAATTGAAAAACGACTCCCATATTGCGACCACGCCATAGCGCGCGTTCGCTTTCACTCATCCTAAAGATATATTCATTGCCCACGATGACCTCACCCGATGAGGGGTGATCGATACCGGTGATCATGTTCAGGAGCGTAGATTTACCGCTGCCGGATTTACCCACGACAGAGATAAATTGACCGTAATTGAGTTGCAGATCAATCGATCTTAGCGCGGTAAATTTCCCCGCTGCATTCTCATAAACTTTGCCTACTCCGTCCAACAAGATGGCGGGGTGGTCTTCAACGGCGGCATTCCTCTTTGCCCCGCTTTCATTTGCTTCGGAGTGGATAACCCTTGGATGGGCAGATTTCTTCGTTGTGGATGGCGAAGAGTATTGCGGTGCGATTTCACTTTCTAGATCGGGTTTGGATTTCGTCGTTATGCGTCTTGATTTGCCATTGTCCGATGGCGATCCCAATACGCCATCGAAAATCTGCAATCGACGCGCAAAGCGTGGGGCCAAGGTCTCATCATGGGTGACCATGATGATGGTCTTTCCTTGATCGACAAGCTTCTCGAAGATTTGAAGTATCGTTTCTGCTGTAACCGTGTCCAGGTTTCCTGTTGGTTCATCAGCCACGATCAGTGGTGGATCATTCACCAGTGCTCTGGCGATGGCAACGCGTTGTTTCTGACCCCCAGAGATATGGGCCGGGATTTTGTAGGCGTGCTCGGCGATATCTACTAACTCTAGCAGTTCGAGGGCTTTTTCTTTGCTGGCAATTGGGTGATAGGCGCCCGAAAGATCAGGAGGAAACATCACGTTCTCGATCAAATTGAGGGAAGGCATCAATTCAAAAGATTGATAGATAATGCCTAGGTTTTGACCACGCCATAAAGCCAATTCATCTTCATTAAAGGTGTGGATCGATAAACCACCGTTGTTCGATGTTTGGGATCCGTTCTCTCGCCCAAAGAATTGAATCTCCCCAGAGGTGGGTCCGCTGACCCCGGAGATCATGTTGAGAAGCGTAGTTTTACCTGCCCCCGATTTTCCGGTTATGCCAAGGAATTCGCCTTCGTGGATTTCCAGATTGATATCTTTGAGCGCGACAAAAGGTTGGTCTCCGGTTACATATACCTTCGTCAAATCGCTGATCTGGATGATAGGGTGCTTTGTTTGTTCAGCCAAGTTGTTTCTACTTTCGATACTCGACCCATACCAACATCAATCTGAGATGGATTTTACTGGGCAATCCGACCTAAGACTTTCTCGTTTCTGATGTCAATTGGGAGTACAGCTCAGTCGAAGACTGTGCAAAGTGGCCACACTCTTCGAGGCTTAAGTTCATAACAATACAGTCGTTATCTTACCAAATCTTCGGTGCGCGCACGGCTTACAAATTCCTAAGAAATCCGTTAATAACGCTTATGTAGATTGGGAGCGGAATTCCAAACGCGAAAGAAAATAGAGCAGCAAATGATCCCAAGGATTGATCGCGGCCGAAATAGGGCTAACGGAGGCTTGAGTTTATCGGAGTAAGTACGGATGATTTGATGCAAGTGGCTCCGTAAGATGTGAGGGTGAATCAAGGTTCGTGTTGTGTTAAAATCCAAGACAATGATCACCAATTATGTCCAATAACAACACATTGGAAGAACCGGTTTCGCATTGACACAGATCGCACGGACCGAAAGAGCACAGCCGAAATGGACTCTGTTCGCACTTGCATGCTCACGATTTCGGTACGTAAGAGAAGGTAAGCATGGTGAGAAAGGCCAAGGTATCGACCGAAACGGAATTCAGGATTCACCCAGCGACGCGGCCGGGGCATGTATCCCTCACCGTGGCCGATCTGGAGCGTCAGCTTGAGTTCTACCGTGAGGTCGTAGGCCTCCAGATTCACTGGAGGGAAGGCGCCAGGGTGGGTTTGGGCGTCGGTAAGGTAGATCTGTTGCTACTGTCTGAAGCACGCAACGCACGCCGGGCTCGTGGTACGACCGGGATTTATCATTTCGCGCTCCTGCTCCCAAATCGCCGTGAGCTGGCGCGTGCCATCGGTCGGCTATATTCGTCGAGCTATCCCAATTACCCGACCGACCACGTCATGACCCAGACGACATACCTGGACGACCCAGAGGGCAACAACATCGAGCTATACGTCGACACACCGGAAGAGGGAACCTTCAGCCTCACCGATGGTGACCTCGTGGCACGGCGGGCCAACGGCGCCACCAGCAGCGGGAGGGAACCGCTCGACGTCGAGGCGTTGTTTCGCCACTTGGACCCGGAAGACCGGCTGGATGCGCCGATGCCGCAGAACACAACCTTAGGTCACGTTCATCTATATGTCGCGGATCTAGATGCCACAATGCACTTCTACCATGAATTACTGGGCTTCGATGATATGGGTCTGGCACGTGCCTTCCGCATGGGCATGGTCTCCGCCGGTGGTTACCATCATCACATCGGCTTCAATACCTGGGTTGGTGAAGGCACATCACCGCCACCGCCGGATACGCTGGGGCTGCGACATTTTTCGGTTGTGCTGCCGAATCCTACGGAACTGGAACATGTCGTGGGACGCATTCGGAGGGCGGGTATCGACACCGAAGAGACGGAAGGTGGCATCCTGGTGCGAGATCCATCCCGCAACGGCGTGTTGCTGACAACGCGCGGGGATGAGGATCTTTGACAGCGTCTCGAAGGTTGGTTTGATAAGTAGATATAGATCCGCCCGTATGAATAAACAGACCGCTCAGGATTGCGATGAATACAACGTCCCTCTTTGTCGAACTGCTAATTATTGGTTTTGAAGTTGTCGTTTGGCTGGTCTTGTTTCTCGGTGCTGCTACAGGTTCACTAACCTGGATTGCTTGCCTTTTCAAGACCTTCAAAAACTTCGAGGTGCTCCTGACAGCGCTTGTGTTTGCACTTGCATATTTTCTTGGGATTCTGGTGGATAAGATTGCTAAGTGGTTGATGGAGGAGTCGCCCCCTGGGAAGCGATTGCAAAAATACATTGATCGCTCCATTTCCCAACCCCGTCCTTTCCAAAAGATGTATGCTGACGTGATGGTTCAGGAGGGTGAGCCAATGTCAGATCTCATCTATGCTCGCAGCAAAGTCAGGATCTTGCGCGCTTCCATCCTCAACTTGCCACTAATTGCACTATTTGTAGGTCTTTTCATGGAGCAAATCTCACAACCTGAAACGTGGTGGCAACTGTGGGTTATTGCCGGCATTGGTGCGTTGTTAACGGGATTGACCTTCTTCGTTTACTTATACAACCAGAGGCTTTATAGGGGACGCTTGCGTCTCTTTGCCAAGTTCTCTAAAAGAAAGAACAAGAGCAAGCGCAGGGATTAGTTCTAGTCGCTTGAATAATGCAGGATGCATTCTGTGTATTGCCCAGTCGATGTTGGGGTCACTAATCCCATTTTTAGATTGGCGATCAACGTGTACGGCTCTGGGGGTGTTATCCCGAACCGTGAATATAAGCTCTCTGGAGAGTACCAAATGGGAAAAGCCTAGGCCTCTGCCTCCATAATCGCTTTCAAGCTTCCGAAATCGGCATCCAGCGATTTTGCGAATGTTCGGGAGACGACCGCCTCAGCCAGCTTGAAGAAGCCCCCTGGGTCTGCTTCCCCTACGACAGTGACTTTGGTGCCGCCCTCGACAGACTCGAAAGTCGTGGTGAGCGTGACCGGGATGGGCCCCGAGATGGTCTTGGAGGCGAGCTTCTTATTTGGCTCATGCTCCGTGATCTCGTACGTCGATTCGATCCGCTGGCCCAGAAACTTGCGAACTTCTCGATACGTCGTGCCCTTTTCGATGTCACCTTCTGACGTTTTCTCAGCCTCCAGCACCCCGGACTGCCAGGTTGGGTTGTTCTCGGCGTCGTTGAGGAAGGCGAATACTTCCTCAATCGGTCGCTCGATTACCACGCTGTGCTCTATCTTCATCATCTCAAGTTCCCCTTTCTTCTTTTGGCATGAGTATTACCCCTGCCCATCCTCACTAGCAANNTCGACACACCTTTTCTGAGCTCGAGGGGTAACGCCTGGTGAAACGGCTTCTCATAGCAGTTGAGGTAGGCGAGACCATGATCTTCGGCTTTGAGGTGTATATAGATGCTCAGTTGCAAGAGCAAGGGGTTGTCGGGGTCAAGCCATGAGCGTTCGAGCGATATTCCCTTGTCTCTTATCTGGTTTTTAAGGTTTAATGAGAAACTACCCGGGTGGGGTGCAGATTCAATGTCATTCCGCCTGGAATGTTTTCTATTGGTTTATGTGATTCTCCATAGAAGCGGCTCCAAGGCGGTTGCGGTTATCCTACTAGATCGATAGAGGCGCATGTAGAGGAGGAAGATGATGAAGCGATTATTTGCAGTCATATTACTTTGCGTGATACTACTTCAAGCTTGCGGAACCGCGACCTCCGTCAGTCCGACGGATACCGTTGCGCCAACCTCCACGCGACGAGCAGCGATTGTTCAGTCTCCAACAGCGACACGGTCCCTTGAGCCGAGTGAAACCTCGCCACCCACGATAACGCCCCCACCGACCATCACCCTCACACCAACGCTGGGACCGCCCACGACTCGTACACCCGCGCCGCCGGCCGTATGCCCTGAACCAGGAATAGCGCAGCCGATTGAATCCGAAACAATGATCCTGCCTGAGCTGGAAACGCAGATCCTGGCCTACCTCAATGCGCGGGGATCTGCCGACGGTTTGGAAGCCAACCTCGAAACCCTCAGCGGAACACTAATGGCCGATGCTCCTGCCGAGCCCTTCCTGGCGTCTGTCGTCACCCAAGACGTCACGGGCGATACCACTCCCGATGTTATCCTGGGCTTGACCCTTCCTTACGGCTACGGATATGGTGCCGCGGCCATCTATTTCTTCTATTGTCAGGAAGGGCAGTATGTGAGCGTACCCTGGTTCATCAGAGAGGGTGCAGGGGACCGCGCGGAAGGGCTATACAGCGGCGGCGGTGCACGCATCATGGCCGTCCAGGATATGAACCTGAACGGCGTGCCTGAGATCGTAATGGCCGTTTACTGGACCGACCAGAAGGAGTTCTACATAGCCGAATGGGACGGCGCCAAGTTCGCCAGCCTGATCCGTCGCCTCGACCCTGTTCTCCTCGAGGAGTTCGCCAATTTGACGGTTTACGACGGGGACGTGACCATTGCGGACGTGGATAGAGACGGCACGTTTGAGTTGGTGGCCAACCACCGCATCGGGCCCAGCATCATACCTCTGGAGGTTCCGATCCCGGAACGTGATCGAACGGAAACCTGGGCTTGGAATGGCTACCTCTTCGCCCTGGCCCGCACTCAGTATGGACCGCCTATCTACCGTTTTCAAGCCGTCTCCGACGGCGATGACGATTCATTCTTCGGTGACTACGACCGAGCCCTGGCGCGATATCAGCAGGCGATCTTTGATGTGGAGCTCCTGGGATGGAGTGAGGGTTTCAACCCCTACAGCTCTGAACCGCTGCAACCGGATCCTGAGGAATGGCCCCGCCTGGAGGCATATTCCCGCTTTCGCATTATGCTCTTGCACGTCGTACGGGGGTATATGAAAGAGGCGCAAGTCGTGTACGACACGCTGCAGGAGAAGTTCCCGGAAGGGACCGTGGGGCATGAGTACGCCGAAATGGCGACGGCGTTCTGGGATGCGTTTCACGCGAGCGATGACGTCGCAGTGGCCTGCAGCGCAGCGATTGCGCATGGCTCCCTACATGAAGATGAGATCTTGGTGCCTCTGAGCAGAAGTTTCTACCGCTCGTGGGCTATCGTCGATGCGGCGGAGGAAGTCTGTCCGTTTGAATAGGAACGTTATTCTTGGGTCCTGCAGTTGGATGACGGCAGACGCTCTTGGCGATAAATACGGATCCTAACAGTAAATCAAGCCTCAAGTTGACACGAAAATCTGGTGATATTGGGTTTGAGGATACGTGATATTGATGTGGACTGTGTCAGGGATTTGATGTTCTCTCATATCCTATCTCCCTGCTACCTCCACCCACATCCGCTTCCCGTCGCTCGTCAGCTCGATCCAGCCGTGCTGATTGGTCTGAAGAACGGTTGAACCTGCCATCACTCCGTGGCGGACACCGAGCAAGCGGCCGAAGAGTGAGATGAAGATGGCGGCGATGATAGTGATATTAAAACCCTAAAAGTAAATGCAAACCGGACGTGGCTTTTCAGCTGTGTGGAGCCTTTGACTAGCGACCAATTGCGATGTGGTTCGACTCCGATCCTTGGTGGGGGTACAGGTTACATTGCCTGGTACGATTTCCATCGGCGGCTTACAAAGGGTCTTACGGCCTCACCGGGAACCCGCTCTGGCAAGTGGAAGATCCAACCAGGCAAGATGTTGGTTTCCTATACTTGGAGTACCTGCACGCCCAAGGGTTCATCGCTTATACGAGCATGAAACTCACCAGGAAGGAAGAGGAGCGACGAAATTGATCTACATCCCCAAGCTAACTACTTCTGCGACGTAACTGTAACGTTACTTTGTGCCAAGATTTTGATATAGCAAGAAGCAGGTTGGGATGAGTTAACAAGCTACGGGGCGCCAAGGTAAAGATCGCCTCCAATCTGAGGGGGACAGGCCGTGGGAACCTAGAGCTCAAAGCAATGTTGGAACGGATCTTCGCCTAGTCTAAATCCCAATTATACTTTTCTGCCATTCTGTCAAACTCACGCATCGCCGCTTCAGATGCCCTTATACTTTCTGCATCATATTGGGCTGCAAGTTCAAAATCACCATTTGATGCGGCTTCATACATCTTCCATTCATACCAGAAGAAATCAATATTATGGTCGTGTAGGTCTTTTAAGCACTTAATGGTTTCTTGTTCCAATTGCTCCCTGTAGCGCTTCTCAGCCTGTACCGCCAGTACTGAGAACTGGCCTAGGGTTGTATAGTCATCCCAGCTAGTGTAGTCATAATCCGCGGCTTCCAACCTGTCAGTAGTGGCATTAACCCAAGCTTCAGCACCTGGTCCCTCGCATGTTGTGAAATCGGAAATTTGATACCCAATCCATCCAATAGCGGTGAGAATCCCAACGATAACAAGTCTGGAGAATAATCTTCTCATCAAACCCCTCCCATCACACAAATAAGGCGGTATCCAAATAAGTTCAATACTTGATCAGTCTCAATCACGAATTGACTGATGGACCTAAGTAGAATAAGAGCCAAAATCGCCGATAGTTTGCGAAATATATTAGCTTCTCCTTGCTAACATTAAAAAAGACCGACAATATATAAAGCCGGGCTTCCCTCAGAGTGCTCTGCTTAACCCTAATCGGTGAAGGATTGAAGGTTTGCAAATAGATTACATCAGGCCTACAGGGGATTCAATGGACAAAACCTCCCCCATCCTGAGGGGGTCAGGCTGAGGGTTGATCTCCGAAATTCATTTAGGATGACATGGGTATTCATCGGTAGAGATCAATAATGCAAAGAACAATAAGTGAACCAAAGCATAAAGAATAAAGAATTGCCTCCCACGGATCTAAAAAAAGAATGCCCCATTTCAAGAGGAAGAATATGAAAAAGATGCTCAGGACTAAAAGGGAGCATCCCCCGATGCCCATTTTATCAAGTCCTTCTGTCAGCGTTCTCGTTTCTTCACTCGACTCAGTCTCAAAATCAGATTTATGTAAGGGCGCTCCACAATAGGTACAGGTTGTCTGATATTGTGCTATTGCTTCTCGTCCACATTCCGGACAGGTCCTCATCTTGCTCTCCGGATATTTCTGCAACCAAATATCCCTCCGCTGATATTAATAAGTCGCCAGACGTGAAAAACCCGACCTCTACTGAAGTCGGGCTAATGTGCTTATGTTGTGTCAGACCCTATATGGTGCAGGGAAGGTTGTATCTAAAATACTACATCAATCCTGGATGCGATTCAATGGCAAAACAATCGCCCCCAACCTGAGGGGGGCAGGCTGAGGGTTCTCGGCCGCATCAATGCCTGGTGATCCCATTGTGGATTGGCTTGGTTTAGAGGTAAAAGGTTCTAAGTTTTAAACTTCCGAGTCAAAGATAACGCTCCGGAGTAAAAATCCGCACGCCCAATCATGAAGGTACGCCGATGCTGTGTCCGCTCCAGCGAGTTGTTTTGTTTTGCCATCATGAGTATATGTTTGCTCTATCAAAGCTACATATATGATGAATCGGAGGTTGTAGCTATTTATCTTGATTATCCTTTAAAACAACATTTACTAATAAGTCCTGGTACTTCTCTTTTTCTTCTATCATTGGCATATGCCCTGAATTTTCAAAAATGAATAGCTTTTTACCTTTTTCAGCATCTAAGTTGTCATAAAATTTCTCAACAACAACTGTGGGAGTAGTCACATCGTATTTACCTTCAAAGAAGTATATGGGAACTTTAATAGATTGTATTTCTTTTGTAAGATTGACATTTTTCAATTCCTCCCACATTGCATTAATAGTAAAATCAAATCCTCTATTTCTGAATGTTCTAATTCCCTCTGATAATGAATATTCGGGTGAAGTCAAGAAGCTTATCACTAAAGCTACCAATTGCGCGCGGTTATCATGCATGAATCCTCCAAAGTGACCAATCTGTCCTTCCATTTTCAGGAACTTTTGCGGTGATTCGTAAGGTGGTGGACCTATCGCTTTTATTGTATTTTGTCTGCTTACATCTCCAGATTTTTCAGCTTCTTCAACTAAAAAATCGTATGATACTTTATGTTGCTCATATTCGTTTATCACTTGCGCCACTCCTACATAAGCATGTATTTTCTCTGGATATTTGTATGCAGTTTTAATTCCTATTATCGTTCCCCCCGAATGTGCAACAATAAAGATCTTCTGGGTGTTAAATCTATTTCGTAAATGATCAATTAACTCATTGCAATCCTCAACAAATCTATCTAAAGTCATTGAAGCAACTGGGATATCACTATAAAATGATTTGCCAGCCCCTCGTTGATCCCAATGAACTATTGTAAAATGTTTGATCATTTCGGCATCATATTTACGCGAACTCGACATCCCCAGCAGAGGTGCACCAGGGCCACCATGCAAAAACAAAAGAACTGGATTATTCTGATCAGTACCTCTGATAAATATCCATTGTTTTAGACCGCCCAGTGTAATCTCCTCTAAAGAACTTATACCATTAGGAGTTTCAATCTCGGTCGACTTTTCCAAATATACCCTGTACATTAGTAAGCTAATAGAACCAAGTAATAAAAGTCCTGCTAAGAGATATAACGCCCATTTAATAATCTGTAAAAGCATTCTCATATCCTTTCTCATTTGAATTCACACTACATCGGGTGATCCATATTTGGGATAAACATTCGCCTTCATAAGTAATTTCTCAAGATTGCGAAGCATATTGGCTGGGTGCGGCGCTTTGTTAGGTTTTGATATAACGTTCCACAGTTATGACTACATTTCCCTTTTTGTATCCTTTATCGACATATCTGTAAGCCTCGGCTATCTGTTCCAAGGGATAACGTCTATCAATGATCGATTTTATCTTCCGCGCCTCAATAAACACTTTGAGGATAATTTGATCTTCAGTCCTTTCGCTTGCCTCCCAGATATTGCTTTCTAGCTGCTTGTCATTGCGTGCGCCCTCCTGTTTAGACCCACTTCCATGCATACCAAACAGTCAGCACATTGAACACAAGTCCTACAATGATCAAGAATTTGTCATAAGCGCCAGGGTAACCTGGCAATCCAATGAGATTAAGGCCAAAGAGTGCTGCGGCTGCGACGATGCTTACCCAGCGAATCGCGGGATACTTCAACGTCACGGTTAGCACAACCATAACAATCGGAATCAGCATCAGTAGTGCAGCTACCATCCAAATTCCCTGTGTTGCTTGTATGCCTGAGATTACTCCCGGTGTAAAGTCGCCGGCAAATATTCGCAGCACATCCCCCAAAAGATAAGTCAACATCAGAGCTACCCATAATGCTGAAAGGATTATCCTCACATCTGCCATAATTCAATCTCCTCCTTATATTTCACTACAATCTATCCTATAAGCCTGCAAAGCCGAACATATGCTTATCTGGAAAGGTTGCATTGTATCAACCACTAGTGGGATTTTCATTAGAATCTCTTCCGCATAAACCCCTCCTTGGGCGGACTACACAAC
>JABAOH010248520.1_pt4 | contig 27256 bp, 22 predicted proteins | sample 7062181 | NCBI WGS metagenome assembly JABAOH01 (sample SAMN14538630, study PRJNA623070) | marine sediment metagenome | biome: marine biome [ENVO:00000428]; feature: marine pelagic biome [ENVO:01000023]; material: deep marine sediment [ENVO:00002113]; isolation source: pool of 5 deep marine...
AGAAAATGCCCAAAACCTATACATGACAAACCCAACATGTAAAGAAAACCGCTCTTTTCTATACATAAATACGGTTCATAACTCATCATTCATCATTCATAACTCATAAAGTGGACACTCCAAGTTTTAAAGAAGACCATATCAGCCAGATTCCGGCAATGCAAATGCTGGTGAATTTGGGTTATACCTATTTAAGTCCGGCAGAAGCGGAAAGGTTAAGAGGTGGAAAAACTACCAATGTATTGCTGGAAGATGTACTGCGAAGGCAATTGAAGGAAATAAACAGCATACGAGTAAGTGCTACCAAAACCAGCATTTTCACAGACGAGAATATAGAACGGGGCATATTGGCTTTGAAGAATCTGCCCATGAACGAGGGTTACATAGCAGCCAGTGAAAAGGTTTACAACCTGCTCACCTTAGGTCAGGCATTGGAACAAAGTGTAGATGGCGACAAAAAGAGTTTCACCCTTCAATACATTGACTGGAAAAACATCAGCAACAATGTATTTCACGTAACAGAAGAATTCAGTGTAATGCGAAGCACTAGTAAAGAGCATTACCGCCCCGATTTGGTATTGTTTGTAAATGGCATTCCGCTTTGCATAATTGAATGCAAACGACCTGACATGAAAGAACCCTTGAAACAGGCTATCAGTCAGCATTTGCGTAATCAACAAGAAGATGGAATCAGAAGCCTGTATGTGTATTCGCAATTCACTTTGAGTATTGCCACACAAGAAGCGGCTTATGCTACTAACGCCACACCCGAAAAGTTCTGGGCAAAGTGGCAGGAGAAATTTAGCAATGATGAAGAAGAACGCAACTATAAAAACAAATTACATGAACTCAAAAATAAGCCACTACCAGTTTCAATAAAAGAACAATTGTTTTCAGACCGCTTCAAATATGTTCGCCAGTACTTTGATGCAATAGAGCAAGAAGAAATTCTGCCCACCGAACAGGACAATTATTTGTATGGATTGTGTCGTCCTGAACGATTGATGGATATTGTTTTCAATTACGTTTTGTTTGACAATGGAGAAAAGAAAGTTGCCCGATATCAGCAGTTTTTCGCCATTAAAAAATCTATGCAACGCATCAGAAATGTGGAGAACGGAAAACGAAAAGGAGGCGTAATCTGGCATACACAAGGAAGTGGAAAATCGTTGACCATGGTAATGTTGGCACAAGCCATTGCCATGGAACCCAGCATACGCAATCCAAAAATAGTATTGGTAACAGATAGAACCGATTTAGATAACCAAATTACGAGCACGTTCAGGAAGTGTGGCAAGTTTGTAGAAAACGCTACTACTGGACAGCGATTAGTGGAATTACTGGAAAGCAAAAGCGATGCAGTGGTTACGACTATCATCAACAAGTTTGTGGCTGCAGTAAAGAAAATCAATCAACCATTAGAAAGCCATGACATCTTTGTTCTGATAGATGAAGGTCACCGAACACAGCACGGGACTTTTAATGTGGACATGCAGAAAACATTGCCCAATGCATGTTTTATTGCCATGACTGGAACACCGCTATTCAAAAAGGACAAAAGCACAGCAGCCAAATTTGGTGGCGTAATTGATGCTTACACTGTTGACCAGGCAGTTAAAGACAAAGCAGTTGTTCCTTTGCTCTATGAAGGACGATTGGCTTTGCAGGATGTAAATGCCAGTCCGATAGACACTTTCTTCGGGATGGTGTCAGAGCCATTAACCGAATATCAAAAAGCAGATATCAAGAAAAAGTTTGCTCGTTACGACCACCTAAACTCAGCCGAGCAAAAAATGCGAATGATTGCTTGGGATATCAGCTATCATTTTCGAGACAATTGGCAAGGAAAAACACCATTCAAAGGGCAATTAGTTTGTGATAAAAAAGTGAATGCCATCAAGTACAAAGAATATTTGGATGAAATAGGTATTGTAAGTAGCGAAGTGTTGATTTCATCTATTGATGAACGAGAGGGTGAAGAAAGTGCTTATGAGAAGTCAACTGAAAAGGAAAATCAGTTTTGGAAAAAAATGATGGACGAACATGGCAATTCAAAAAGCTATGAGAAAAACATCATCAGCCGTTTCAAGAATCAAAAAGACCCGGAAATCATCATCGTAGTTGACAAATTGCTTACTGGCTTTGATGAACCTAAAAACACCGTTTTATATCTCACTAGAAATTTACAAGGGCATAAGTTATTACAAGCCATTGCAAGGGTAAACCGTATTTATCCTGACAAGGAATTTGGTTACATCATTGACTACTATGGTGTGATTGAAAATCTGGATGATGCTTTGCAGATGTACTCTTCATTTGAAGATTTTGATGAAGAAGATTTAGCAGGAACACTCACCAATATTTCGGAGGAAATTAAAAAGCTTCCGCAAAAACATTCAGACCTTTGGGATATTTTTAAAACCATAGCCAACAAAAGAGATGCAGAAGCCTATCAGCAATTATTGAAAGATGAAGCGATACGGGTTTTGTTTTACGATAAACTAGCAACCTTTGCCAAGAGTTTGAAACTGGCATTGTCCTCTATCCAATTTCATAAGGAAGTAGAGGAAAAGGTTATCAATCGTTACAAAGAAGATTTAGCTATGTTTTTGAAGTTACGATTGGCTGTAGTTGAACGATACAGCGATGAAATTGACTACAAACAATACGAAGGACAAATTCAAAAACTGATTGACACACACATCACTACAGAAAAAATTGAAACCATCACTGAACTGATAAACATTTTCGATAAGGATAAATTTCAGCAAGAAGTAGAAAACACCACTGGCAAAGCAGCCAAAGCAGATAAGATTGCGAGCAGAACAGCGAAGCACATTACGGAGAAAATGGATGAAGACCCTGCTTTTTACAAGAAGTTTTCGCAAATGCTAAAAGAAACGATTGCCGACTATGAAGCCAAGAGAATCAGTGAAGCACAATACCTGAGCAGAGTTCAAGATATTATGAACAGTGTTTTGGCTCATACCGACAATGATATACCGGAGCAATTGAAGAACAGAGATGTAGCCAAAGCTTTTTATGGGTTGACAGTTGAAGCACTTTCTGACAAAATTCAAGACAATATAGTTCGCAAAGAGGTCGCAACACAAACGGCTTTACAAATTGACGACCTGATTCAAGATTCTGTTTTAGACAGCGGAAAACCCATTATTGACTGGCAATTCAAAACAAACATTACAGGAAAATTGCTGATTGAAATTGGCGACTATCTGATTGATGAAGTACGAGACAAATACAACGTTGACTTGTCATTTAAAGACATGGACAAGATTGCAGAAGATTGTATTGAAGTAGCTAAAATCCGTTACAAATGATGATAGCAGCTATACAATTTGGAAGCAGAACAATAGATTTTCGTTTGGAGTATTCAGACAGAAAATCCCTTGGTATTACTGTAACACCTGAAATGGAAGTGTTGGTAAAAGCACCAACAGACACAACCATTGAAAAAGTGAAAGAGAAAATCAGAAAAAAAGCACCTTGGATTATTAAACAACAAAGCTTCTTTCTTTCCTTTCAACCAAAAACACCGAAAAGAAAATATATAAGCGGTGAAACACATTTGTATTTAGGCAGACAATACCGCTTGCAAATTATAATTGCTAAGGAGGAATCTGTAAAACTAAAAGGCAAATTCATTGAAGTAACAGCGAGTGAAAAATCAAGAGCAAAGGACTTATTAGACAATTGGTATTTACAACATGCACGGACAAAGTTCCATGCAATTGCTGAACCACTGATTGACAAATTCAAAAAACACAAAGTTGAACCAAGTTCAATTGTCTTGCGTGACATGCCGACACGTTGGGGCAGTTGCACACCAAAAGGAAAAATCATTTTAAATCCTGAATTGATAAAGGCACCCAAAGGCTGTATTGAATATGTGATTATACATGAACTTTGTCACTTAATACATCACGACCATACACAGAAATTTATAGATTTACAGACTAAGGAAATGAAAGACTGGGAAAAGTGGAAAATGAAATTAGAAAAATTACTAGCATGAGAAGCCTACGCACAAAAGCACACACATTTGCAAGCCGCACATGCCCAAGCACAAACCAAAGCTTGCAAAAGAGTGTGCTTTTCACCAGCCCAAAAAGAAATTCATTTTTTTCTTCCCTCCCTTCGGTGTTTTATTTTTTCGCCACCCTCAGCCGAAACAAAAACGGTTGGACAGAAACAGCGAAAACCTTTACTGACAGCGGTTTGACAATAACGGAGGACAGAAGGCCAGCTTGTAACACGGGTTTGGCAAAAGTGGCGGTTAAGTGCTCCGCAGACAGTTTTGTGGTTAATCAAACATTGGTTCTCCGCATCAACATTCGTGGTGAAAATCGCCACCTTCGCCAAGCCCGAAACCGTTAGCGGTCACCCTATTGCGACATCCTACAAAAAAATTAACTTGCGAAGATGAATGATTTGATTTCTCCAAAATATCAGATGAAACTTGTTAAGTCGGTTAGTGAAGCTATTTGGTTAGAATTTCCAACTTACGAACAAGTTAGATATTACATTGACAAATGGCACGAAGACAATTACGAACCAAATGGTTTCAACAATAACTATTGGGAGAACTTTAGAGTTATAGAAAAGGACAATAAGAAAATAGATTTACTTGCGACACTTAGTTCAATGGATGGTACAACGCTGCTAAAAATTGCTATTGACTTAGGAGTTGATACACCTGATTTCATTCCCTCAATTCCGACATTTAAAAACGAACTTAAATCCGAATATAAAACAGCTTATGACACTTTTTCAAAAGCTTACAAACAAATTGAGGCAGACCCAAGTTTAGCTGTTGGACTTGCTAATTCAGCACTTGAAAGCATTATCAAAGAAATTTTAAAAGACGATAGGATTTCTAGTAAAACAACAGGCGGCGAAACTCTTTATAAATTGACATCAATAATTTTAAAGGAGTTCAACTTGACAAACGATGAACATCCTAAAGAGATTAAGACTATTGCAAGTTCACTTTTAGCGATAAACCAGACCATTGAAAAATTGCGAAGTGAAAAGACAGATTTCCATGGAAAGACCGAAGATGATTATCTAATCAATGACACGGTTTACACTTATTTTATCATCAACAGTGTTGCTACGGTTGGACTTTTTCTTAATTCATATTACAAGACAAAGTTTCCAAAGCCACAACCAACACAAGTAGTACAAGAAATAGACGACTTGCCATTTTGAGAGAGAAGGGTGAACCGCTAACATGAACTGTGCTGCAAGTGTGGCTGGACGTTGTTAGCATCATCAGCAGTTCGCTACTCGGCTTCAGTCCGGGCTTGACGGAATTCTTTGTGTACATCAAGGCCACAGAAAATGGTACTACCTGTGAAATCTAATTGATTAACTTTAGCCATGGAAATGAAGTTTTAAAATGAGCGGATATTTTACTCTTAAATTTAAGCGAGTATCCTGTCAACTCATACATAAGACCTAATGCCACACCTGCAGCAAGCCCTGTTCGTTACCTGCAAGCGTATGACGACAGCGCAACAACGAAACAGACGACTAAAAATTGAACATTAATACAAGGACAAACCATTTTGACAACAGGTGACCAACATACAGACCATATTTCAAACGGACAGCGAGTAAGCCGACACTCATTGCCGACCCTTCTGTATTTTTTATTTTCCCCACCGCACATTTTTTTTAATTCAATTTTATTGCCACCGCACAAATGGCACATTGGCTTTTGCCCGACACACAAGCCGACCCTTCGCAAAACCAAAAGAGCAATTTTTTGCCCACGCACTTATGACGACAATGCAACTATAAAACTTAACTTAGCAGACTATAAAATCTTTACATATTAACACCGAGAAATGGCGAAAAAGACGAAAGAAAATATTGAAGAACCGTTAGAGAAGAAGCTCTGGAAAGCGGCTGACAAGCTCCGTAAAAACATGGATGCTGCCGAATACAAGCATGTGGTTTTAGGACTGATTTTCCTGAAATACATCTCTGATGCTTTTGAAGAACTTTACAACAAACTAAAAGAAGGAAAAGGCGACTATGAAGGAGCCGACCCCGAAGACAAAAATGAATATGTAGCCGAAAAAGTGTTTTATGTGCCACCTTCTGCCCGTTGGACATGGCTGCAAGGCAGAGCCAAATTGCCCACCATTGGCAAAGACATTGACGATGCCATGGATGCCATTGAAAAAGACAATCCATCATTGAAAGGCGTTTTGCCCAAAGTGTATGCACAGGAAAAATTAGACAAAGGCAGTTTGGGCGGACTGGTTGACTTGGTAAGCACAGCAACTTTAGGAACAAAAGAAGCTCAAAGCAAAGACTTGTTGGGCAGAGTGTTTGAATATTTCTTAGGCGAATTTGCATTAGCCGAAGGAAAGAAAGGCGGACAGTTCTATACGCCTGAAAGTGTGGTAAAACTATTGGTTGAAATGCTTGAACCCTATGAGGGCAGAGTTTTTGACCCTTGCTGCGGAAGCGGTGGCATGTTTGTGCAAAGCGAAAAATTCATTAAAGCCCATCAGGATTACTATAAGAAAAACAAAGGCAAAAAACTTTCATTAAACCCTGCCGACCATATTTCTATTTACGGACAGGAAAGCAACCAAACCACCTGGCGACTGGCAAAAATGAACCTTGCCATTAGAGGTATTGACAGCAGTAATGTAAAATGGAACAACGAAGGCAGTTTTTTAAACGATGCACACAAAGACCTGAAGGCCGATTACATCATTGCCAATCCTCCGTTTAACGACAGCGACTGGAGCGGTGAACTCTTACAAAAAGATGCACGCTGGCAATACGGCGTGCCTCCGAGTGGCAATGCAAACTACGCATGGATACAACATTTCCTCTATCATCTTGCGCCCAACGGACAAGCCGGATTTGTCTTATCCAAAGGTTCACTCACCAGCAACAGCAGTGGCGAAGATGTGATACGCAAAGCCCTGGTAGATGGCGATTTGATTGACTGCATTGTAAACCTGCCTACCAAACTGTTTTTGAACACGCAGATACCCGCCTGCCTGTGGTTTATGAAAAAGAACAAGCAGCAGCGCAAGGGTGAGATTCTTTTTATTGATGCCCGAAACATGGGCTTTTTAATTAACCGCAGAACCCGTGACTTGAGTGCGGAAGACATACAGCAAATTGCCAAAACCTACCACAACTGGCGAACATGTGAAGGCGATTACCATGATGTGCAGGGCTTTTGTAAAAGTGCCAATTTAGAAGAAGTAAAAGCATTGAACTATGCCCTTACACCCGGCAGGTATGTAGGTCTGGCAGAGGAAGAAGATGACTTCAATTTTGCTGAACGCTTTGCCACACTGAAAGCAGAACTGGAAAAGCAAATTGCCGAAGAAGATGCATTAAATCAAAGAATAAAAAGAAATTTACAGAATATTAAAATCAACGAATTTTCAGCAATATGAATTATGACATAAAACTTATAAATAACTACGAAGGCAAGGGAAGAATTGAACTTGACCGTATGGAGTTTTTGGCCAAGCATATAAAAAGCATTGCTCAAAAGGCTTTACTGTTACAACTCTATGGATATAGTAAGGTTTCAATGCCTAAGAACTTGAATAAATACCTCCATGTGTTTTTAACACAAACTGAGGGGGTTGATGGCAATACTATTCTCACGCTGGATGCAGATAATTTTCAGAACATCCCAATGCAGTTAGATTTATTCAAAGAGAAAAAAGCTCTGAATGCACTTACCCCAATGGCTCTAGTAATTAAGTCATTCACTGCTGCTCTTTCTGATGAAGATGATAAAAATATGATTGATGAACCACTAATTGATGAACTATTAAGATTTAAAAAGTTCTTTCAAACAGATACCGAAAAAGTTTTATTGACTAACCGCAGCACTATTCCTGAAATCGAATTTTCCAGAAAAGAAATTGATAAAATTGAAAGTTTATTTAAAACAATACCTCAACCACAAAAAACAGTTGTTGCTGGTGTAATTGATGAAATGAAGTTTTCAAGGGAGCAAGTAATATTGACTACCTCTGATAATAAAAAGATTGTGGTAATTGTTGCAAAAGAGCTTTTTCAAGACTTAAAAGATTATTTCGGTCAGGAAATAGCCATCAATGGTATGGCACATTTTAAACCAGGTGGACAATTGTCATATGTGAAAATGGAAAGTTTTGGTGATGCAGGAAAAGCCGGAAAAATATTATCAAGAAAGCCGGATAAAATGACCATGCAACAACAGATAGCTTTACAAATCAGAGAAGGGAAAAAACGAAATCCAATTGATGAAATAATTGGGACATGGCCCGGAAATGAGTCAGATGAAGAATTTGAGAAAATGCTAAAAGACCTTGACTAATGAAGAACATACTTTTAGACACAAATATTCTTATTCACTTAAATAGAGGAAAGGAAATAGCCCAAAAAGTTCGTGAATATGTAAGTTCGTTTGTAGAGCCACAGGTATTTATTTCTGTAGTGAACTTGGCAGAAGCAGAAAGTTTGGTTATACAATGGAAAATGCCTGAAGAAGCTGTAAAACACCTGAGAAGCAATATGAATAAATTCGTTTGTATTGATATTGAACAAAACAATCAAACGCTTATAGATGCTTATGTAAATATTGACTGTTACAGCAAGAGAAAAATTAACGGACCTGATGGCAAACTTATTCCAAATGGTGCAATTGGAATGAAGAAGAACGATTTATGGATAGCAGCAACAGCCCATGCTTTAGATGCGGTTTTACTTACTACGGATGGCGATTTTGACCACTTAGAAAAGCTATATTTTGAAATTAAGAAGTTTTACTATGAGTGAGTGGAAGGAATTTAAATTAAAGGACTTAACTACTAAGATTGGAAGCGGTGCAACTCCAACAGGCGGAAGTAATTCTTATAAGCAAACAGGAACTTCATTGATTAGAAGTCAAAATGTCTTAGATTTTAAGTTTACATATGATGGACTTGCGTTTATTGACGAACAGCAGGCAAATGATTTAAAAAATGTAATTGTAGAAGAAGATGATGTTTTGCTAAATATTACTGGTGACAGTGTCGCTAGAGTTTGCAAAGTCCCGAAGGATGTTTTGCCTGCTAGAGTTAACCAACATGTTGCTATAATCAGAGCAGACAATAAAAAAGCAAACTCAGATTTTTTACTTTATTACTTACAAGCAATAAAGGAATATTTGCTTATATATTCTGAAATAGGTGGTACAAGAAATGCTTTGACAAAAGCCATGATTGAAAACTTGGATGTTACTCTCCCCCCGCTCCCCGAACAAACCGCCATAGCCGAAGTATTAAGCAGCTTAGACGACAAAATAGACCTGTTGCACCGCCAAAACAAAACCTTAGAGCAATTAGCCGAAACGCTTTTCAGGCAGTGGTTTGTGGAAGAGGCAGAGGAGAGTTGGGAGGGAAAAGGTTTGGATGAAATCGCAGATTTTTTAAATGGATTAGCTTGTCAAAAGTTTCCAAGAAAATCGGGTGAAAATGGTTTACCTGTTATTAAGATAAAAGAAATGAGAACTGGCATCACTGAAAGTTCAGATTGGGCAACTGCCGATGTTCCAAAGAAATACATCATTGAAAATGGTGACATGCTGTTTTCATGGTCGGGTAGTTTAGATATTGTTTTATGGTTTGGTGGTAAAGGGGTTTTGAATCAACACTTATTCAAAGTCTCATCTGACATTTATCCTCAGTGGTTTTACTATTTCTGGACTCAATATCATTTACAAGAGTTCAAAGGCATTGCTGATGATAAAGCCACAACAATGGGACACATTCAAAGACATCATTTATCTGAGGCGACAGTAATTGTGCCTCCAAAAGAAGTATTGGAAAAAATGGATGAAACCATAAATCCACTTTTTCAAAAAATCAAATCCAACACCCAACAAATCCGCACCCTTACGCAGCTAAGGGATACATTACTGCCTAAGCTGATGAGCGGGGAAATACGTCTGAATTATGATTTTAAGGATTAAAGGATAATAGGAATATGAAACACGAAGTATTGACTCATAGAATCATTGGTTGTGCCATGAAAGTGCATAGCACATTAGGCAATGGCTTTCAGGAAGTGATATATCAAAGGGCGTTAGCCATAGAAATGAGTAAGCAAGGCTTGGATTTTCAACGTGAAATGGAAATGATTGTTTTTTACGAAGGCAAAGATATTGGCACCCGCAGAGTGGATTTTTTTGTGGAAGGCATTATTATGGTGGAATTGAAAGCATTAATAAAACTGGAAGATGTGCATCTGGCACAAGCTATGAACTATTGTCAGGCATACAACCTGCCAATAGGTCTGCTGATAAATTTCGGTGCCAAAAGTTTAGAGTTCAAGAGAGTGTATAATGTCAATCATCCTGACAATAAAGACTACATCAAAAACAATCCTAAAATCTCAAAATCCTCAAAATCCTAATTCTGACAATGGCAGAAAATAAAAACAATTCATCCGACATCATCTTGTATAGTTCCCCCGAAGGAAACATAAAGGTAGAAGTCATTTATTCGGGGGAAACCTTTTGGCTAACCCAAAAACGGATGGCTGAACTTTTTGGCGTAGAAGTTCCAGCCGTGAGTAAACACCTTGCAAATATCTTTGAATCAGGCGAATTGGTTCAGGAGGCAACTGTTTCCATTTTGGAAATAGTTCAACAGGAAGGCAGCCGAAACGTAACCCGAAAAATGGAGTTTTACAATCTGGACGCCATTATTGCTGTGGGTTACAGGGTAAACAGCCGTCAGGCAACCCAATTCCGAATTTGGGCTACCAAAACCCTTCGGGAGTTTATCATCAAAGGTTTTGTGCTGGACGATGAACGCCTGAAACAAGGAAAACGCTTTGGTAAGGACTATTTTGATGAACTCTTAGAACGCATCCGTGAGATACGGGCAAGCGAAAGGCGTTTTTATCAAAAAATTACCGACATCTACGAGCAGTGCAGCATTGACTACAATAAAGAAGCGGACATCACACAAACCTTTTTCAAAACCGTTCAGAACAAATTGCATTGGGCAATTACGGGCAAAACGGCTGCTCAAATCATTGCCGAAAGAGCCAAAGCATCAGAGCCGAACATGGGCTTACAAACTTGGAAAAATGCACCTTCAGGCAAGATTATGAAAACCGATGTGAGCATTGCCAAAAACTACCTGATTGAAAAGGAAATCAAAGAACTGGAACGAGTGGTTACCATGTATCTGGACTATGCCGAAAATCAGGCTGCAAGGCAGATACCGATGAAAATGGCTGATTGGGTGCAGAAAATTGATGCGTTTCTGCAATTCAATGAATACAAAATTTTGAAGGATGCAGGAAAAGTAAGCCATGAAGTTGCCAAGAAACTAGCTGAAAAAGAATATGAGAAATACCGCATCAAACAAGACAAGACTTTTGAAAGCGATTTTGATAAAGAGGTAAAAAAGATAACACCTCCCAAGAAGAAGAAATGAGCAAACCCATCACCGAAAATATCATTGAGCAGTCAGCGATTGAAATTTTGCAATCGCAGGGATGGGAATACGCCAACGGCAAAGAGATTTCACCCGAAGGGCTTTTTTGTGAAAGAGAAAATTTCAGTCAGATTGTTTTGATCAATCGGTTGAGAACTGCCATTGCCAAAATCAATCCTACAATTCCTTTAGATGCACAAGAAGCAGCCGTTCAAAAGGTGTTGCGTATTGCTTCACCTGACTTGTTGCACAACAACGAAGAATTTCACCGTCTGTTAGTGGAGAAAGTAAAAATACCTTATCAGGAAAACGGTTATGAACGCAGCCACGAAGTTGCATTGATTGACTTTGAGCATCCTGCCAACAATCAGTTTTTGGTAGTGAATCAATACACCATCATTGAAAACAATCAGAATAAACGACCTGATGTTTTGCTGTTTGTAAATGGGTTGCCTTTGGTAGTGGTTGAACTGAAAAATGCAGCCAGTGAAAATGCAGACATCAAAAGTGCTTATCAGCAAATACAAACTTACAAATCGATTATTCCAAGTTTATTTACTTACAACGCCATCTGCATTTTATCAGACGGTTTGGAATGTAAAGCAGGAAGCGTTTCAGCAGATTTGAGCCGATACATGACATGGAAAACGGCTGACGGTATAAAAGAAGCATCACGATTTAAGCCACAATTAGAAACCTTATTGAAAGGCATGTTGCAGCCAGCAACTCTTTTGGATTTAGTTCGCAACTTCATTGTGTTTGAAAAGTCGAAAAAGGAAGATGCAAAAACGGGGTTAATACAAATTCAGACCGTAAAGAAATTAGCCGCTTATCATCAATTCTTTGCAGTAAACAAAGCCGTTCAATCAACTGTAAACGCATCAGGTGAAAACGGAGATAAACGAGGCGGTGTAGTTTGGCATACACAAGGTTCAGGTAAAAGTTTGAGTATGGTTTTCTATTCAGGAAAACTCATCACTTCACCCGAAATGAAAAATCCAACCATTGTGGTAATTACAGACCGTAATGATTTGGACGACCAATTGTTTGACACTTTTGCTTCATCAGTTCAATTGCTGAGACAAGAACCCGTTCAGGCAGAGAACAGGGAGCATTTGAAAGAATTGTTGAAAGTGGCAAGTGGTGGCATTGTATTTACTACCATTCAAAAGTTTTTACCCGAAAACAACAAATCGGTTTACGACCAACTTTCTGACCGTAAAAATGTAGTGGTGATTGCAGATGAAGCACACAGGACACAATACGGTTTTGAAGCGAAATTAGTTGATGAAAAAGATAAAGAAACCAAAGAAGTAATCGGAAAACGTATTGCTTATGGTTTTGCCAAATACATGCGTGATGCTTTGCCAAACGCAACCTACATTGGTTTTACAGGAACACCCATTGAAGGCACAGACGTAAACACTCCGCAGGTTTTCGGCAATTACATTGACCGATACGACATTAAAGATGCTGTTGATGATGGAGCAACAGTTAAAATTTTCTATGAAAGTCGATTGGCTAAAGTAAATCTGGACGAAGAAGGCAGAAGATTAATTGAAGAATTTGACAAGGAATTAGAGCAGGACGAAGAACTCACAGAAAAGCAGAAAGCAAAAGCCAAATGGACAAAGTTGGAGGCCATTGTTGGGCATCACGACAGAGTTAAAAATTTAGCAAAAGACATTGTAACACATTTTGAAAAACGGCAAACTGTTTTTGAAGGCAAAGCAATGATTGTAGCCATGAGCCGAAGAATTGCAGCCGACCTTTACAAAGAAATTATCGCACTTCGCCCCGATTGGCACAATGATGATTTGACCAAAGGAGCTATAAAAGTGGTAATGACAACCAACAGTGCAGACGGTCCTGAATTTTCAAAACATCATACCACCAAACAACAACGCAGGGATTTATCGGAACGGATGAAAGACCCTGCTGATGAATTGAAATTGGTAATTGTTCGGGATATGTGGCTGACTGGTTTTGATGCTCCTTGCTTGAATACTATGTATGTTGACAAGCCCATGAGAGGACACAACCTAATGCAAGCTATTGCAAGAGTAAACCGTGTTTTCAAAGACAAGCCAGGCGGTTTGATTGTGGACTATTTAGGCATTGGAACAGANNGGTGGAAAGGGCGACCCTGCCGAGAACATTGAAAAAGCATTTGAAATTTTCAAAGAGAAATTGGAAGTCGTTCAGCAAATGTTCAATGAAGACAGCATCACCCGTAACGATATTTTAGTTGAAGAACCCGAAGCATATTATGAAGGCAGTTTCAAATTCAACTACCGCAGATTTTTTGTTGTAGATGCACAGGAAAAACTCTCCATCATTCTGCAAGCAGAAGAACACATTTTAGGCTTACAGGATGGCAAAGAAAGATTTATCAGAGAAGTAAGTTTGTTAAGTCAGGCACTTTCACTTTGTATTACCAAAGAAGAAGTTCAACCACATTTACCCGAAGTTGCGTTTTTCCAAGCCATGAAAGCAAGGTTGGCAAAATTTGATGCTCCAATTGGCGGTGGCAAATCAGATGTAGAAATTGAAACTGCGATTAAGCAAATAGTTGATGAGGCATTGAGCAGCGATAAAGTAATTGACATTTTTGATGCAGCAGGAATTGACAAACCCGAAATTTCAGGACTAGAAATATTATCAGACGAGTTCCTTTTGGAAGTTCAGGGAATGCAGCATAAAAATTTAGCAATCGAATTGCTAAAAAAGATTCTGAACAACGAACTGAAAGTAAGAGCCAAGACAAATCTTGTAAAGAGCAAGAAACTTTTAGAAATGTTGGAAGGTGCTATAAAACGCTATCAAAACAACTTGCTGACAACGGCTGAAATTATTCAGGAACTCATCAACATTGCCAAACAAATTAAAGAAGCTGACAAGGAAGGAGAAAAACTCGGTCTGAATAATGATGAAGTTGCTTTTTACAATGCCCTCGAAATAAACGACAGTGCAGTTCAAGTTTTGGGTGACGACACATTAAAAGAAATTGCAAGAGAAATCGCAGACAAAGTAAGAGCAAACGCAACAATTGACTGGACAATTAGAGAAAGTGCAAGAGCAAAACTCATGGTGCTTGTAAGGCGGACATTAAACAAATACGGCTATCCACCAGACAAGCAACAAAAGGCAATTGACACAGTATTAAAGCAAGCAGAATTATTAGCAGACAATTTAACAGCATGAGAACAAGCCAACGCACAGGTGTAAGCACATTTGCAAGCCGCACAAGCCCAAGCTCAGGGCAAAGCTTGCAAAAGAGCTTCCACCTTTCCCTCGCAGACAAAATTGAAACCACTTGCGGTTCACGAACACCTTTAAAAAACAATTATGAAGTGAGTAATTAAAAAATCTTCTCCCCTAGTGAAAACAAAATACGCAACCGCAAAGTCCAACACGACACGGGCAATGACAGTGAAACTCAACGACAATGGTTTTCAGACACGGTGGACAAGAACGCCAGCTGGTAACAGCGGTTTTGCGTCATGCGGGGTGAAGTGCTTAAATTCAAGTGCAGTTTTTCAATTTAACTTTAGTGCTGGGTTGACAGTTTTGTTCCCTGAAATCCCGCACGAACGCAAAGCCGCAAAACGTTATGTGTCACCCTATTGAAGCATCCTGCACATATACAATCATCCATGACTTTGCCACCCGACCCAACGCTATTTTTAGCACATGGCAAGGCACACAAAACCCAGACACAAGGCCAACCTTGCCAAGAGCTAAAAATGCTAACACACTGCCTACCCACCCCAGCTGACGAATATCTATCATCAGTAGCAATGCACTTCAGCAATATATCTTTATTCAATACACCAAGCCTACCCACCACCCAACTGGCAGACAATTAATAATTTGCCTTTGACAATGACAGCAAACAGGTTATAAAAACTTAACTTAGCGACAAAACATTTAAGTGGACACAGCATATAGTGATATGAACGATACCAAACAAGTAAAAACAAAAAAGCGGGTTGCAGACCATGGAGAAGTGTTTACAAGTGACCGTGAAGTAAACGCAATGCTTGACTTGGTAAAGCAAGAAACAGAACGCACGACCATTGACTGGACAATTAAAGAAAGCGTGCAATCAGCATTAAGACGAAACATCCGAAGGATTTTACGCTTACGCGGTTATCCGCCAGACTTGCAAGAGAAAGCTGTTGAGACAGTAATCACACAGGCAAAGATGCTTGCTGAAGATTTATTAAATGGTGATAAAGAAAATTAGCAGACGCACCAAGTCAGGCACATTATACATCATTAGTAAAGTTTAGGTGTGGTAACTCAAACTTAGCTAATATGGGCGGTTCTTAGGAACTGCCCTTTTTTATTTGTAATTTAGTCGGACAATAGTGTAAAAAAATGATAAATGAATAGTTTCTTCCTACTCTTTCATCATTACATCGCAAATGCTGGGATAATGGTCAGATAAATGCAGGGGGAATGTTTGGTGTTGAATGGGGATGATGGGTTTGCGAAGCAACATCACATCAATACGCAGGGTAGGTGAAATACTATCGTACGTATTGCCTAAGCCAAATCCGGTTTTTAGAAAGGCATCTTGTAATCCTTTACTGAGCTGGTGGTATACATAAGAAGAAGGCACTGCATTTAAATCGCCACAAAACACAAAGGGTAGCCCCGTTGTATCCATCACTGCACGAATACGGACTGCCTGAGCTACATGCACCTTATCAAAATAACGCAGTTTTGCAAAGGTAGATTTTTGTAAAAAAAGTGTAGTATCAGGTTTATAGAACTGCGATTCAACCGGCATGGCCTGACTGCTGTGCAAATTCATGGAACGCAAATGGGCATTGATGATACGGAACCTTTGTTGCCCATATTGAATGGTAACCCATTGAAAATCTTCTTTAAAATGCTCGGGATTGGGCAATGGAATGACGGCAGAATCAACAATCGGTAAACGCGAAAAAATGACAATACCATTTTGCTGTAGGTTATTCCCATCAATGCCAAATGAAAAATTATTGACAAAAGCTGTGTAGGGATAATGCAAAGAATCGCGGATATAAGGCAAGGTGGAACGAAATTTTTTCCCCGTAGCGGTTGCAAAGTCCTGAAAGCAAAGAATATCGGCATTCGATTGTTGAATAAAGGCAAGCATTTGCCGACGGGGATTGCCGGGTATATCATTTGCAATGGAAGCATTTAAAAATTCGTTCACATTCCATGATACAATACGAATGCTGCCTGCAGATTTTTCCATTGTAAAGGGTTTTCCGGGATGAAACCCCCAAACCGAACGAATATTGGTATATCCGCAAGCCAATACTAAGAAAAACAACCAACTGTATTTTTTAAATAGCAGAAATGATATCAGGCAAACCCCAATCATCCCTGCCAACAGCAATGGGAAAGCCAGCGATAGAAAAGTCATAGGCCAAAAATGAATCGGGTTTACAAAGGGTGTAAGTACCGATAGCGCATACACACCACTATAGCCTATGCAAACAATTCCTGTAAATTTTTTGAAAACAGCTATTGCAAAAAAAGCCATAATGGGTTATAAATCTTTACTGGCCTTTTTTAAAAATTCTTTTTCTTCCTCACTCAGCATGTGGTAGCCATGCTGGTTAATTTTATCCAAAATATCATCTAAACGCTGTTGGGTAATATTCGGTGTTTTTTGAAAGGGCTTTGTATTGCTCTGGTAAAACAGTTTTTCTTTGATAGTTGCAGTTTTGTTTTTCTTTTCCGGATTAAATAGATCATCTACCCATTGTACCGTACGGTGCATCCAGTTGCCCCAGTCTTTGCCTCTTTTTAATTGGCGTATGTATAAGAAACCCACCATGCCGCCTGTTAAATGAGCAATGGCATTACCGCCGTTTTGGCTGGCAATGGTTGCGTAATCAATGGCTACAAAAATTAAGGTTAGTACCCAAATGGGAATACCTCCGTTAATAAGTGGAAAAATTCTATAATCGGGGGCTAAGGTGGTAGTTGCCACGGCAATACCCATTACCGCTGCACCTCCGCCCATTAATGCAGGAGTAAATGCAATGTTTTGGTATAATGCAGGAATTAAGTTAACACTCAACACAAATGCAATACCGCCAAAAAAGCCTCCATACAAGTAAATGGGCATAATATTTTTATTGCCGGCTAAATCTTGTAAAATATAACCAAAAGCCCATATCCATAAAACGGTGCTGATAATACCCCAAACGCTGTAGGTGGTGAACATATAGGTAAGAATGGTCCATATTCTGGGGAAGAAAATTGCTGTATCGGCGGGTAGTGTCAGCCAGTTTACAATTTGTTTTTGAAAAAACAGGCCTGCGGTTGCATTGCTATCGTAAGAAAGGAAGTAAACAATTTTGATGAAAGTAAGCGATACAAAAAAAAGTGCATTCAGAATAATCAAAAAAACCAGTGCATTATTGTTTTCACCTAATAAAGGTCTTCTGCGGGTATTATGCATTTCGCTCAGGTTCATACATTAAAATTGCAAAAAATTACGCAATTAGAAGGTTAAATTGCTTTAATAAAACGAACTTCTGTTGTTTTTGTTCCAGAAATACACCAAAATAATACCTACCAAAGCACCGCCTAAGTGGGCAAAATGGGCCACATCATCGCCGGCTGAGTTTTTAATGCCTAAGTACAACTCAAATGCGGCATACATGATTACAAACCATTTGGCTTTAATGGGTACAAAGAAGTATAAGTAAATTTTTGTATTGGGAAACAAATAGCCAAAGGCAGCCAAACAGCCAAAAACGGCTCCCGATGCACCAATGGTAGCTTCATTAAGACGGTCTAAGAAATTAACTTTGTACAGTTGTTGGGTGGTGGGGTCTAAACTATTAAAAGCATCAATTAAGTGCTGGGTTTGAAAGTACAACACAATTAAGTGGCTAAAAGCGGCACCCAAACCACAAATAATATAAAAGGTTAAAAAACGTTTGGGCCCCCAAAGGTTTTCTAATACAGAGCCAAACATCCATAAAGCAAACATATTGAAGAAAATATGTTCAAATCCGCCATGCATAAACATGTGCGTAATCAATTGCCAGGGTTTGAACAATGGGCTTTGAAAGGTGTGCAGGGCAAACAAATCATCCATATTAATGAAACCTTGCCTGCCAATCGTTATTTGTGCCAGAAATACCAAACCATTAATAATGATCAGGTTTTTAATCACCAATGGTAAAATCTGAAATCGTCCGGGCCTGAATTCTGTCATGCTACAATATTATGGGTTTATAAATGCTTCTTTTAACCGAAGCTGCACAATGTTTTCAATATGGAAGGTATGCGGAAACATATCTACCGGCTGCACCTTTGTAACGGTGTATTTTTCATCCAGCAAAGCCAAATCTCTTGCCTGTGTGGCCGGATTACAGCTTACATATACCACCAAAGGGGCAGCAATATCCAATAATTTCCGTGTTAATTTTTCGTTCATGCCTGCCCTTGGCGGATCGGTAATAATCACATCAGGACGGCCATTTTGTTCAAAAAAATCATCGGTACAAACTTTGTTCACATCCCCGGCAAAGAAGGCGGCATCCTGAATGCCGTTTATGGCAGCATTTTCTTTGGCATCTTCAATGGCTTCGGGAACCGTTTCCACCCCAACAATTTTTTTGGCCTGTTTGCTTACAAAAATACCAATACTTCCGGTTCCGCAATATAAATCATACACGGTTTGCGTGCCATTTAATTCGGCCAATTCGCGAATGAGGCGGTACAGTTGTTCACCCTGTGCAGTATTGGTTTGAAAGAATGATTTAGGCCCAATTTTAAATTGAAAATCTTCCAGGGTTTCAATAATAAAACCTGGCCCTTTCCAGGTATGCACGGGCAAATCATAAATGCTGTCGTTAAATTTTGGATTGATGGTATACAGCAGGGTGGTAATTTCAGGAAATTGGCGGTCAATGTTTTGCAGCAGAGCTTCGCGCAGCGGTTTGTCTTCATAGCCCATTACAATATTCACCATCAGTTCGCCCGAACGGGCCAAACGAATCATAACATTCCGCAGCCATCCGGTATGCAGGCGTGCATCATAAAAGGGAATGTTTTGTTGCCGGCCAAAAGCCACAATGGCCTTCCTGATGGCATTGGCCGGTTCGTTTTGCAGGTAACAGGTATCTATTTCCACCACCTTATCAAAAACTCCTTTGGCATGAAAACCACCATAGCCGGCTACTTCGTTCCCGGCAATTTCATGGGCCGGCAGTTGTTTAAAATCGGCTTTGGGAATGTATTTTTTATTGGAAAAAGTAAACTCTAATTTGTTGCGGTAGCCCTTGGTTTCGGCAGCGCCCACAATGGGATCAAACGGTGGAAGGTTAATTTTGGCAATACGGATAAGATGGTCGCTAACCTGTTTTGCCTTGTATTGTAATTGCAAGGCATAAGGCAGCATTTGCCAGGAACATCCGCCACAGGTACCAAAATGACTGCAAAAAGGTTGTTCGCGTTGAGGCGATAATTGTGTAAAGGCAATCGCTTCACCCTCCGCCCAATCTTTCTTGTTTCTGTGCAATAATACATTTACCACATCACCGGGTACTGCTTTTTCAATAAACAGCACTTTCCCGTTTATACGAGCAATGGATTTGCCTTCGGCAGCATAATCTTCTACCAAAATATTTTCCAGAATAATTCTTTCCTTCTTTTTTCTCACAGGCGCAAAAATAACATCCTAAGCCTTTGATTGCGTATTTACAACTATTAAAAAAGGTTTTTATGGAAGGATTAACGCAACCTTTACTACCATTCCTTACATTTACAATATCTATTTTTACAGTATGAAGAACCTCCGCCTCGTTTTTTGCATCGCATTGTTGTTACCCTTTTGTGTCATAGCACAACAAAAAAAAACACCCGTTCACACTACTTCTGCAACCGGGCATAACATACATATACAATTAAAACCATTTAAAAACACCACTATTTATTTGGGTACCTATTATGGCAAGGGTAAAACATTAGCCGATTCTGCCGTGCTAAACAGCAATAGCGAAGGTGCTTTTAAAGGCAGTAAGTCCTTAACGGAAGGGATTTATTTTGTGGTATCGCCCCAATACACCATACAATTTGAAGTGTTGATTGGTAAAGAACAGCATTTTAACATTGTGGCCGATTCAGCTAATAAATTGCATCCCTTAATTACCGGCTCACCCGATAATACTTTGTTTTTGCAATATTCTCAAGAAAGTTACCGGTTGGGTAGTGATATAGATGCCCTGCAAAAATCATTGGCCTTGCAACATACCCGTGCTGATTCTTTAAAGATAGAAGCACAATTAAAAAGCCTTTCTGAAAAATTACACCAGAGCCGCGAAAATATTATTCATCAACACCCTAACTCATTACTCGCTTTTTTATTACAAGCCATGCAGCGCCCCGAAATACCTGCTATACCGGTAGTAAACGGCAAGCCCGATTCGTTGTATCCTTTCAGATATGTAAAAGAACATTATTGGGATGATGTGTTGTTTAATGATGACCGCTTGCTGCATACACCCTTCTTCGAACCAAAATTAGATGATTATTTTAAGTATTATGTATCACCAGCGCCCGATTCTATTATCAATGAAGTAAATTATATGTTACTCTCTGCCCGTACCGGTAAAGAAATATATCCGTATTTGCTTACCAAATTCACCAACAAATACCTCAATCCCGAATACATGGGGCAGGATAAAGTTTTTCTTTTTTTATATGAAAACTTTTATGCCAAAGGCGATACCGTTATTCTGAATGCCGAATCTAAAAAAATGATTACGGACAGGGCTTATAGTATGATGGCCAATCAAATTGGTGCACAGGCACCCGAACTGAATTTAACCGATACAGTAGGTAAAAATATTTCCTTATACAGTTTAAAGGCGCCATTTACCGTAGTAGTATTCTGGGATCCCACCTGTGGTCACTGCAAAGAAGAATTGCCCCGTATTGATTCTATATACAAAGCACGCTGGAAGGCGATGGGGGTAAAATTATACAGCGTAAATGTAAATGAAGCAAGAATGGATGATATGAAGCAGTTTGTTCAGGAGCATCATTTTAGTCCCGATTGGTTGATTACCTATCAAACCAAAGAAGCCCGGTTAGCTGAACAAAAAGCCAATGAACCCAATTACCGGCAATTGTATGATGTGTTTAAAACACCTACTTTGTATTTGTTAGATGATGAAAAGCACATCATTGCCAAACAATTAACCATTGAGCAGATAAATAATTTGATGCAGGTTAAACGCACTCAAAAACAATAAAAGCATTTTTTCTTTCCTAATGTAAACAGCTTGATGTATTTTACTGGTTCAAACATTGCGGCTATTCCTTTTAAATAGGCAGGCTGCTTAAAACAGACGATATGCAATACATCAAAGCTTTATTCCTACTGCTTTTAATATCTACTTCCGCTGAAATGGTAATGGCACAAAGTGCAGTCACTTCTCCGTTTGATACCACCATGTATGGTCGAAATGAAAAAGCCGGACACTATGTGCATACAAGAGGTATCAATATGTACTATGAAACCTATGGCAACGGTGCCCCCTTGCTGATTATACATGGCAATGGCGGTTCCATCAATAATTTTCTANNCAATAATTTTCTATATCAAATACCTTATTTCTCAAAAGAATATCGGGTAATATTAGCCGATAGCCGGGCACAGGGCAAAACAACCGATACCGGCGATTCATTAAGTTATGAAATGATGACTGATGATTTAAATGCCCTGCTCGATACCCTGCAAGTAGACTCCTGCTATGTAATTGGCTGGAGCGATGGCGGCATTAACGGTTTGTTGCTGGCTATTCGCCACCCTGATAAAGTAAAAAAATTAGCCGTAACCGGCGCCAATTTATGGCCCGATACAACCGCCATTGACCCTTGGGTACGCCAATGGGCACTACATTTAAACGATACTTTGGCCAAAATGCCCGCCACCCCGGCGGTAAAAAGAGAACGCAAGTTGGCACATTTGCTATCGTACGAACCGCATATTACCCTGGCACAACTGCATACCATACAATGTCCCACATTGGTGATTGGTGGCGATCATGATGTGATACGCCCCATTCAAACCCTGCTGATAGCAGAAAACATTCCCCAATCGTATTTATGGATTTTACCCAATTCCGGCCATTCCACCCCCATTGTGTATAAAGACGATTTTAACCGGCAGGTCGATTTGTTTTTTAAAACACCCTACCGCAACATTGAAAAAGAGGCGCGGTTTGAATAACCCATCGGTTAAAAATTACCCGGCCGGTAGCACCCCTCTTCGATACTGCTTCAAAACAACAGCGTTGCGCAACGCTGTAACTCCGTAATTGCCTGCCGGAATGATGGGCGATTGCTTAATTTAAATGTCATTAACAATCTTGATCTGATATACTTGCCCAAAAAACTAAAATGACTTTTGGATAGGTTCAATTGAAATGAAGTTTGGATGCAGCTAAAGCACTACAAAATTTACAAATCATTTCATAGAAATAAAACTGAGTGTAAGTTTACTATCTGATTGAAATGATTTTAATTTTCAATATTCAGTTTCCTATCAGTTAAGATATTTTTTAACTTCTTTACGTTAAATTGATATATATAAAAAAGAATATTTTATTAGGGGGAATAAATCATTACAGCATAGTGCAGGACAGTTGGTAAAATAACATTTTTTATTTTTAGGTAATTAAAATAATTTATCGCTATTGATTTTTATCTGACTAATGCTACTAATTATTAGTTATATAGCGTAATATTTTTATTTTAATGTTTAATAATTAATCTAAAACTGATTGCTATGCTAAAAAAACTACTTCTGTTTTTAAAACAGAAAAGAGGCTCAATGATTGTTTTCTTTCTGTTTTTCTCATCATTTTCAATTGCCCAGCAAAAAATTACAGTAAATGGAACTGTTGTGGGAGAAAATGATGTTCCATTGTCAGGTGTGTCTGTGCACGTAGCAGGAACTACAACCGGCATCACTACGGATGCGCAAGGAANNTAATAAAGGTGCTACGCTTGTTTTGTCGTTTGTGGGTTACGAAGAAAAGCAAGTAAAAGTAAATAATGGAGGAAGTGTTGGAAATATTCAGATGGTTTCAACAGCTTCTGCTGCATTAGGGGAAGTGGTGGTAGTGGGTTATGGTAAACAGAAAAAAGTAAGTGTAATTGGTGCAATTTCCTCTATTTCTGCTAAAGAAATATTACAAAGTCCTTCGTCTAGTCTAGCGACGACATTAGCTGGTCGATTACCAGGACTAATTTCGATTCAAAGAGATGGAGATCCTGGTAGACCTAACTTAGATATATTTATTCGTGGAAGAAGCACCCTTAATAACCAAACTCCCTTGATATTGGTTGATGGAATAGAAAGAGACTTTAACCTTTTAGATCCTAATGATATTGCAACTGTTTCAATTTTAAAAGATGCATCAGCAACGGCAGTATATGGCGTGCGTGGGGCTAATGGAGTAATCTTAGTAACCAGTCGCCGTGGTAAGGCTGAAAAGACGGAAATAAGTTTTTCTATGGATCAGGCAGGAAATTCTTTTACAAGATATCCAAAAACTGTTAACGCATATGACTATGCGACATTGTTAAATCAAGCTTTAATTAATGATGGTGGCCAAGCTAAATATACACAATCAGATTTGAATCATTATAAGAATCATGATGAACCGGCCCTTTATCCGGATAATAATTGGTCAAAAATATTTATTAGAAATGAAGCTCCACAAAGCAGATATAACCTGAACATTTCTGGAGGAAATACACAATTCAAATATTTTGTTTCAGCTGGATATTATTCAGAACAAGGTGTATATAGGACAGTTTATAATTCTGCATTTAATTACAATCCTGCATTTTTTAATAAAAGATATAATTTTCGATCAAATATTGATGCCAATATTTCTAAAAGCCTAGTATTGACGTTAAATACTTCGGGTTATTTGTCAAAAATAAATTCCCCTGGTTACAGTAAGAATGTTTCTTCAATTGTAGGAGATAACATACATATTACACCAGCAAATGCGTATAATTTATTGGACCCTCAAGGACATGTACTTTCTTATCCATCTGCAGTAAATGGGCCTACCTATGGCTTTCTCAATAGAAGTGGATTTATTCAGGAAGATTTAAATAATATAAATTCAACTTTTGCGCTNNTTCAACTTTTGCGCTTGAACAGAAGTTGTCTTCTATTGTAACTGGTTTATCTGTGAAAGTTCAATACTCATTCGATGGGGTTACTCAAAATACTCAACAAAGATCTCAATCATTTGCGCAATATTATGCAAATAAAGTCCAAGCACAAAATGGTACTGATAGTGTTACTTATGTTCCAAGGTCTTCTCAACTTCAAGACGCGCCATTAACCTCTGCACAGTTATTTTCTTATTCTTCGCATACTAACCTGCAGGCATCAATAAATTATGCCAATAACTTTGGAAAGCACGCAATTACGGGACTTATCTTATATAATCAGGATAAAAAAATTATAAATATTGATCTGCCTTATAATTTAATTGGTATTGCAGGTAGGGCAACCTACAATTACGATGAAAAGTATTTCGGCGAAGTTAACTTTGGATATAATGGATCAGAACAATTCGCAAAAGGTAAACGATTTGGTTTTTTCCCCTCTTTCTCTGCTGGATGGTTAATTTCCAAAGAGGATTTTTTTAAGAATATAAAGTTTGTAAACTCCTTTAAGATTAGAGCAACTTATGGATTGGTTGGCAATGATAGATTTAATGCTGCAAGATTTTTGTATCTTGATGATTACCAAATTACAGGGTCTGCATGGCCATCTTTAGGGTCAAGTGTGGTTGAGAATTTAATTGGAAATCCAAATGTTACTTGGGAGACATCTAAGAAAGCTAACATAGGCATTGATGCTGTTTTATTTAATAATTTAACTTTGACTGCAGATTATTTTACTGAAAAAAGAGATAATATATTATACCAGAGAGGCACAGTACCAATCTTATTTGGATCAACCGCTCTTCCCCCCGTAAATTTAGGAAAAGTCGACAATCATGGTTTTGAGATTGATATTAATTATAATAACCGGGTATCAGATAATTTTTCCTATTTTATAAAAGGAAATTTATCTTATGCAAGAAATAAGATAATTTATTTGGATGAACCTAAGTTGCCGTCAAATTATGCCGTGCTCACAAGGGCAACAGGCTTTCAGATTGGCCAGTACTTTGGCTACAAAGTTGCCGGATATTTCAAGGATCAGAACGATGTTATAATAATTCTCCAAGTCAAACAAGCCTTGGAGGAACTCCTCAACCTGGCGATTTTAAATATGTTGATGTGAATCATGATGGTAAGATTAATAATGCAGATATTGTCCCAATAGGAAACAGTACAGTTCCAAATTACACTACAGGTTTTGCCCTTGGATTTAATTATAAAGCATTTGATTTCAGTGTTTTATTTCAAGGTGCATTTCAAGTTTCACAATATGTTTCAGGGCAAGGCCTATATGAAACCTATAATTTCTTCACACAACATTTATATGCCTGGACCCCTGAACGGGCTACACAAGGGTTAAAAATAGATTATCCAAGACTTTCATTAGTAAATCAAAATAATAAGCAAACAAATGATTTCTTTCTTGACAACGGGGCATTTATACGCTTGAAAAATGCAGAAATTGGTTACACTTTAACAAATCGTTTCACAAAAAAAATATTCGCAAAAAAAATAAGATTTTATGCAAATGGATTCAATATTGCTATTCTATGGGATGCCACGCGATATAAAAACTATGATCCTGAATATGCTTCAGGTGTAGGAAGCACAACTCCAATTTCAAGAGTGCTAAACTTTGGAGTGAACATAATCTTTTAGAAATCTTCAGATAAATAATAATAGCAATTTAAACTTAAATAATATGAAATCGAATAAATTCTCAATAATCATTTTACTTATTTTTCTAATTATTTTTAATAGTTGTAAAAAAAATATTTTAGATGTAACTCCAAGCGGCAGAATAGATGTAAGTATTGTTTTTAATGATGAAGCTACAGCAAAAAATTACTTAGCAACTGTTTATACCCAATTACCCCATTACCTAAATAATTACTGGTGGTTTTCAATGTTAGCACCGAAAAGCGATGAAGCTGCTGACGGTGATTATGGTGTAAATGCATTATCTACTTCACAATGGAATTCGGGTCAGTTATCTCCTAGTTATAATCCACTCGGAATCAATCAGACTCCCTCAACAAATTATTGGGATGTTGATTGGAAAGGTATTAGAAATGCAAATATTTATTTAGAAAACGTTGATAAAGTTCCAAACATGTCGGAAAGTGAAAAAGTTGAAACTAAAGCCGAAGCTAGGGGATTAAGAGCCTATTTTTATTTTGAGCTTTTGAGGAATTATGGTTCGGTTCCAATTATTACTAATTCATTGCCTGTTAATTACGATTTTACGAAAATAAAAAGAAGTACTAATGATTCATGTGCTCATTTTATAGCTTCAGAATGTGAACAGGTTTATAATTCTCTAAGTACTACTTATATCAAAAGAAATAGTTCGGAAGTTAATCGTATAAGTGGAGCATTTGCGTTAGCATTAAAATCAAGGGCTTTATTATATAATGCAAGCCCACTCAATAATCCTACAAACGATAAATCAAAATGGCAAGAAGCTGCCAATGCCGCAAAAGCAGTTCTCAACCTGGCTGATCAGGGCTATTTTTCTTTATATGCTAATTATGCTTCAATTTTTACGA
>JABAOH010150438.1_pt1 | contig 27240 bp, 21 predicted proteins | sample 7062181 | NCBI WGS metagenome assembly JABAOH01 (sample SAMN14538630, study PRJNA623070) | marine sediment metagenome | biome: marine biome [ENVO:00000428]; feature: marine pelagic biome [ENVO:01000023]; material: deep marine sediment [ENVO:00002113]; isolation source: pool of 5 deep marine...
CGCCTCCTGCAGGGCGCGAAGTCCGCCGGCGTGGTCGGAGTGCGCGTGCGAGTTGAGCAACACTTTCACGTCGGCGATGTCGAAGCCGAGTTTCGCGATGCTCGCCATGATCAGCGGGGCGGTTTCGGGATAGCCGCCGTCGATCAATACGTGGCCCTCGGGCCCGGTGAGCAGGAAGGCGGTGACGCCGGTGGCGCCGACGTAGTAGAGGTTGCCAGCGATGCGGAACGGCTCATCGGGCACCGAACGGTTTCTCTTGATCGCCGCGCGCCACTGTATGCCGGCGACCACGACAAGAGTGATCGCCGCTCCCAGCAGTACGGCCCGCCGACGTCGCTTGATGAAATGCAGCATCCTCCTCGTTCTCAGGTCGCTGCTTCATGGGGGTCAAGCGACTCGTTGCCGCGGGATACGGGCTCGGCTGTCACCGGGCCGTCGAACGGCGGCGTCGCAGGCGCATACGCCGGTTAGACGGCGCGGGTTGTTTCCCCTCGTCAGATCCGCCTCCCAAAGGATAACAACCCGGACCGGGCGTCCTTCGATCTGGGAAGCAACCCGGAATCCTGATCTGAGGGTAGCAACGCGGCACCAAGATCCGGCGGATACGTTCGAGCGTGCCCCAATACCTTCTAGTCATCCTGTTCCAGCGTCCGTCTAACTCCTTCTTCAACTGCCATCCTAACACCCGCGCCATCACGAACACTGTCCGGGATGGCCACCTAAACGCTCAGGGTCGGCGGCCGATTGTTCGAGATGGGCACCAAAAAATAGCGACACTCGATCTCTGCGACCAGCAACGCTACGCGGGCAAACGCAGCCAACGACCGCAACGTTGTAGTCGGCTTCGGCAACGCGTGGACCGCAGCGTCAAAAGGGCAGCAATCCACCGGTGAGAGGCAGATCGCCGATCACGCTCGCCGACGGGTCAAGCGACGGAAGACCGTCGAACTCTGGCAGGACTTTAGGAGAAACGCGTGACCGCTACGCCACGACTAGAAGCGCAGTCGTGTACATGATGACGAGGCCCGCCACCAACCCCAGCGCGTTGAGCGGCGCCGTCCACCCCGCCTCCGACTCGCGCCGGATCAGTTTGCCGATCTCATACACCACCTGGAAGATCGCGCCGGCCCCCAGGGCGAGGAAGAAGACCGCAAGCCCCGGCTGGTAGGTGAAGCCGCCGATCCAGGCGCCGGCGATCGTCGGCAGACCCGCCACCGCGCCCAGCGCCAGCAGGTGCCACAAGGCCGGGCCCTCCTGGGCGATGGGCGCGACGATCCCCAGCCCTTCGGTGGTGTTGTGGATGGCGAAGCCGATGACCAGGAAGGCGCCCAGCGAGATGGCGCCCACCGAATACGCCGACCCGATCGCCAGACCCTCGCCCAGATTGTGGAGCCCGATGCCTAGCGCGATCATGTAGGCCACCCACAGCTTGGGCGACACGCCTTCGGCGCCCGGCCGCGAGCGCAGCCAGCGGCCCAACGCCACCAGCCCGAACACCGCGCCCAAAACGCCCAGGACGATCAACCCCATCCCCTGAAACGCCTCGGGCACCTGCTCGTGCATCTCGACCGCCTCGTGCAGCGCGTCGATCCCCAGGAACACCAGCAGCCCGACCGTGAGGCTGAGGAAGAAGTGGATCCAGCGCCGCTCGATCCGGCGCAGGAAGGGGAACCAGAGGATCCCCAGCAGCACCGGGATGACACCCACGTAGATGCCGAGCAGCGTGAACGTCGCCAGATAGCGGCCGCTGGGCGTCGGCGACTGGGTCGCCACCTCGATCGCCGAGCCGAAGGTCAGCCCCGTGCTCGTCAACAGCGTGACCTCGTGCGGCTCGCCCTCCACCCACGGGTAGGCGACGCGGATCGTCGCGCTGCGCAGACGCGGGATCGTGTGGCCGGGTTCGATCTGGAACGGCCAGTACGCTTCATCGATGATGAGCTGAGCCACCGTCACCGGCTCCGGCCCACCGTTCACCACCAGCACCTCCATGCGGCCCGGTTCGGGCAGACGGATGCGCTGGATGGTCAAGTCTTCGACCGGCGGAAACGCCGCGCGGAATACGCCCAGCGGACCGACCTGCAGGAAGAGCGCCGTGATCCCGGCGAGCAGGACGAGGGGGAGCAGCCCGGCGAGCCAGAGTCGCGCCCGGTTGCTCATGTGCGCCGGCTTTCCTTCGCGCGGCCGGCGAGCGTGGGCATGCGCGCCTCGAAGAAGCCCATCCACCCCAGCTCGGCGAACTCGCTCTGGTGCGCGTGGAACATGTGCAGCCCCGGGTTCTCCAACTCGAACTCGAGGATGTGCCGCTCGCCCTGGCACATGTTGATCGTGTCGGTCAGTTCGAAACGCTCGAGGTCGGTGCCGGTTCGGTAGACTCGGAACATCCCTGCGTGCAGATGGAACGAGTTCACCGGGTCGAACTCGGTGATGTTGATCAGATACACACGCACGGTCTTACCGACCTCGACGACGATCGGGTGGTGCTGGTAATGGAACGCGGCTGTGTTTACGGCGTAGACTTCGTTCTCACCGTCGAAGTTGGTGTCGAAGGCGTTCATCACCATGACCAGCTCCTGGGCCGGCGGCCGGCCGCCGGGCGGATCGATGATGAACGCACCGTACAGCCCTTTATGGATGTGCCGCTTGAGCGGCATCGTATGGCAATGGTACAGGTGCAGCCCGAACGGCTTGGCGTCGAATTCGTAGGTGAACGAGCCACCCGGCTCCACGACCGGCTCCACGCCGTCCATCTCCGGCGGGTGCGTGCCGTGGAAGTGGATGGTGTGGGGGTGGCTGCCGGCGTTGGTGAAGCGCACCCGTAAGAGGTCGCCCTCGGTGCAGCGGATCGTGGGTCCGGGCACCCGGCCGTTGTAAGTCCAGGCGGGGAAGTAGACACCGGGCGCGACCTCGACCTCTTTGTCGGTGGCCACGATCTCGTAGTCGCGCAAGGTGCGACCGTCGGGGGTACGGCTGACCCGGCCGCCGTCGAATTCGGTCAGATAGGCTACCGGATCGAAGTTCTTCGTGGATACCGTGCCGACGGCGGCGGCCCGGTGCGGGTCGGCTTCCTGATAGCGCTTCTCTCGTCCCTGGCCGCGCGGGCGAAGTCCGAGGAAGGCGGCGACGCTGGAGATGCCGGCGGCGGCGGCCGAGAGTTTGAACCAGTCACGGCGCGAGAAAGTCGTCATGGTCGGGGCGTTCCGTTATTTTTAGGCTACCCTAAAACCGGTAAAATACATGGGGTGCCCGAAGTATGCAATAGAGACTCAATCTCAACTAAGCGGCTTGGCCGGCGCGGCCGCCGGTTTAGATTGGCCAAGCTCCAACCCGTTGCTGAGCTGAAGCCGGGAGGCTGCCTCGAGCATGAAACGCCTTTCGCGCCCGGAACTGATGGACGGGCGCTCCCCCGACCCCGAGCGCCTGACCGAGAGCCTGGCGGATCTGGCCTGGTACAACCGCTACCTGGGCGGTGCGGCCACGATCATCCACCAGCTTCGGCGCCTGCTCGCGGGCGGCACCGCCGGGCGGCTGCGTCTGCTGGACGTCGGCGCGGGCGGCGCCGACATCCTGCCGTCCGTGGCGCGCTGGTGCGAGCGGCAGGGTCGGGGCGTCGCCGAGGCGGTCGCCCTCGATTCCGGTCGCGAGACCTTGCGCTGCGCGGCGGCGCGTCTGGCACGGGGCGAGGGTGGCCCGGAGGTCGGCCTGGTGCGGGGCGACGCCCGCGCGCTCCCGTTTGCGGATCGTCGCTTCGATGTCACGATCAGCAGCACCTTTCTTCATCACCTGACGCCGGAGGATGCGGTGATCGCGCTGCGGGAGATGGCGCGCGTGAGCCGATTCGGCCTCGTGGTCAGCGACCTTCGCCGGGGCGTGCTCGGCTATTTGGGGGCAGAGGCGCTGGCACGCACCGTCTGGCGTCGCCACCGCTATTCGCGGCACGACGGACCGGTCTCGATGCGGGCGGCCTACACGCCCGCGGAGGCGCGCGAGCTTGCGCGAGGGGCGGGGCTCGATGCGGTGGTGGAACCGCAGCCCGGCTTCCGCTGGGCGTTGCGTTGGCGGCGGCCGGACGGCGACGTCCGATCGGAGCGCGCCACATGAGCCGGGCGTCGGATGTGGTGATCGTCGGGGCCGGGCCGGCGGGCGCGTCGCTGGCGATCGAGCTGGCACGGCGGGGCCGCGACGTGCTCGTCTTGGAACGATCGGCGTTTCCGCGGGAGAAGCCGTGCGGTGATTGCGTGAACCCGGGCGCGGTGCGGGAGCTGGAGCGTCTCGGCGTCGCCTCGCGGCTGGCGGCTTCTCTGCGGCCGGCTCGACTAAGCGGCTGGCGGGTGGAGGCGCCGGACGGCCGCGCATTTCAGATCGATTTCGGATCGGACGACGATGGCGCCGGTCTTCACGGCTGGGGCGTGCGACGCCGCGATCTGGACTCGGCGCTGCTCGACGAAGCGTGCCGCGCGGGCGCTCGGGTGTCGTTCGGGCTCAGAGCGTACGATGTGGTTCGTGAGGCCGGACGCGTCGTCGGCGTGAAGGTCCGTGACGGGACGCGCCCGGCCGAGATCCGCGCGCGCTTCACCGTCGGCGCCGACGGTCTGCGGTCGGTGGTTCGCCAGCGTCTCGGGCTCGAAGCGCGGGCGCCGCGTCTGCGGAAGATCGCGCTGGTCGGTCACCTGTCGAACGGCAACGGCGCGGGCTCGGGACGCAGATTTGGCGAGCTGCGCGTCCGAGGCGGTCGTTGCTGTGGTTACGCGCCGCTGGCCGATGGCGCCAATCTCACACTGGTCGTGCCGGAGCGCGAAGCGCGCGGGATCGCCGGCCGAAGGCGCGAATTCATGTTGGCAGCGCTCGCCGATTTCCCGGAGGTGGAGGCGCGCGTGCGGCGGGCCGAGTGGGACGGTCCGGTGATGGTGACGGGCCCCTTCGATCGGCCGGTGCGGCGTCCGGCGGCGCCCGGTGTCGTGCTGGTGGGCGACGCGGCCGGCTACTACGATCCCTTCACCGGTGAAGGGGTCTATCAGGCGCTGCGCAGCGCGGCCCTGGCGACGGAAGCGATCGAAGCGTCGCTGCGGGATCCGCGCGGCCAGTCGAAGGCGTTGAAGGAGTACACGGCGCGGATGCGTCGGGAGTTCGGGCCGCGCCGGGCGCTTCAACATGTCATCGAGGCGGTGATCAGCCGGCGCCGAACGATGTCGTCCTTCGTGGCGGCGCTGGGCGGGGCCGAAGTCGCCGCCCGCCGACTGCTGCGGGTGACCGGCGACCTGGCGCACCCGTTGACCTTGCTCGACCCGACGATCTGGGCCCGGGCGTTAATGGCAGACTGAGCGAGAGCGGATGATCACGCATAACGAGATCGACATCGCGGCGCCGGCGGCGCGTTGCTTTCAGGTGGCGGCCGACGTGGAGCACTGGCCGGAGATCCTGCCGCACTATCGCTGGGTTCGTTTTCGCCGGCAGGATGGCTTCGGTCGCGGCCTGGTCGAGATGGCGGCGCGCCGCATGTTCGGGCCGATCGGCTATCCCGTCTGGTGGATGAGCGAGATGTGGGCGGACGCCGAGAAGCCGTTGGTGCGTTACCGGCACGTGGCCGGCGTGACCCGCGGGATGGGGGTCGAGTGGCGTTTCCACCCTGAGGGCGCGAAAACCCGCGTCGAGATCGTTCATGACTGGCCTGACGGGGCGAACTGGCCGCTCATCGGCGGGATCGCGGCGAACCTCGTCATCGGTCCCGTGTTCATCCACCACGTGGCCGGCCAGACACTCGAAGGAGTACGAAAAGCGGTGGAGGCTCGGTGATCACGACCACACAACGTCGAGACGACCGGCGGCGCCGCGTCGCCGTCACCGGCATCGGCTGTGTCACCCCGACCGGGCACGGGACCGAGGGACTGTGGGCCGGGCTCCGTCAGCGGCGCTCGGCCGTCCGGCGCGTGACCCGCTTCGATCCCGGCCCGTTCCGCAGCCAGATGGCGGCGGAGGTGGATGGGTTCGACCCCTGCGACTACATGGAGGCGAAGCGGGCGCGACGGCTCGACCGCTTCGGGCACTTCAGCGTGGCCGCGGCGCACATGGCCATGGACGACGCGGGTCTGGATGCGGGAACGGTGTCGGGCGAACGGGTGGCGGTGCAGATGGGCTCGGCGCTGGGCGGCATCGCCTACGCCGAATCGCAGCACCAGGTATACATGTCGGAGGGACCGAACAACGTCGATCCCATGCTGGCGCTCATCGTGTTCACCGGCGCGGCGAGCTGCAACATCGCGATCGAGTTCGGCTTCACCGGCCCGAACTCGACCAACGGGATGAGTTGCGCCTCGGGTGCGATCGCGGTGGGCCAGGCGTTTCGCTTGATCCGTGACGGCGAGGCCGATGTGGCGCTGGCGGGTGGAGTCGAGTGTCCGCTGTCGCCGCTCACCTACGGCGCCTTCGCGCTGATCCGCGCCATGTCGAAGCGCAACGATGACCCGGCCACCGCCAGCCGGCCCTTCGACCGTGACCGCGACGGCTTCGTGATGGGCGAGGGGGCGGCGGTGCTGGTGCTGGAGGAGTGGGGCCGGGCGGTGCGGCGCGACGCGCGCATCTATGCCGAGATCTGCGGCTTCGGCACCACCAACGATGGGCACCACATGACGGCGCCCCTACCCGATGGCGCGCAGTCGGCCCGCGCCATCCGCGTCGCCCTCGAGGACGCGGGGGCCGTCGCCGACGAGGTGGAGTACGTGAACGCTCACGCCTCCTCCACCCGCCTGAACGATCCGACGGAAACCAGGGCGATCAAGGCGGTTCTGGGTGAGCGCGCCTACCGGGTGCCGGTCAGCGGCACGAAGGGCTACTACGGTCACCCACTCGGGGCTTCCGGTGCCATCGAGGCGGCGATCTCGGCGCTGGCGATCGAACGGGGCTGGGTGCCGCCCACACTGAACCTGCTGCAGGCCGACCCCGACTGCGATCTCGACTACGTGGCCGGCGACGGCCTCGAGGCGGGCGTCGGACTGGCGATCTCGAATTCCTTCGGCTTCGGGGGGATCAACGCGACCCTGGTGTTCCAGACGGCTAGGTAGCGTGGTCGCGTCTTTTGAACGGCGTCGCCTACTTGCTCTTTTTCTTCTTGTTCCTTTCCCCTTGCTTTTCCTTCTGCTTCGATGGACGTGGCCGGCGCTTGCCGTAGCTGCCGCGCCAGAGCTTTCCACGTCGCGATTTGCGATCGCCCTTCCCCATACAACCTCCTTTCGATTCGGTCTACTCGAACTTTCGCCGGGTACACCGCCAGTCAGCCCCTGCCGACTCGTATCGCGCCGGCTAGCGGTCGGCGTAGCGGTATGAATACGAGCGGCGCTCGATCTGACGAAACTCCCCTCCCGCGCCCGCCGGCCCGGCCATCGTGCCGCGGATCCACTTGACCAGCTCGACGCTGTGAGGGATCAGTGTGGCCGGCTCGGTGACCAACCTCACCGTGTTTTCGACCTCGAGCTCCTCGAAGTAAAACTGGCCGACGATCTCGCGCCCGGCGATGCGCTGCATGATGTCACTCAGAAGACTCTTGACCGCGTCCGCGTCCGGGAACGAGACCATTTCGAGCACGACGCAAGATCGAGGCGCCGCGGAATCGTGGCAGGGGGCGTGATCGCTGAGCGAGAACTCGTAGTAGAACGGTATGAGCACGTCGGGAAGAACCGGGCTGGGCTCTTCTTGCTCGAGCACGTACACCGCTCCGACCTCGAAGTCGGCGTCCAGCCAGAGGCCGACGGCCGCGTTCCATTCTTCCGCGGCCTGGCTCATGAAATAGCTTTCGCTCAGCATCGACTCGACCAATGACGCGGCTTCGGGACTCATGGTCTTCAGGGAATCGAGCATCGGGCCCAGCAGCGCCCGGCTCGCCGCCACTATCTCGTCAAGGCCCACGAGCTGCAGCAGCTCGCCCTCGCGACTGACGATGTAGTCGGGTGAGATCCCGGCAAACTGGTTCATGGCGTTGGCGAAGAAATCCGCGACGCCGGGGTCGGCCGAGATATCCGAGATCCTGAAGTCGGTCAAATTCACGAGCAGGCCGGCATCGTGGTCGGAGACCTCGAAGCGGTATTCCGAGGCGATGTTGAACCCGGATACCTTGCCCTCCGTCTCGCGCTCCCGCTGGCGGCTGGCCGTGACCTCGGCCCGGAGACCCACCGGCCAGTCGAAGCGGATGGCGACGACCTCCGCTGCCGTGTCGGGTTCCTCTTGGGCCAGTCCGATGGACGGGCCCAGCAGAACCGCGCCCAGAGCGATCAGCGCGCGCACGCCATTACGGAGCGGCTCCGCCCCCGGCGCTCGACGGCGTGGGGCTGCGGCGACGGATGCGTCGGACCGGCCTCGAGGATCGCGGTTCCTGATCAGCATCGGACCCCGGTGGAGAATGCTGCCGCGCCTTGTCATCCGGCGACCCTTCTCTTGATCCGGTCGATCTGCCGGCGGTGCACCAGGTCGTGTCCCGCCGTCAGCTTGATGATGTCCTCGATGCTCTCGCGGCCGCGGACGCTATGGACGCCCGCCCGGGCCCGCTCTTCCATGTTCAAGCCTCTTAACAGACGGAGGTTGCGTTCGCGTAGCATCTCCAGCTCGGACAGTGCCCGGGCGACGTCGCTCTGGTCGTAGCGCAGGCGTGCTACGAAGGCGTCCTGGTCCCAGCCGGGCAGGTGCGGTTCTTCGTGAGCCAGAACCATCCGGACCCGGTAGTTGTGGATGGTCTCGGCGTCCACCAGATGCTCGATCACCTGCAGAATCGACCATTTGCCCGGCGCCTCCGGGGTGCGCAGCTGCTCTCCGCTCAGACCGGTGATCGCCTCGCGCAGCGCCGGGACGAGGCTTTGCTGGACCGCAAAGGGATCGGCATCGCCGAGCAGCTCGAGCACGGCCTGCCGGTATGCCGGCCCGGTCATCCTCGCGCCGGCCGTGGGCCGGACCGCTTCACTCATCCGACTCGTCCTCTGGCACGTGTCCGCCGCTCGCGGCGGCTCGCCAAACCGGTCGCGAATCCGGAGCGCTCATACGTCTCCCGCCGGCACCACCGGCGCGATCGCCGCGATGATCCGGGTGATTCGGTCACCGCGTAGCGTCAGATGCTCGGCGACCCGCGTCTTGATGCCCGACCTTTTGTCGACCCCCTCATAGAGGATCGACGCCTCNNCATGGCGACTCTGTCGTCTCCACAGCGGAGTTCAACGCGTCAGCGCCGCTCAGCGTATGCGTGCCGGAGTCGAACACCACTTCGTCGCTGAGACAGGATCGAAAAGCCGTGAAGTCGGCGGGGTCCTGCCACGAGCGCCAGTACTTCAGCACTATGTCTCTGGTTCGTTCAGTTTGAGCCATCATCGAATGTCCTTGGAGCGCTGCTGTAGCTGTCCACGTGAGCCCGCCAACTCCCATCGTCGCCCCGGTTCCGGACGGTGGCGAACTCTTTGCGCTCCGCCGCGGCTTGCCGATCGCTGTGCCGCCGGTGCCGCCCCGGGCGCCGGCGCGTAAGACCGGTACGCGAGCCATGGTGATGCCCCCTTCACAGAGCACGGGCCGGACAGCCCGCGGCTGGAGTCAGCGGCGGAGTCGCTCGGCAAGATAGCATGCGCGCGACTCCGCACCAGCGACGCTGCTCTTGACGGGTCGGAGGGCGGCCGTAGTTTATGGGGCTGGTGGATTGATTTGTGGCCGATTGCAACCACCGTAAAAAAAGCCTAAAGAGCCGGGCGTCGCGGCTTCGGTTTGAGGGCCGCGACGACTACGAAAGGCAGCCACGAGAAGTCTTGGCGACCCGTGCTCAAAGATGGCTCGGGTCGCGTTTTCATTTGCATGACAACTTCACTGGGCCCCGAGGGCCCGGCCTGCGCACCGGGGGTCGCCATGCCCGATTTTCGAGCCGTAATCGATAACAGCCGTGCCCACCTGTTTGATGGCGCGATCGGCACCGAGCTGTACCGGCGCGGGGTGTTCATCAATGTCTGTTACGATGAGCTGAACCTGAAGCGTCCCGAGGTGGTGCGCGAGGTGCACAGCGCTTACCGGGACGCCGGCGCCGAGATTTTGGAGACCAACACGTTCGGTGCGAACCGGGTCCGGCTGGAACACTTTGGGCTGGCGGAGCGGGTGCATGAGATCAACAGATCGGGGGCGCAGCTGGCCCGCGGCGTGGCGGGCGACGACCTGTTCGTCGCCGGCTCGGTCGGGCCCCTCGGGATTCGGATCGAGCCGTACGGGCCCACAGCTCGGGAGGAGGCGCGGGCCTTCTTCAAGGAACAGGCCGAAGCGCTCGCCGAGGGCGGCGTCGATCTCTTCATCATCGAGACGTTCAGCGACCTGTCGGAGATCGAGCAGGCGATNNTCGAGCAGGCGATCCTCGGCTGCCGCGACGCCGCCGATCTGCCGATCGTCGCGCAGATGACGATCCACACCGACGGCAACACCCTCTACGGCGTCGATCCCGCTCGCATCGCCGTGCACTTGGACGAGGCCGGCGCCGATGTAATCGGGCTCAATTGCAGCGTCGGGCCGGCGCTGATCCTCAAAGCGGTCCAGAAGATGGTGGAGGTGACGAACAAGCCGCTCTCCGCCTTACCCAACGCCGGCCTCCCCCGCGAGGTCGAAGGCCGCAAGATGTACATGGCCTCGCCGGACTACTTCTCCAAGTACACGCGCCGCCTCGTCCAGTCCGGCGTTCGCTTCGTCGGCGGATGCTGTGGGACGACGCCGGAGCACACCCGCGCCATGCGCGACCAGGTGCGGGCGCTGGCGCCGCGCCGCCAGGCGGTGGTCGTGGAGAAGATCCGCGACGTGGAGCGGAAGGAGAGGCACCCCGGCGTCGAGCCCGTTCCCACGCCGGAACGCTCGCGGATGGCGCGCAAGATCACGGCCGGCCAGCTGGTCACCAGCGTGGAGATTCTGCCGCCCAAGGGCTGCGACGCGGTCGACGTGCTCGACAAGGTTCACAGACTAAAGGAGGCCGGCGTCGACGCGGTGAATGTGCCGGATGGTCCCCGGGCGATGATGCGGATGGGCGTTCTCGCCAGCTGTTCGATCATCGAGCGCGAGGTGGGCCTGGAGACGATCCCCCACTACTGCTGTCGCGACCGCAACCTGCTCGGCATGCTGAGCGATCTACTCGGCGCCCACGCACTGGGCCTACGCAACCTGTTGATCATTACGGGCGACCCGCCGAAGATGGGCCCGTATCCTGAAGCGACGGCGGTGTTCGACATCGATTCGATCGGGCTGACCAATCTGGTCTACAAGATGAACCACGGGCTCGATCCGGGAGACAACGAGATCGGGCCGCCCACCAGCTTCTACATCGGCGTGGGCGTCAACCCGGCCGCGGTGGAGCCTGAGCACGAAATCCATCGCTTCGAGTGGAAGGTCGACGCGGGCGCGCAGTTCGCCGTGACGCAGCCCATCTTCGACGTCGAGGGGTTCGTCCGTTTTCTGGAGAAGATCGAGCACGTGCGCATCCCGGTCGTCGCCGCCGTCTGGCCGCTCGTTTCTTTCCGAAACGCCGAGTTCCTCAACAACGAGGTGCCCGGGATCGAGGTGCCGGCAACGATCCTCGAGCGCATGCGCCGGGCGAGCGAGAAGGGGAAAGAGGACGGTATGGCGGAGGGGCTGGCGATCGCGCGCGAGATGGTCAGCCAGATCCAGCCGCACGTGCAGGGCATGCAGGTGAGCGCCCCCTTCGGCAAAGTCGATTTCGCCCTCGAGGTGTTCGAGGCGCTGGATGGCTGGGCGGAGCGGGAGCGAAGCGCCATCGCCTAGAGCGTGCGGGTCCGCTTTGCTTGCTAGTAGGGGCGGAGCGCGGTAGCTTCGCCCCTCGTCCTTATGAATCTGCCCGGCGCGTTTCGCCCTCCACCTCACTCCTCGGGCCGGGCCCGGGCCCACCCTATCGTCGGCACCCGCTCCGCTATCGATAGACGTAATCCGACAGATTACCGATCTCGTCGTTCCCTGGCTCCTGTGTCGCTAAGGAGGACACGCCCATGAGCGCGGAACTCGACCATCGCACGTTGTATCGGCTTCCCTGGAACCTGGCCGACAATGCGATCTCGTGGCTGGAGCCCACGGCGGCCTGCAACCTTTACTGTGAGGGCTGCTATCGCACGAACGATCCGAAGGGGCACAAATCGCTGGAGCAGATCGCGAGCGACTTGGACGTCTTCACGCGACTGCGCACGTGCGATGGGGTCTCGGTCGCGGGCGGCGATCCGTTGACCCATCCGGAGGTCGTCGAAATCGTCGCGATGATCGCCGAGCGCGGCCTCAAGCCGATAATGAACACGAACGGTCTGGCTCTGAGCCGGGAACTGTTGTTGGAGCTGAAGCAGGCTGGACTGATGGGGCTCACCCTCCACGTCGACAGCAAGCAAATACGACCGCACTGGCGTGGCAAGGATGAGATCGAACTCAACGACCTTCGGATGCAGTACGCCGAGATGATCGCCGAGGTTGGGGGCCTATCGTGCGCCTTCAATTCCACCGTGTACGAGGATACCCTGGAGGCGGTTCCTGAAGTCGTCGCCTGGGGTGAGCGGCACATCGATGTCGTGCATGTACTGGTCTTCATCGCCTTCAGGGCCGCGATCGTCGGCGGGGCGTTCGATTACTACGTGGGCGGGCAGCGGATCGACTTCGGCGGTATCCCTTACGCGTCTGATCGCTCTCTCAAGATCGATATTCAGTCGACGGACATCCTGGCAACGATTCAGCAGCGCTTCCCCGAGTTCAGGCCGTGCGCCTACCTCAACGGCACCGAGCGGCCCGACTCGTTCAAGTGGCTGCTGGCGGGAAGGTTGGGCGCGAAAGGTCGAATCTACGGATACGTCGGCCCGAAATTCATGGAGCTGGCCCAAGCGTCTCACCACCTGCGTCACGGCCGCTACCTCGCCTACAGCAGCCCGCGGACGTTGAGGCGTGGGCGATCGATGCTGCTGTTGTCGCCTTTCGACCGTGGCCTGCGCAGCGCTGCCGCCGCCTACCTGCGAGCCCTGGCACTGAACCCGATTCGTGCCGTGCGGCGGCTGCATTTTCAGTCGGTGATGATGATCCAGCCGATCGACGTGCTCGCCGACGGACGACAGAACATGTGCGACGGCTGCCCCGACATGACCGTCTGGAACGGCCGCCTGGCATGGTCGTGCCGCCTGGAGGAGCCGATGATGTTCGGCGATTTCGTTCAGACGCAGCCGACGAAGAACCGGTCGACCTCTTAAGAGCATGCAAGCGTCGCCGGACGCGGCACCTGGAGCGGCGCCGGGCGACTCAGCGGCCCGCGGCGTGGCCCGATCGGTCGGCCGACGGGCGACCCCAGCCGAACGCCTGACCGCGGCCTATAACGTAGTCCTCGCCGTGGTCTGGGCCGCGCTCGTGAATCGGGCGCCCTACGCAGCGCCGATCTGCGCCGCCCACGCGGCCGGGGCGGTGGTGCCCTGGCTATACCGGCGTGCGTCCGACCCTCTCTCTCCAGTCGCGGCCAGCCTGCGGCAGGTTTACCCATTGATCTGGCTCATCGCTTTCTGGACCGAGCTCGATTTTATCCGTCATCTGCTGCACGCGACTCCCAACGACCCACCGATCGCAGCGTTGGATGTCGCGCTTTTTGGCGTCAACATCGATCGCGTTTGGATGCCGAGCATGCCGGCCACCTGGTTCAGCGAGTTGATGCACCTGCTCTACTTCGCCTACTACCCGGCGGTGCTCCTGCCGCTCGTGTACATGGCCGTGGCGGGAAGCGCGGCGATGAAGCAGGACATCGTCTTTCGTGTGATGCTCGTATACCTGGCCAGCTTTGCCGTATACATGGCCTGCCCGGTGGATGGTCCGCATTTCATCGGGGCACGTTACGAAGGGGCGTTGCAACAGGGGGTCTTCTATCGCATTGTCTCGATGCTGCAGGGCGCCGGAGACTCGCAGGGTTGCTCCTTCCCGAGCTCGCATGTGGCCGCCTCGGTTACCATGGCCTACTTGGCTTTGCGATGGTTTCGGCGGCCCGTCGCGGCATTGCTGGCGGCGGCGGCGGTCGGCGTGACTGTCTCGAGCGTGTATACACAGAATCACTACGCGGTCGATGTCCTGGCCGGTATCATCTGGGCCCTGGCGCTGCAGCTCGTGGTGGCGCCCGCCCTGCTGCGCTGGTGGGAGCCGGGCGTTCGCTTGGATCAGGCCCCCGGCGGGCTCGGCCCGCTCCGGGCTCGAGCCTCCCGGTGGCGCCGCTCACGAATGAACCGGCCTGGGTTCCGCCGCCGACCGGGGCGACGGCACCGCCCCGGGCCTCCAGGCCCATCCCGTGGCGGCCCCTAGGCACCGCCGTTGAAAGAGGGGCCCGCGCCGCGGCGCGAGCCCCCCTCACTCGTGGGGCGAGTTCGTCGGTTTCCCGCCCTACTCGGCGTGTCCCCGACCGGGCGCGATGGTCAGGGAGGTGCTGACCCCGCCGTGATCGGAGGGCCACAGCCCTGAAGGCGTCCGGTCGCCCTGCTCCTCACCGACGACCTCGGCCATGGCCGCGCCCTGGAACTTGCCGGTGCCGTCCGTGAACTCGTCTCGATAGAAGACGAAGTCGATCCGATGGAAGAGCTGCGAGACCGGGTTCATCAACTCTGAATCCTGGTTGGACGTGTAGCCGACTCCGCGCGGCCGCCCGATCAGCCAGGCGTCCACGAATCCCGCATCGAGCACGTCTACGTAGGTCTCGGTCGTGCTGCCGTCGGCAGCCGAGTTGAAGTCGCCGACCATGACGACCGGGTAGGGCGACCCGTCCACGATGCCCAATAGCTCCGCGAGCTGTGCCGCCTGCAGATCCGCCAGGTCTGGATCGACCACGCCCGGCGCGATGTCCGCCGGCTCGAGGTGCGTGTTCACGAACCGGTAGGGCAGGTCCTTGATCATGAGGTCCACCGACGTCCAGCCACGCCAGATGAACAACGTCTGACCGGCCAGCTCAATCGGCAGGGCGGCCGCGAAGTTTTCGTCCTGCGGGTTCGACCATGCCACGTCATCGCGCACCAGGATCACGTCGTAATCCGTCAGCCGGATGTCGTCCAGGCCGCCCGTGTTGAAGTTCACGATCGGCAGCTCGAAGTCGAAGTTCTCTGACACGGCGGCGACGCTGTACGACAGCCCGCGGTCGGCCAGCGCCTGCATGAGGATGCTCAGGAAATCGAGCACCGGCGTCGTCGCGGGCGTGGGGTTCCCGATCAGGAAGTCGCCCGGCGACTGAATCCGGTAGAGCGAGATCTCCTGCAGGCCGATGGCGTGAGGGTGGGCCCGCTCGATCTGGTCGACGATCGCCTGGGCGCGCTCGGGGAAGTTCGTCTGTTGAACGATCCCGAACAGACGCGCCGCCTCGAACGGGATGTCGTCGGGGTCCTGGATCAGAAGCAGATCGGAGATCGGCGCGCCGACGTAGACGTTGTACGTCAACACGTCGAGTGCCGGCGAGCCGGCGCGGTCCGAGCCGAACGACGGCTCCTTGGGACCCGTCAGCGAGTCCCGGTCGCACGAGCTCAGCGCCAGCCCGACCACGAGGATCGGGAGCAGCAGACGTTTCATCTGGACCTCCGTATTTTGGGATTTGCAGCCGAGCGTCGCACGAGGCCGGCGCTATCGCCGTTTCTGCACGAACTCTGGAGTGGGTGAATCTCGACGCGAAGGGTCAAGCGACAGTCAAGGGAGTCTCGGCACGGGGCCGGCCCTTCTAATACCAACGGTGCAGGCTGGCGAGCTCTCGAGTGGGCTGACCTACTGCGTTGCGCTAACAAGGCTGAGATACCCGTTCGGAGGACCCACTCACGCCCCAGCGTCTGGCCCGCCTCCCACGAGCCAATATCCGGGCGGCGGCCACCTGCAGCAAGCGAAAGCCGTAGCCGATATCGCTAGTCGCCGCACCGGTGGATCGACGGGCGCCCCGGCCTCGACGGACGGCACGCCTCGGCGGATCGTCCTTAACGACAGCCGACGAAGCGCACGCTGCTCTGACGGTCTCCGACGATCTCGGCCAGCGCCTCGAGGACATAGTCGATGTCCTCCTCGCTGTTCCTCACCCCCAACGACAGGCGGATGGCGCAGTGCGCGTCCTCGTCGCTCAGCCCCATCGCCCTGAGCACGTGCGACGGATCGGGATTGCCCGATTTACAGGCCGAGCCCGACGAGAAGTAGACGCCGTGCCGGTCGAGGAAGAGCACCAGCGACTCGCCGCGCATCCCCGGTAGCGTCATGTTGACGGTGTTGGGGAGCCGCTCGGTCTTGTGGCCGTTGAGCCGCGCCTCGGGAACGATCTCGCGCACGCCGGCCTCGAGGCGGTCGCGCAGGGCGCGCACGCGCTCCATCTCGTTGTGGTTGAGCCGGCGCATCGCCAGCTCGCACGCCTTGCCGAAGCCGACGATGCCGGGAACGTTCTCGGTGCCGGCGCGTAGCTTGCGCTCCTGGCCGCCGCCGTGAATCACGGGTGACAGCTCGACACCCTGACGGATGTAGAGGGCGCCCACTCCCTTGGGGCCGTGAATCTTGTGGCTGGAGACCGAGAGCAGGTCAACGCCCAGCTCGTCCGCGTCGAGCGGCAGCTTGCCCAGCCCCTGCACGGCATCGGTGTGGAAGGTCACGCCCTGCTCATGGGCGATGCGCGCCAGCTCGGCGATCGGGTTGATCGTGCCCGACTCGCTGTTTGCCAGCATCACGCTCACCAGGATCGTGTCGGGCCGCAGGGCCGCGGCCAGCGCCGCGGGCTCCACTCGGCCGGTGGAATCGACTTCCAGGTAGGTGACGTCGAAGCCGAACTCGGCCAGCGCCTCGCAGGTACGCAGGACGGCCGGGTGCTCGTAGTTGCTGGTGATGATGTGGACCCCCTGGTCGCGCCGGGCGAAGGCCACACCCTTGATCGCCAGGTTGTCTGACTCGGAGCCACCGCCGGTGAAGACGATGCGCCGCGCCGTGCAGTTGAGCGCTTGAGCCACCTTGCGACGCGCTGCCTCCACCGCGTCGCGGGCCTCGTTGCCCCGGCTGTGGATGCTGGACGGGTTGCCGTACCGGGTCTCGAGGAAGGGCAGCATCGCGTCGAGCACCTCGGGGTCGACGGGCGTGGTGGCGTTGTGGTCGAGGTAGACCTGGCGCCTCGGCTTCTCCGCCTTCGCCACGTGCACCACCGCCTCGCTCTCATCCTCGGCCAGATTGCCGGCGCGGTTCCCGCCCTCCGCCTTCACAACGTCACACAAGAGCGCCTTGTAGACCGGGAAGCCGCTGATCGGGTCGTAGCGGTTGAGGTCGGTCAGATCGTTGACGTTGCAGTCGCGCCACTCCTGCGGGCCCAGCGGGCCGCCGCCCCCCATGTTGGCGTCGATGGCGCCCTCGACGATGTCGTCGGTGACCCGCGCCTGATACTTCACCTTGCCCCGCGGGCTCACCACCCAGACCCAATCGCCGTTCGCGATGCCCCGCTTCGCGGCGTCCTGCGTGTTCAGCGTGACTTGCGGGACGGGCGCCTTGCGGCTCAACCCCTTCACGCCGTGATGTTGGCTGCGGAAGTCGGCGAAGATGCGCGTGCCCGAATTGAAGACGAGGGGGTACTTCTCGGCCAGCGCCGGCTGAGCTAACGGTCCTTCCTGGGGCTCGGTGTAGACCGGCAGCGCGTCGTAGCCGTGTTCTTCCAGGACGGTAGAGGCGATCTCGAACTTGCCGGTCGGCGTGTTGAAGCCAGGCGCACCGTCCGGCCGCAGCATCCCCTTCTCCCACTTCTTGTACTGCATCATCACGGTGGGGATCTGCACCGCGCCGCCGTTGGCCCGGACATCCTCCAGGGTGAAGCCCGAGCCCTCGAGCACGTGTCGCAACAGGTCTTCTTCGTTGCGAGGGTACTTGTCGCCGTAACCCAGTCGCTCGGCCAGCTCGGTCAGTATCAAGTAGTCGTTGCGCGCCTCGCCCACCGGGTCGATCACCTTCTCCCGGATCTTGAACACCGGGCCGTACGTCATGTAGGAGGTGATCTCGTACATGGTGGTGGCCGGCAAGACGATGTCGGCGTAGGCCGAGTCCGCCGTGTGGTGGCGGTTGATGCTCACCAGGAAGTCGAGCGCGCCCAACGTCTCGCGCCACAGCTCCGGGTTCGGCCAGGCGGTGATGATCGAGCCCCCCAACACGATCAGCGAGCGGATCTTGTAGGGCTCGCCCTTGAGCACGGCGTCGGGCAGGGCGATGGCGTGCGACTCGCCACGGTAGAGGCCGTAGACCGGGAAGCGGTCGCGGGCCAGCGCTTTCTTGACGTTCGGATTGGGGATCAGACCGCTCTTGTTGATCGGGAACTGGTTCTGCCGCATGCGGAGGGTCAAGCCGCCCGGCACGTCGAGCTGGCCGGCCATTGCCCAGAGGACGAAGGTGGCGCGGATCGCCTGGACCCCGCTGTCCGAGTACTCGAGTCCGGTGTACATGATCGGACAGGCGCCGCGGGCGCGGGCGAGGCGGCGGCCCAGGTCTACGACCTTAGCGGCCGGGATGCCGGTGATGTCCTCGACGACCTCGGGGCGATAGTGCTGGACGTACTGCGACAGCTCCTCGAACCCGTGCGTCCAGTTCTTGACGAACTCGTCGTCGTACAGCTCCTCCTCGATCAGCACGTTGATCATGCCCAGGGCCAGGGCGCCGTCGGTGCCGGGTCGGATGGGGATCCACTCGGCGCCGACCTCGCGGGCCGTGTGGTTGCGCTGCGGGTCGATACAGATGACCTCGGCCCCGCGCAGCACGGCTTTCTTGATCAGCTCGTGGTTGAGCGGCGGCGAGTCGGTGGCGGGGTTGGCGCCCCAGATCACGATCAGCTCGGCGTTCTCGATGTCGTGATCCATCGTGTGGTAGTACTCGCCGAACGTCGTGTGCGGCGCGATCATCGCGAACGAGACGTAACAAAGCGCGCCCACGCCCAGCGTGTTGGGTGAGCCGAAGGGAAAGAGCACGCTGGAGGCGGAGGAGATGGCGACGCCCGCCGGCTGGAAGACGTCGCAGAGCGACAACTCGAAGCTGCCACGACCCGTGTAGATGGCGGTGGCTTCGGGCCCGCTCTCCGCTTTGATCTTGTTCAGATTCTCGACGATGATCTCGAACGCGTCGTCCCAACTGACGCGCTCGAATTCGTACGTCCCCTTCGCCCCTTTGCGGCGCAGCGGGTGCCGCAAACGGTCGGGGTCGTGGACGACCTCGGCCGAGTGGACGCCGTTGGTGCAGATCATCCCCAGCGGGTGGTCCTGGGGGCGCGCCGCTTTGATCTTCCCGTCTTCCAGCGTGACGGTCACCCAGCAGCCGGCGGGGCAGATCCCGCANNGCTTTGATCTTCCCGTCTTCCAGGGTGACGGTCACCCAGCAGCCGGCGGGGCAGATCCCGCAGAGGCCGTCTTTCTCTACGACGCGAGGACTTTTCGCCGACGACTCACGGCGCAGCGTGGCTCTTTCCATAGGTCAACGCAGGTTCGATGGGTGGGGAGAGCGCCGGATGACGGCGTCATCGATCCGCTCCAGCAAGAGCAGCGCGAACCAACCGCGCTCGTCGGTGAAGGTTCGCCGCGGCTCGAAGCCGTGCGAAGCGAGCTCATCCTTCAGCTCCGGCAACCGGAACTTGCGGCTGATCTCGAGCAGGATCTCTTCCCCGGGGCTAATCGCGAAACTCTGATCGAGGGGCTCGACATAGATAGTCTGGGCCGTGTGGAATCGCCCGTAGATCTCCATGCGGCCGCGATCGGGGTTCCAGATCGCTACATGTTCGATCTGGTCGAGGTCGATACCGGCACCCAGCTCGCGATTCATGCGGGCGAAGTAATTGTTGGTGAAGCGAGCCGTGATCCCGGCCGCGTCGTTGTAGGCAGCCTTGAGTATCCTGGGGTCCTTCTCCAGGTCGGCCCCTAGCAGGAAGAAGTCGCCGGCCGGCAGGTGCCCCGAGACGTTGCGCCAGAAGGCCGTGGTCTCGGCCTCGTTGAAGTTGCCGACGGTGCTACCCAGAAAGATGACCATCTGCGGCGACAGGATCCTCAGGATGGGCAGGGCACTGCCGTAGGTCCCGTTGATCCCGGTGACCTGCACGTCGCTGAAGTTCTCGGTGATCGCTTTGCTCGCCTCACGGAGAGCGGTGTCGCTGACGTCGACCGGCACGTACAACACCCGCTCTTCGCTCTGGCTGTAGGCGGAGAGCAGGTGCTCGGTCTTGACGGAATAGCCTGAACCCAGTTCGACGAGGGTCCGTGGGCCCGTAAGCCGCCGGATCTCGTGGGCGTGCTCGGCGAGAATGGCCGCTTCGGTGCGGGTCGGATAGTACTCGGGCTGGTGAGTGATCTCCTCGAACAGGCGGCTGCCCTCCGCGTCGTAGATAAAGCGGCAATGCAGCCACTTCGGCTCGTCGCTCAAGCCTGCGGCCACCGAGCGGGCGAAAGCCAGCTCGGATTCGCGCGTTCCAGGCGCCTCCACGAGCGCGGCGCCCGAGCCGACGGCCTCGCGGAAACGGGCGGGAAAGTCGGACGTCATAGGATGGCAAAGATAGGTGGGGTGGCGTCGGGTTGCAAAAGTTGGGGGCCAGGGAGGGGGTGCCCGGTGACTCGATGGCGGCGGGGTCGTCAACGGCGCTACAATTGAACTGGAGGCGATGATGACGCCCAGCGTACAAGCGGGTTTGCTGGCCGTACTCGCGACGATCGCTATCGGCGCTCCCCTTCACGCACAGACCAATCCAGATTTGGGAGCGGCGGCAACGCTGCGAGCCCCACTCGATCCGCGCCTCTCGCTATTCAGCGCGTCGGACGTGCAACCGACGGACCTCCGGACCAAGTTCGACAAAAGCGCGGTGATCGATGTCACTCTGCTGCCGAGGGACTCGGCGCGGGGGCACTACGGGCTCGAGGGCGCTCTGATCGGCGGCGCGGCGACAGGCCTGGTCGGGATCTGGGCGTGCGGTTTATCCGAATCGTGTGAGGGGCTTGGGTTCGTCAGCTCCTTCGGCATCGGGGCGCTGCCCGGGCTGGTCGTGGGCGGCCTAGTGGGTGCGTTGATACGGAAGCCCGCGGCGAAGCCCGATTCTTCCGACTCGCCGAACCCTGGCCTTACGGCGCGCGCCGGCCATCCACCGGCTCGACCGTCGCCCCCGGCCCCGCATCGCTGACGTAGGCCACAGGCTCGCGCCCGAACGCCATCTCATAGCCTTGCGAGACCGACGCCACGAAGTCGTGGGTGAGGGCGGCGCCGACCACGTTCACCGTGCAGCCGCCGAAGCCGGCGCCGGTGAGCCGGGCGCCGACGACGCCGGGCGCCTGACGCGCCAGCTCGACCAGGGCGTCCAGCCCATCCGAGCTCACCTCGTAGTCGTCGCGCAGTGAGCGGTGCGACGAGAACATCAGCTCGCCGAAACGTTCGATCTCACCATGCTCCAGCGCCGCGGCGGCCAGGTGCACGCGTTCGATCTCGCCCACTACGTGGCGCGCCCGCCGGTCGAGTGGTGCCGGAAGGTGGCGGACCAGGGCGGCCAGCTGCTCCGGTTCCACATCGCGAAGGGCGCGAACGTCGTCGTCGACAGCGGCAAGCCGGGCCACCGCCTCTTCGCATTCGCGCCGACGCTCGTTGTATTTGGAGGATCTCAACTCACGCTCGACACCGGTGCTGAGCACGACGATCCGCAAGCCGGCAGGTAGAGCGATGTGGCGGATCTCGAGGCTGCGACAATCGAGCAGCAGCACGCTCCCTCGTTCAGCGCAGGCCGAGGCGACCTGGTCCATGATCCCGCAGTTCACTCCGACGAATTCGTTTTCGGCAACCTGAGAGAGCTTGGCCAGCTCCAGCTCCGGGAGGTCGAGCCCGGAGCTCTGACGGAAGGCGAGCGCGAAGGCCACCTCGATCGCGGCGGACGACGAGAGGCCGCTGCCGATCGGGATGTTCCCCGTCACGGCGGCGTCTAAACCGCGCACGGCGTGGCCGGCTCGTGCCAGCGCCCAGGCGACGCCCGCCGGATAGGCGGCCCACCCCGTGAGCGAGCCGGGAATCAGCTCGGCGACGTCGAACTCGGCCCGCTCGTCGAAGCTGACGCTGGCAACTCGGACGAGACGATCCTGGCGGGGAGTGAACGCGACGGCGACATCGAGCTCGACAGCGGCCGGCAGCACGAGGCCCGCGTTGTAGTCGACGTGGCCGCCCATGAGATTGACCCGGCCCGGCGCTCGAGCGACCCATTGCGGGCGGGCCGAGAAGGAACGCTCGTATGCTTCGACAGCCTGGCGAGTGGACGGGCGCCATTCGAAGGGGTCGATCGTAGGCATACCTCAGCCGCGGTTCCGGGTCTCGAATCGCTTCGGAAGGCCAACGTCTTCATATTAGTAAGAGTCCGATTTTGGCAATAGCCGCAGCCGCTCCATCCAGCAGCCGGCGTGAAAGGTCAGGCGAGCTGACCGCTCGTCCAGCCGATCGCGAGAAGAATCTTTGAAGCTGAAGGCGTGGCGTTGATCGATCCGCTCGAGTACCTGGAACGGACCGACAAGCACTACCTCGGGTGCGGCGGCGGCCTCATCTTCGCGCCGCGTTTTCCCCGCTGGCTCGATCAGCCGGGCTTCTGGGATGAGATCGACGTCTACCACTACTCGCTGGCCCCTCTGTTTACCGTCACATTCCTGACTGGCGCGCCCGATTCGCCGGGCGGACCGCCTTCGCCGCTCCGGCCGCTGCCGCTGCGGCCGATCGATCGGCGCTGGACCCCGGCGGAGCTGGTCGTGCGCTACGAGCTGCGGGGTGGTATCAGAGGCAGCGAGCACCGCTCCGTGCTCTACGGCGGCGAGTTTCTTTCTGAGTGGACGTTGCACAACACGAACGAGGACGAACGTTCGGTCGTCGCCGTAGTCTGGACGGTCCAGAGTAGCGACGAGCTCGAGCTCGACACGGTGCGGGCGATTCCCGGGTTCGTGAGCTTTGGCCGTGCGCTGGTCGATCGTCAGGGGGAGCGGCTGAGAGTTACGGTCGGCCTGGAGGCCGTCGCCGGCGAGCCCCTGGCCGGCTGCGCTTACCTGTCAGAGACCTCGAGCCTGGATCCGCGTTGGGAGCTGACGCCCTTCCCCGAGAAGTGGCGCCGGGGGCTCGCCACGCGAGTGCAGCTCGGAGAGACCGGCCTCGCTGGCGCGCTCTACCTGGCGGCCGCCTCCCGCGTGACGCTGCCGGGTGACGGCGCGGCTCGGTTGAGCCTGCGTGCCCGGGTGGAGGCGGAGCTGAGCGGCGCGGCCTCGGGGAAGCCGGAGCGGAGGCCGGTCAAGCGCGAATCATCGGTGGGCCCGCCGCCCGCCGCCACACCGTCGCCCCAGCCGGGTGAGGCGAGCCGTGCGGCGTGGCGGGATTACTTCGCGGCGACGCCGCAGCTCTCGTGCTCCGATCCGTACTTCGAGCGCTACTGGTACTACCGCTGGTACGGGCTCAGGCTCTGCGGACACGAAGGTGGCGTCGCTAATCACCGTTTCCCCGGCTGCTGCGAGGGGACCGGCTACTTTCATCTGCCCATCGCCTACAGCGCTCAGTGCCACGCCCGCGAGCTTCGCTGGTTGCCGGATCCCGATCGTGCCCGGGGCGTCATCCTCAACTTTCTTTCGCAGCCCAAACCGAACGGACAGCTGCACGGCCGTATCTACGTGAACCACATGAAGGGCACCGACTTCTACTTCGCCGACTGGGGCGGTGCGGTGCTCGCCCTGGACCAGGTGCACCCCGACGCCGAGTTCCTGGGCGCCGTCTACCCGGCGCTCGCCGGCTACGCCGACTGGCTTCAGCGCGAGCGCGACGCGGAGGAGAGCGGTCTCATCGACGTGATCGACCAGCACGAGACGGGCCAGGAGTATATGAGCCGCTACCTGGCCGTCAGCCCCGAGGCGGACAGCGAGCGCTGGGAGAACCGCATCCGGCTGAAAGGTGTGGACGCGACGGTTTATGCCTACGGGTTGCAGCGTGCGTTGGCGCGAATCGCCGCGAGGCTGAACCGTCCTGGTGACGCTGCGCGCTGGAGCTCCGTCGCCGAGCGGACGCGGACGGCGGTCCGGGAGCTGATGTGGGATCCGACGTCCGGGATGTTTGCCGACGTCGATCCGCGTGACTCCAGCCGGACGGAGGTGAAAGCCGCGGTCTGCTTCTATCCGTACGCCACCGATATCGTGACGGTCGACCAGATCCCCGGGCTGAGACGGCACCTGTTGAATCCGTCCGAGTTCTGGACCCGGTACCCCGTCCCCTCGACCAGCGCCGACGATCCTTATTATAGCCCGGATGCGGAGTGGAAGGGTAAGCGCCACAACTGTCCGTGGAACGGCCGGGTTTGGCCGATGGCGAACTCGCACGTGGCCGAAGCGATCGGGCGGGCCGCCGTCGAGTACGATGCGAAGCTGCGAGGTGTTGCGGCGGAGTTCATCCACCGATTCATCGAAATGATGTTCCAAGAGGGCGATCCTGCCCGGCCGAACTGCTACGAGCATTACAATCCGGAAACGGGCGAAGCGTCGCTTTATCGCGGGTTCGACGACTACCAGCACTCTTGGGTGAACGACCTGATCGTCAGGTACGTGGCCGGCTTCCGGCCCGGCGAGGGCGACGCTTTCACCATCGATCCATTTCCGTTCGGTCTCGAATCGCTCCGGCTGACAGGTCTGCCGTACCGGGGACGACGGGTGGATATCGAGATGGAAGGTGACTCGGTGCAGGTGAGGGTGGGGGAGAAACCGAGGGCCGAGACACGTATCGGCGAACCCCTGCGTGTGGAGTTGTGATGACACGGTCCACCGGCGCGGGAACGGCGCGCACCCGCAACCTCTGTATGCGATCCTGAGTCGTGAGTTCGGCTGATCTGATCAAGATTCTCGGCACGGCGGGCGCCCGCTACGTGGTGGCCCGGCAACTGCGCTACTCCGCCGGTACTCTCATCCGGTTGGGTGGGGAAACCATCCTGCTCGACCCGGGGCCCGGAACTCTGGTCCGGCTCGCCAAATCGAAGCCTGCGATCGATGTCACGACGCTCGACGCGATCATCCTGTCGCACGGCCACATCGATCACTGCAACGACGTGAACGTGCTGATCGATGGGATGACCGAGGGAGGGCTCAAGCGGCGTGGCAGACTCTTTGCGCCACGCGACTGCCTGGAGGGTGAGAACGCCGTCGTTTTCAACTATCTCCGGGAGTTCCTCGAGGAGATCGTGACGCTGGAACCGGAGCGCGAATACCAGCAGGGTGGGGTCAGCTTTTCGACCTCAGCACCGCACGACCATGGCACGGAGACCTACGGCATCATCTTCGACCATCGCGGGGACAGGATCTCCTTCATGGTGGACACGCGTTTCTTCCCGGAGCTGCTGCCCAGCTACGAAGGCTCCGGAGTTCTGGTGATCAACCTGGTGCGTCACAAGCCGCACGAGAGTGGCGATGTGCGTCATCTGTGCCTGGACGACGCCCGCGAGATCCTGAAGGCCATCCGCCCGCGACAGGCGGTGCTGACCCACTTCGGTATGACGATGATCCGGGCCAAGCCGTGGGTCGTAGCCCAGCAACTCGCGGACGAACTGGGGCTGGATGTCAGAGCCGCCAGCGATGGCATGACGATCGAGCTGCGCTGACTCCGGAGTCCGGCGGGTGGCCCCGTTCCGTCAGACTCGAACGCCGAGGCCGCTCGCCCGCTGCGCCGCCGCCGGTGGCACGACAAGCGTCGCGACATGCCCATGGCGCAACACGTGGAGCGAGGTGCTGCCCAGCAGCATACGGTTGAAGAAGCCGAAGCCGTGGCTGCCTAGCACGATGAGGTCGGCCCCCCACTCGTCCGACTCGCTCAGGATCTCGGGCCCGGCGTTCCCGCGCCGCTCACGAACGTCCAGCTCTACGTCACCGTCGAACCCCTCGGTCATGGTTTGGTACGCGTCGCTGGCAATACCGAGAAGGTCTTCCTCGCCGTAGAGTGTCTCGTCCTGCACGATGGCTGGGTACGGCTCGTGCACGTGCAGGACCCTGATGAACGCGTCTTCCTGGCGCGCGATAGCGGCGGCCACACGAAGCGTGATGCAGGCGTGCGCCGAGAGGTCGACCGCGGCCAGGATGTGGCGAAACGAGGCGCGCCGCCGGCCCGTCGCCGCGAGCACTGGGCAACCGGCCAGGCGGATGACTCGCTCGGCTGTCGAGCCGACGAGGAAACGGACGACCTCGGGTCGGGGGTGCGCGCCGACGATGATCATGTCGGCGGCGAGGTCTTCCGCCAGCCGGGCGATCGTGGGCGCGGCAAGGCCGCTCGCCACGTGCACGGACGCCTCCGGCATATCGGATCCTCGCGTCTGCACACAGGCCCGCCGCCGCGCCTGTTCGAGCAACCTGTCCTCGTAGTCCGCCGCGTCCTCTTTCAGCACCTTGGAAACGGTGGGTGGGAGCAGCGTCTCCACCACGCTGACCACGTCCAGGCTCGCGCCCGCGCGTAGCGCCAGGGCGGCGCCGCTAACCACGGCGCAGGCTCCATGATCGCTGCCATCGGTGGCCGCGACAAACCTTCTCAGGCCGTACATTCCGGCACCTACCTCTCCGTAGTGACCTCAGGGGGTGTGCCAACCCCAGAAGTGTCCGTAGAAATCACGGATCCGCTGGGCATCCTCTTGGGAAAGGGTTGCCCCCGGCTCCTTCATCATCTTGACGATCACGTCCCAGCGCTCCTGCGGGCTGAGGATCGCCAGCTCTTTCAGCCGGTCGATGGTATGGCAGTGGGCGCACTTCATGAATGTAAGCGCCGCCTCGACCTTCGGCACCTCTCGCGGATCGATGTTCGCGCCGGACAGTTGGCTCATCCGGGTGACCAGCTCGTGGACGTCAATCTCGAAGCCGTGGGCCTCAGCGAACGTCTCGCGGGTGTGGCAGATGCGGGCGAACCCATCCACCGGAATTCCGCCGTCCGGCATGACGATCCCCAGCTCGCCGGCGCGCATGGCACGCAGTTTTTCAACTGTCTCTTCCATCCACGCTCGCGCCAATCGTCCGCTGAGCAGGTTCCTGAGGTTCGCCCGTGCGTTGGGCACGCGAACTTTCAGCAGCCAGCCGCGATCGAACGGCTCGGCGGAAGCGAGTTCTGGACTGACCCTCAAGGCGGTATTGATTGCGATCACCTCGCCATCGACCGGAGAGAGCATGGGGATCCACCGCGAGTCGACCTCCATGTCCCATCCGCGTTCGCCTTGCTTCAACTCTGCACCGAGCGGCGGCAAGTCGATTTGGTGGGGTGGGCCCAACAGTCGCA
>JABAOH010006727.1_pt1 | contig 27224 bp, 25 predicted proteins | sample 7062181 | NCBI WGS metagenome assembly JABAOH01 (sample SAMN14538630, study PRJNA623070) | marine sediment metagenome | biome: marine biome [ENVO:00000428]; feature: marine pelagic biome [ENVO:01000023]; material: deep marine sediment [ENVO:00002113]; isolation source: pool of 5 deep marine...
GCGTCCTTCTCATGCTTGACCTTTCCGGCGGCAAAAGAAGACTTGGCGGTTCTGCTCTCGCCCAGGTTTATGAGCAAATCGGCGATAAAGCCCCGGATGTGGATAATCACCAGCTTCTTCGGAAAGGTTTTGAATCCGTCCAAGAATTGATTAGAGAAGGTCTGGTATTGTCCGGCCATGATATTTCAGAGGGAGGTTTGATTACCTGTTTGTTGGAGATGGCATTCGCCGGCAACTGCGGCCTGGATATCAATCTTAATAATGCCGATATTTTCGGACGACACGATGTTTTTGCATCACTCTTCGCCGAGGAGCTTGGTCTGGTATTTGAGACGCTCCCTGAGAATTTGAAACATGTGGATAAGATTCTCCATTCTTACGGCTTTGATTATGATAAGAACACTGCTTTATTAGGTCAAACAAAGAAAGAGCACAAGATTAACGTCAAATACAAAGAGCAAGCAGTCCTCGATGACGACATGAGGGAGCTCCGAGGCATCTGGCAGCAAACATCTTATGAGTTAGATAAACTTCAGGCCAATCCCGCCTGCGTGGAGGTTGAACAGAAAGCGAACTTTGAGCGCAAAGGGCCGCATTATGAGCTTACTTTCAATCCGGCCCCGACACCGGATAAAAAAATGGAAGCTAAGAACAAACCCAAAGTGGCGATTCTGCGTGAGGCAGGCACCAATGGTGCTCGTGAGATGGCGGGAGCATTTTTTGCTGCTGGTTTTGAACCGTGGGATGTTACGATGGCTGATATTGCTGATGGAAGAGTAAGCCTTAATGATTTTCGCGGCGTTGCCTTTTCAGGTGGATTTAGCTTTGCCGATGTCCTGGATGCTGGTAAAGGATGGGCTGGTGTTATTATGTTCAATGATAGGGTACGTGATGAATTTAAAGCTTTCATTGAACGACTCGACACTTTCTCCCTCGGTGTTTGCAATGGATGCCAGGTTATGACGTTGCTTGGATGGGTTCCCTGGCAGGGGATAGATATTAAACAGCAGCCGCGTTTTGTAAGGAACGAATCTGGTATATTCGAGTCAAGATTAGTCACCGTAAAAATAAATCCGAGCCCATCTATTTTCCTTCAGGGAATGGAAGGTTCTGTGCTCGGCGTATGGGTAGCCCATGCGGAAGGCAGGTGCTTGTGGCCCGACCAAGTGATATTTAGTCTGGCCGTGAATGCGGATAAGGAGCTGGCACCCATACGCTTCGTTGACGATGACGGTAAAGAGACAGAACAATATCCATTCAACCCAAATGGTTCAAGATTGGGTGTAACCGGGATATGTTCGCGTGATGGAAGACATCTGGCTCTTATGCCCCATCCAGAGAGGCTGTTTCAAATTTGGCAGTGGCCGTTCTGGCCGACTCATTGGTCCGGCCTCAATGCTTCACCGTGGTTGAAACTATTCCAGAATGCAAGACAATGGTGCGAAAAAAATCCAGCATGAATGCCTAAGCAAACGAATGCGAAGGATGAGTCCCGCCCGTCGAAATCGGGACGGGATGAGTCGGGAATTCACTCACCTTCCTCTAAATTGGTATTTCAGTACAAACCGCCTTTGCTGCTCATACTTACTATGCCACTTAAACGACGAGCTCGTCTTGTGGGGTATCATAAAGAGCCTTTTTCTCAGGAATCGCTTTTCAATCCATCGGGAAGGAATTTTCACTAAATTGTCGGAGTGATGACAAATGCCTTTTAGCTTTCTTTTCATACCGCCAGGTTAAGGTAGTATCAGAACCTTCGTAGAAGGTATTGGGTAACTGCCTTTCGTCACCGTCTTATAACATTGCAGGCAAACAGGCTGGCCGGTTTTAGGAAGGTATGCCTCCGCAGCATTACTGCATTTCGGCATCTGGCACACAATACCAGAGTCACGAGGTAAGAATTGCCCGTGATGGTAGTCTATCAAATTTGTGACAAGTGAAGTTGGTCCTCTCTTGGGCCCTATATTCTTGCCGCTTGCTACACCACCTGTTATCCCAGCTTCATCTCCCCCCGACTTTTTCAAGCCAACCTTCTTCTTCACTATTGAAACTTTACTCGCGGTTCCTTTCTTCATAGTATTAGTCTGACTCAGCGTCGGATTCGGATATGGTACTGGTATCGGTGGGTATGGTGCCGGAGTATGGCAAACATCTGGAAAACCCAAACACATTCCGTCGCTTCCTTTTGTTGTAGCTGGAAACATTATTAGCCTCCTTCGTAAGACATTGTGACCTTAATCCCAAACTAATGATCTTCAATGCTCGTGCTCAAGAGCGATTGCTCTTAAGCAGCACATTGATTATCCTAACTCACACGCTAATATATCATACCGTGATTTATCTGAGTGTACAAGATAATAATTTGCTACTGCGCTTCCCATCTTAAGTTTTGCATTCTAACGCGCAAAACTAAGAAAAAACAGAAAAAAAGTCACTGGAACAAAAAATGATATGGTACTTTCTTTTCTTTCATTGGCCCCCCTTATTCCCCCTCTAAGTTCGCCTAATTTTAGCAGGGGCACTTTTTCAAAATCTTCACTTTTTTTGCTTTTTTTATTGACCTCGTGAACGAAAAGGTCTATAATAAAAATGAATTGTTGTTTTCATCTTGAGCCTCTGCTTTTTTGCATTTTTAGTGCTATAAGCAGGGGCTTTTTTCAAAATCTTCACTTTTTTTTGACTTTCTCTTGACCTCGTGAACAAAAAGGTCTATAATATATATGAATTGTTTTTTTCATCTTAAGTCTCTGCTTTTTGGTGTGTTTCGCTATAAGCAGGGGCTTTTTTTATAATCTTCACTTCTTTTTAACTTTTTCTTTGTTTTAGTTTTTTCTACAATCCATTCCATAAAGCTTCTGTCGTTTTAAGGTCGGTGAAAATTGATAAGCTGGCCCATAACCCTCATGGTTCACCATACCCATCACTATTAAAGAATATACATAACCGCTGACAAGAATGAGCTGAGCAAATAATAGTGAGCGGGAAAGGCGGAAATTTATGTCAAGAATTTGGAATATTCTTCTTGATTTTTGGCCTTAAGGAGTGTACAATTTTTTTTGATTTGCAACTCTTCCACAAATTCAGAGATTAAGGTGTCATTATGGAAAAGCGAAAAGCATTTACATTAATAGAACTTTTGGTTGTAATTGCCATTATTGCGCTGTTGATGGCAATCTTAATGCCGGCGCTTCAGCGGGTTAGGAAACAGGCAAAAGTGGTCATTTGCCAGTCTAATCTCAAACAGTGGGGCACTATCTTCGCTATGTATACCGATGACAACAATGGCTTCTTTCCCAAGCGCACAAGCGGCACAGGGCGTTGGATAAATGTCCTCTATGACTACTATTATCGGGATGAAAAGATACGCGTCTGCCCGATGGCGACAAAAATTAAGGAACCGGTTTACCCGCCTGGGGCCACTGGCACACTTGGAGTAGGTGGCGACGCTTTTACATCCTGGGGTAAGGTGGGTGTGACCGGCTCGCGGCCGGCCGGACTGTACGAGCCGGCCGGTACGTGGGGCAGCTATGGAATCAACCACTGGGTCTATGTGGCCGCCGAAGACCCGCTTTACGGCCAGGCCGCCAAATACTACTGGGGGACGGTCAATGTGAGGGGCAGCGGTAACATTCCGTTGTTCCTGGACTGCTGGTTCTGGTGTGCTGGGCCGGAGAATGACGATACGCCCCCCAGCTATGAAGGCGAACGGTTCGATCCGCACATAAATTCCATGAACCGCTTCTGCATCAACCGACATCAACAGGGCATAAACGGCATCTTTTTGGACTATTCGGCCAGGAAGGTTTGGTTAAAGGAATTGTGGCATGTCAAATGGGCCAAGAACTTTAATGTAAATGCCCCCGAACCCCACTGGCCAACCGAAGCGCCCTGGATGGCACAATTCAAGGAGCATTGAAAATAACGCCTGTTCTAAGGCAAAGATAGAAATCCTGATTTGGCCGAATCCGCACGACGGTATTGTGAAAAACCAGATTAATGGGAAAATATGCAAGGACTATTAGTGTAAACGAACAAAGAGGTTTTACGTTAATAGAACTTTTGGTAGTGATTGCCATCATTGCGTTGTTGATGGCAATATTGATGCCGGCGCTTCAGCGCGTAAGGAAACAGGCAAAAACGGTTATTTGCCAGTCAAACCTCAAGCAGTGGGGTACTATCTTTGCCATGTATACCGACGATAACAACGGCTTCTTTCCCAGACGCACGCAGTCGGGCGGTCGCTGGATAAATGTCCTGTTCGACTACTACTATCGAGAGGAGAAGATACGCGTCTGCCCGATGGCGACAAGAATTAAGGTCCCGACTTACCCGCCCGGGGCCAGCAGCACACTTGAAGCAGGTGGCGACACATTTACGTCCTGGGGCAAGGTGGGTATGACGCCAAACGAACAGTGGGGGCCAGTCGGTACTTACGGCAGTTATGGAATCAACCACTGGGTCTATGTGGCCGGGCAAGACCCGCTTTATGGACAGTCTGCTAAATATTACTGGGGAACAATCAATTTGAAGGGCGGCGCTATCATTCCGCTGTTCCTGGATTGCTGGTTCTTTTGCGGTGGACCGGAGAATGACGATACACCCCCCAGCTATGACGGCGAACGGTTCGCGCCTCACGTAGAATCCATGAACCGCTTTTGTATTAACAGGCACCAGCAGGGCATAAATGGCATCTTTTTGGACTATTCGGCCAGGAAGGTTTGGTTGAAGGAATTGTGGCACGTCAAATGGGGCAGGAACTTTGATATAAATGCCCCCTCACCTCACTGGGAAACCGAAGCGCCCTGGATGGCACAGTTCAAGGAGCATTGAAAGGAATCGCTCTTCGTAGACGTATTGGAGTGATGGTAAGAAAGACGACCGGCTTCCCGGAAGAGATTTTAGCTTACGGTAGAATGTATCTTTAGAATAATATTTTGAAAAAAATTAAATATTTTTGCTATATGCAACCAATGGAAATATAATTTAACTATAAAATTGAAATGATTGCGTAGTGAAGCGTTGAAAAACAGAGTCAACGTGGACTAATTTTTGCACCCGCGCCTTTCATTAATCATCATTTCTCTTATTCTGTTAGCCTTTGTTAAAAAGGTGGCTCGCAAATATAGAAGATATACTTGCCTTGAAAATTGGCAATAAGGAAAGCAACTATGTCCTCCTACATTATGTCCGGGGCCGTTGTGCTTGTAGTGAAGTGGATTTCTTGCCTCCTCTTCATATTGCTTTGTCGCACCATGAGATTTCGTCAACCAAGTTCTCTATACCCTTTCAAGGAAGAAGTAGTAAGGGCAGTAATCAATATCTTGTCGAATATCACCGCTGTATATGCTCTTGTTGTCCTTTACGATAAGCTGCAACTTCAACTGGCTATTGCAATGTTGGTCATTCCATTGCTTGCCGGCTTGCTTTGGGGCTATTACAATCTACGAAGAGCCAGACAAGGTATTGCGCCAAGTAGGCAAGCTGGAACGGTCCTCGATCGATTCAAAGAGCAATTGGAGAACGAATATGGCCGGGCAATAGCGGAAACTGTCGCTGGAGAGGAATCAAAGAGAAGATATCTCGTTCGTAGCGAATACACGTATTCAGCAGGAAATGTATTTGGGACAATACTAGGAGCCCTTCTATTTCTTCGCAACGCGCCTTTTTTCTAAATGATGCGACCAGATAATGTTGATGACCCCCCATCCGGGTGCGGGAGCAGTTACACCTTTGGTCTGAAGTTGTCACAGGGGACAAATTGCTTTAGGATTCTTGTATGTTTTTGGGGAAAATCTGCTCTATATGTTCACCCTTTTCTGCTTACCCATACAAGCGAATGTGCCGGTGCAAATTTAAGAAAAGTTCAACTTTTAGTCCAAGTCTCCCATTTTTCGTATATAATTCTTAATATAAATGCCGATATAAATTTTAGGTAATTAGCTATTTTAATATTGAAAGCCTGAGTAAAGATAAGGCTGGTTCAAGCGAATTTAAAAAAATAGTTAGATATGAAGAATTATGCATTGTAACATCTCACTTATAGTCAGAGGAATTTTGATATCTATTGACCAATCAGATAAGTGACCTAATTACAACGTTCTCCTCCTACTAATTTTGATATATCGCAAGAAACCTCCGTAGAGCCCACCTCTACTCATGAAGTGTTTTTAAATATGGAAGCAGTGATATGAAGATTCTTCTCATTAATCCGGAAATACCACTTACTTTCTGGAGTTTCAAAAATGCGTTGAAGTTCATCTCGAAAAAGGCCATTTTGCCACCTTTGGGATTATTGACGGTTGCCGCAATGCTGCCAAGAAATTGGGAAACAAAGTTAATCGATATGTCAACAACGAAATTGCGGGATAGAGACATTCGATGGGCTGATTATGTATTCGTTACAGCTATGCTCATCCAGCGAAAATCTGCGGACCAAGTTATTGAGCGATGCAGGAAAATTGGAGCAAAAGTAGTGGCAGGTGGCCCTCTTTTTACCACTCTTCCCGAAAAATATTTGCATGTAGATCACCTGGTGCTCAAAGAAGCCGAATTGACTCTGCCGCTGTTCATAAGAGACCTGCAAAAAGGTTGTCCCAGGGAATTGTACACCACGCACGAGAAAGCCGATTTGCATGAGACTCCGATACCGCTTTGGAATCTTATCGATATGAAGAAATACGCATTGATGAGCATTCAGTATTCGCGGGGGTGCCCTTTCGATTGCGATTTCTGCGATGTTACCAGGCTTTTCGGACACAGGATGCGTACGAAGACTGCAGATCAAGTGTTAGATGAATTAGAGAGGCTATACTCTCTTGGTTGGAAAGACGGAGTGTTCTTTGTGGACGATAACTTTATTGGAAATAAGGCCCATCTAAAAACCGAATTACTTCCTGCTGTCATAGGCTGGATGCAAAGGAGGCGATACCCGTTTTCGTTTAATACGCAGGCATCCATCAATATCGCAGATGACGAAGAATTGATGGAGCTGATGGTTAATGCCGGCTTTGATTGTGTATTCATAGGGATCGAAACTCCCAATCAAGACAGCCTAACCGAGTGTAATAAAGTCCAGAATAAAGGCCGTGACTTAGTTGCTTGTGTCAAAAAGATCCAGAGATCTGGCATGGAGGTTCAGGGTGGATTTATTCTCGGTTTTGATAGTGACAGGACTTCAGTTTTCGATAGTCTGATTCATTTTATTCAACAAAGCGGAGTAGTGACTGCTATGGTTGGACTGCTGAATGCTCCCAGGGGAACGAAACTCTATCTCAGACTCATGACTGAGAACAGACTTTCGAAAGACGCCACAGGTGATAACACAGATTTCTCAATGAACTTTATTCCAAAGATGAAGATTGAGGAGCTTCTCAAAGGGTATAGAAAAGTTGTATCCACGATTTATTCACCGAGTAACTATTATGAACGGATCATGACATTTCTGAGAGAGTATAATCCTGGGAGAAATAACAAGATTGAACTTCGCTTTTATGATATCAAGGCATTTTTGAAATCGATATGGCATCTTGGAATAATGGGTGAAGGCCGCCTCTACTATTGGAAACTGATCTTCTGGTCACTCAGAAGACCGAGGTATTTTCATCTGGCTGTTACACTCGCCATCTATGGATTCCATTTTCGTACGATGTTTGAAGGCTATAGCCAGGCATAAAGGCAGATTTTCGTCCTCTTTCGAGGTCAAGGTGATGGTGTGGGGAGGAAAGCCGATTTCCTATGAAGAGTTCTTGAGGTCAGGGTAAGCCGTAGCTTTGCAGAAGTTGTTTATTGTAATGGTAGATTCCTAGTTTTCTTGGAGTCTGTTCATCTAACTTTGTATTAAAAAATGGCCGTGCACTTTTCTTCGAATCGATATTGCTGAGTTTGCTGTCACAGCCAACTCGAGCCGGGTTTATCCACAGCACAACAAACTAACGCTTATGGCTGCTCCGTTCCCGGCCTGACCAGGTTCACGCCGTTTGTTTGCATGGGACCCGACTGTCAACATCGCTTATGGCAGTAGTGACTCAACTCAATTAACCCTCGGAAAAGAATTCAGCCTCGCTATAGCGGATTGCGAGTACAGGGTACCGCTAACACCCCGCTTAGCACGGCCATTTTTACTCCAACCTCTGTAACCAATTCTCTGCCGCCATTGCAAAATCCAGCGGATTCATCATTATATTAATCGATTTGGCTCGGTTAAGCAATTTTTTTATGGTTTTTACCTGACTGTCATCTAAAGCAATTTGTGGCATAAAGTATCGGCTCAAATGTTGCCATTTTTTCTATGGGAACAGTTCCCCATGTCGTATTTAAGTGACCGAGCATTCTACTGTTGTTCAAACTTCGGGAATAATCAACCAGTGCCTTTGTAGCTTCTAATTTGCGCCAACCAGCCGGCCACACCTGAAAGCCCTTTTCCAGAAACATGGGTATCGATTCGTAGGTATCACGAGACTCGTAGTGCCAGTCGCAGATTATTATATCCTTGGGAATCAGGTCAATCGCTTCAGCGGTGTCGTTAGCACTGGCTTCCCACTTGCCGTAATCTATTTTGCCAGCATCGATCAAACGGTCGCCCCACATGAGCATTTCAAGCTTATGTTTTTTAACCAGGTGCTGATAATAGTCATTAACAGCCTTGGCAAAAAGCTTGGCTTTATCTTTGCCCCTGCAACGTGGACATGCGTCATGACCTATAAGAAAAACTTCATCCATTCCTACATGAAAGGCATCGGCCTCAAAAGTGTCGATTAACTCGTCCATAAGATTAAATATTATATGATTGACCTCAGGATGAAGCGGACACCAGCTTCGGCAATAAATCCCTTCATTGTTAGTGTATTGCCCAGGCGTTTCGTCAAATTGAGGATACTTGATTAATAAAGGAAAATTGCGTTTGCTCCACGACTGATGGCCTAAACACTGAAATTGTGGGATAAGTCGAATATGATGTTTTCTGCACTCAGCAACCAGCTGTTTGATTTGCTCTTTTTTGCTCGGATTGCCTGCTTGTAACTCTGGATGAGATTGATATTCATATCCGTAATTGACCTCTGCTATGATTACGTTAATTCCGACATCTGCCAGCTCTTCTACAACTTCGGTTAGTTGCTCAGTTTTGTCTTGAGCTGTCATAATGACATGTACACCCCGCCATGGCTCAGATTGCTTTGAAGAAAGTGTACATGATGCGAATAGAATCGGCAGGATACATATCAGGAGCCTGCTGAATAACCACTGTCTCATTGTGCAATCTCCCAAATCATAAAATCTTAATCAGAAAAATCTTTTAGCTTAATAGCTTCGTAAGGCTATCTGCAATAATTATACTGCAACAACGTAATCAAATACAGAAATTTAGCAGTTGTCCTGTTGACGAGCTTGGGAATTTGCCTGCACCTGTGTTTGCCTCGACACAGGTGGCGCAGGCACAGGTGAGAGATTTGTGCAGCTGTTTGGAGGATTAAGAACTTGATAAATCCCGCACCAATTGAACCCACAACCAAGCTTATTTAGAGTCCGTGAATGCTGTGGATTTACAACAAAGGACAATTGGTGCGGGAAGAAGGGCGATGCTTTGGGATAAATGCGTGCTTAAATTTATTTGGGGATTGTATCTATCGTTCTGTATTATTCGTGGCACCGCCGGCCGGTACTGCATCTTGTTCCCAAAGCTGAAGAATACATTTGAGGATATCTGACCTGCTGATAACGCCTACCACTTTGTCACTTGATGTAACCGGGACTCTTCTGATAGAGTTGTCCCTCAAGCAGTAGCAAACATCCAGCAAAGGCTCATTCTCTTCAAAGTGGATAGCAGGTTGTGTCATAAAATCGTTTACTGTCCTATCTTTTTCGTCTTCATAGGTGTGGAATAATCTTAACACATCTTGTTCTGAAAGTATCCCTACCAGAGTCATATCATCTTCGACCACAGGGATGCCCGTAATGTTGTTTGTCGACATAACTCTTATGGCTTCAATCACAGGGATGTCCTTTTTTATACAAATTACTTGCTTGGTCATAATGTCTTTTGCTTCAAGCATAGCACAGCCTCATTTCCACCATCGGTCTATTTTATGGATACCAAAACATTTTAAAGTAATTTTTTCCCGGATAATATTTTAATTACAAGAATGGACTCCTAATTGATTATCCGGCGATAGCCTTCCAGCTTTGGTTTAATTCTTCCATTAGTTTTATACAATCACGAATCATTTGAGGGTCACATTTTATATTAGCCTCAGAGAGGCGATTACTCATAAAGCAATAGAGCTTACGAAGGTTGGCAGCTATTTCGCCGCCGGCGTCCATATCCAGGACCACATTGAGCTCATTGATTATATCCTGAGCTTTGTTTATATAGCGGCCCTTTGCCTCGTAGTTATTCGCCTCAAGCTCTTTGATTGCCAGTCTCATAAACTTGATTGCACCATCGTATAGCATAACAATGAGACGGCCTTTGCTTTGTGTTGTAACTGTATTGTCCTGGTACGCTGNNTCTCGACCTGCGAGGTACGTATTGCGTTAGCTTTATCAGGTATCAGGTAATACTCAATATACGCACGATGCACCACGATATTTGTTAGCTGGTATCTAAACTACAGGAAAATAGGAGATGACTGGGGATTTGCCCCAGTCATCTCCCTATATTGTCCTTCAACATTCGAATGCTGCTGCTTTTTATCTAAGCAGTGTCAGTGCCATCTGAGGCATTGCGTTGGCCTGTGCCAACATTGAGATACCGGCCTGTGCCAGCACCTGGTTCCTTGTCATCTCTGCCATTTCGGTAGCCACATCGACGTCCGAAATACGAGACTCGGATGCCTGCAGGTTTTCGGTCTGAACGTCTATAACTCCTACTGTGTTTTCCAGACGGTTCATCTTTGCACCGAAGTCTGAACGGGCAGTATTTGCGGTGTCGATTGCTGTGTCCAGCGTGGTCAATGCCGCCTGGGCACTGACTTCGCTGCTGATGCTCAGGGTATCGATGCCAAGACCACTCTTGGTCATATCCTTCATATCAATGGTGATAGTGTCAGTTGAACTACCGAAGAAGACCGAAATGCTGCCAGAAGCACTGTTGAGCATGCTCATGTTGTTAAAATTGGCCGATGCTGAAATACGCTCGATTTCGCTGGCCAATTCATCGAACTCGCTGTTCATAATGGTTCTCTGTGCGGTAGAATAAGTACCCGTAGCCGCCTGTTCAGCCAACTGTTTCATACGTACGATCAGATCGTTGATTGTCTGCATACCGCCTTCTGCCACCTGTAGTAAGCTGATGCCGTCCTGAGCGTTACGAGAACCCTGCTGGAGCACAGCGATGTCGGCACGCATCAACTCACGAACAGCCAGGCCGGCTGCGTCGTCCTTTGCACTATTGATGCGCAAGCCCGACGCCAGCCTTTCGACCGATGTGGCCAGGGCATCGTAGCTGCTGCCCAGGTGCCGTGCAGCGTTTACTGCCATAAGGTTGTTCTTAATTGCTAACATATTTTTGACTCCTTAATTTAACAAAGTACCGAACAAATTTTTCTTGGCCCTGTCAAAAGCCTCAATCAAATCCGAATACTATAATTAACACGTGCAACAGGCACGCCGAAAGAATCTGCTTTCAATGACCACTACCGACCAAACAGATATCGACCAGTACAGAACGGACTTGAAGAATTTCTTTAATGAAAGTATATACAAAATCATTAGACCGGTAATCTGGGTGAAATCGGAACTGATATTGTTGACAGGCTGCTAAAAACAGCGAAAAAAGTGGAAAAATTTGTTGAATTATCGGACAATCCAGATTGGAATTTGTGGATTTTTGCTATAGCCATTCGGGAAATATTCTTAATCTTGGGAAATGTTCTTAATCTATAAATGTCTTGATAATGAAGGATAACTCTTGTCTGAAGTTTCATAATAGAGTATAGTTCAGGCAATAAATAAAAGAAGCTTTTCTAAGGTCTATTGAGACCGCACGTCGCAAATGGGAGACTCACGTTGTTACCGAACAACGACAGAGAGAATGAAAACAATGCTCGCCAGTTCAGGAAAACCGACGGGGGCAGTAGGGAAACTCTCTCCGGCAGTTCTTTGTCCGGATTGACCGTTGAGCAAGCTCTGGACCTCGCGTTTTCCTACTATGATATCGGACGTTTGTCGGAGGTTGAACAACTCTGCCGGCTGGTCCTTCAGGAGGTTCCCCGGCAAGTTAACGCGATGCAGCTTCTCGCTGCTCTTCATAGTCAAAGGGGCCAATACACCGAAGAGGTACAGCTTCTGCAGGAGGTTATCAGGCAAGCACCTGGGCATGCCCACATCCATAACAACCTGGGAATAGCGCTGCATAAGCTGGAAAAGTCTCACGAAGCTGTCTCGGAGTTCAGCAAGGCGCTTCAAATTCGGCCGGATTTTGCAAAAGCTCGCAATAACCTCGGTGTTGTGCTGATGAAGCTGGGCCGTCTGGATGAGGCAGTAATCGCCTGCAGGCAGGCAATCCGCCTGCAGAGTGATTTTAAAGAGGCATACAACAATCTCGGGTTGGCGCTGAAGAAAAAGGGAGAGTTGGGAAACGCGATAGCATCATACGAAAAAGCAATAAACCTTGACCCCGAATATGCTGAGGCCCTGAGCAATCTCGGAATGGCGCTGATTACGCAAGGTAGATTTGAAGAGGCGGTTAGGAATCTGCAAAAGGCGGTAAGGCTCGTCCCGGAATCAGCCGAATTCCGTGATAACCTGGGTGTTCTTTTTAACCGGCAGGGATGCTTTGAAGAGGCTGTTTGTGCAAGCGAAAAGGCTATAGCTATGCGTCCGTCCTTCGTGGAAGCCCACAACAATCTTGGTACCGCATTGATAGAACTGGGCCGATTCTCTGATGCAAACAACGCCTTTGAAAAGGCGATTGCTATTGACCCTGAATGTGCAGAGGCCCATCACAACCGTTCACTTGTCCTGCTGTTGAGGGCTCAATTTGAGCAGGGATGGGCCGAATACGAATGGCGCTGGAAACATGCCGGTTTTTCCACACCTCTGCGTCCGTTCTCCCAGCAGTGGTGGAATGGTTCTGTGGAAGGTGTTGAAAAGCTGCTCGTATGGGCCGAGCAGGGTATCGGCGACGAAGTGCAGTTTTCAGGGCTCATCCGGCATATTCTGGCGCGGGGTATTCATGTCGTTGTCGAATGTGACCACCGGCTGGCGCCGCTTCTGAGGAGGAGCTTTCCCGGGACTACTGTTGTTGAACGGAGCGATCCTCCGGCATATTTGCTAAAATCCCCATCAATTACCCATCAGATTCCAATGGCCTCTATCCCACGTGTGCTGGGACTGTCGCCGAATTCGATGTGCTTTCAGAATCCCTTTTTGGTCCCCGACGAAAAGCTGCGCGACCGATTTCGCAATGAATACAAAGTGGATGGGGCTCCTTTGCTCGTAGGGATAAGCTTCAGAAGCGGGAATAGCCAGGAGGGACAGAAAAGGTCTATCGGATTGGAGTGTTGGGGCCCCATATTGAAGGTCGAGGGAGCGCGATTTGTGAATCTGCAATACGGCGAATGCTCGAGGGAATTGCGAGCGGCTTATGAGCGGTTCGGTGTGGAAGTTTTGAAAGATGAGAGGATTGACCCTCTTAGGGACTTAGAAAGTTTTGCCGCCCAGGTGGCCGCAATGGACTTGGTAATTTCTGTGGACAATTCAACAGTTCACTTTGCCGGGGCGCTGGGGGTTGAGGTGTGGACTATGTTGCCCACCACGCCGGACTGGAGGTGGGGCCTTGAAGGTGACAGGACTCGCTGGTATCCCACCATGCGTCTGTTTAGGCAGGCCGAGAGGGGAGACTGGAAACCGGTTATTTCACGGATTGCCAGAGAGCTTACTTCGTTGATAAACTCGCATGAAAGTCGGTAGTTCGGCTTCGCCATAAAGACCTAAGTTGAACACGTAGCAAGTGGGGGAACAGCAAAGTCGAAGTGTAAAAATTAGGGTCGGGTTTATAATTTCATCACAAGCTAAAGATTTTATTGAGGCCTGTGAGTCTCTACATAGTCAAAGTTTTCGGCAACGGTTTGCATCTGTATATGGTCTTCCTGTTTTTAAAAATTAACAAAAACCGCCATCCTGAGGCGAAGCCGAAGAGCCTGCCCTGAGCTTGTCGAAGGGATCTGGCCAAAGAAAAAGAGATTCTTCGCTTTGCTCAAAATGACAGCTTTGCTGTCACTTTAGCCCACTTTAGGCACTTTTCTGATAACCAATTAACCAATCACCAAGTGGTTCCAGGATTTATCTATATCAGCATATTTATAGAGCCGTCAGTAGTGAGCGCCTCCCGTAATTCGGAAATGTTCTCGTAGCTATGATTGTTTATTAACCATTCGTTAATCCCGTTAGTATCGGGATTATTTACCCCCAAATGTGAATTTGTGGGGTCATGTTGCTGGGTCCAGCCGTTTTGCAGTCCGCCCGAGGAGGAGTCTTTAAGAGCTTCTTGCTCTGGTTGTTCACCCTCGGAGAGCACAACTTCAAGCCGTTTGATATGAATGCCTGAATCTTTAAGGTTTTGGATTATCTGTGGCAGTGCCTGCTGTATCTCTATTCTGGTTTGGGGCTTGCTGACTTCCAATAGGCCTATTATTTGGGAGTCCTGCTCATCGAATTTGATGAAAACCTTTCCCAGTTCCGGTGGATTAAGGCGAATTGTAATCTGCTGGTCCTGCCCTTCTCTGGATAAAGAGCTGTGAATAGATTCAAGAATCTGTTTCCCAATGTCTGCAGAGACACTGTTGGGCGAAGTTTGCCCCGGCATAGCAGCGGCCTTTGCACCCTCTGCAGAGTTGTGTAATTGCTCTGTAACAGGAGTTTGTGGATTGTTGTGCGAAAGTATTTGTTCGAGGTCTGAATCAGAGCTGTCATTGGAGGTCGAGCTGCCGTGGTTTTTTGTTTGGCCGGTGGATACTTGGACCGCTGTTACATTCAACTCTTGGACATTTGGATTATCTGAGAGTTTGTTCCCGGCACGTGGTGACTCTTTGTCATTGCCCACTGATGATTCTGAGGCTATTTCAGGGGCGGCTGCTGTACTGTCTGATGGTTTCGCAACAATCTGTGCAGATTTTTCCGGAGTAGTCCCGACAGGCTGAGACTGGGATTCAGTGAATTTAGTCTGAACCGGTGGAAAGCTGGTATTCAACATCGGAGTTTTTTCATTAACGGGAATGACTGACTTATCTGTCAGGGTTGTTTCTTCATTGGTCGTTTTGCTCTCATCGTCAACAAGAGTAACAGTTCCCAGTTTTTTGCCGCTCAATGCAGAGCTTTTGGGGCTGTCAGCAGCAACTGAAGTGTCCACTGAAGCCGTTTTTTCGTTAATCAAGGTTGTTTTGCTGCCGTCATCAACGAGAGCATTGGGAATCAGTTCTTTGGCCTTTTCCCCATTGCCTGGAGCTTTTGTGGATGCAACCGTGTTATTTGGTATCAGTATTTTATCGTTGTTACCTTGTCCAGGCTGAGTATCGGCAGTACCCTCGGATATATTAGTTAAAACGGTTTTGGGTCCAGGTTGGCTCTTGGATGTCTGCGGCAGAACGGTTTTGAGTCCAAGTTGACCCTTGGATTTATCCGGCAAAATGGTTTTAAGTCCAAGTTGGCCTTTGTCAGTAGTTACAAGGAGTTTGATTTCGGCTGATTTAGCTGCTTTTCCGGTAACAGGAGGGGATTTGTCAGCTTTTAAGTTGGTGAGCAGTTGGGCGAGTTCATAGCCGGCTTTCGGCTTGATATCGGTAATGGTGGAAAGACCTTCTTTACCGTTTTGGACAATTTGGCGGTACTGCGCCAACCATTCCTGTACTATATCCGGCTGGACAGCCTTGTGAGGGGCAGAGCCATTCTCTTTTAGTTTTGTACCCTGTTCTTGCTGGGGCGCTTCAGTTACTGCTGTTTTACGAAGCTTATGGCGAAAATCTTCCATAGGCTTGTTTACGGACTCATTTTGGGTGATAGTATGTATATTATCGGACGTAATTGATTCGGGAGTGTTAGAATGCGATGGAGTATCATCTGCCGTACGGGAAAACTGCGTGGCATTTGCGAATGCGTTAGGTTTGGATGCAGGAGGGGTCGCGACTGCTGTCCCTGTGAAAAACATATTATTTATTGTCAACAAGTTCGTGTTCATACACCATAACCCATAAAGCCAACATAATTGCAGCAACTGTTGTACCAGTATTTGTGGTCCATCCCCTTGTATATGATAACAGCTTGTTAATACTGAATTTATGAATATTGAAAAGATGGCAATTAATAAAAAATACCTTTCTGTTAGCAGTGTTGATGGAGAAACATTCCTGGTGCAGGAAAGAATTTCCGGTATGGATTGAGGATAAGTAGGTTCAAGAACTTTACAAGAAGGGAAGGCATGTAAAAAAGCACGCCATTGTATAAAATCCTGACATCGCTGAAGCCTCTCAAATAAGCGATTATTGGGACTTAAAGCGGTTTTTCACACAAGATAGGGGTTAAAATAGCGAAAATGACTGGTTTTCAGCGTTTGGCACGATTCTTGCTTATTTATCTCGAGAGACAAGGTTTGTGCATAGATATATAAAATATTGGAAAATTCTGATGTCCAAAACAAACAGCATAATAGCTCTTATCGAGGCCGGTATAAAGGCTGAAGCCCTTCGGCAGAAAGCGATCGCCAATAATGTTGCCAATCTTGAAACGCCGGGATACCGCAGGATTGATGTCAAGTTTGAAGAGTTACTTGCCAAATCCCTGGATTCATCCGGTTCAGTTGACCTTAGTAAACTTGAGCCGCAGATTTATAGGCCCAGACAGACACCGGTAAAGTCAAACGGCAACGACGTTACTTTGGAAAACGAAGTGGGTGAAATGATTAAAAATAGTCTTCGCTACACGACATTTATTCGGCTGCTCAACAAGAAGTACAAGGCGATTGAATTGGCGATGAACACAGGTGCAAGGTAGTTATCGATTGTTGGTTGCTGCGGTTGGCGGTGAGTAGGACAAGGCCCGGCAAAGAAAGAGAAAGGTACAGAAAATGGAAGTTGACAATCTCTTCGGCCCTATTGATATAGCAATTTCGGGTTTGCAAGCACAGGGCAAACATATGGAAGTAATTTCGTCGAATGTCGCCAATGCCCGAACGAGCGACGCCGGTAAGGGTGAACCTTATCGCAGGCTCGAAGCGACGTTCAAATCAGATGGCGATTTGGGCGGTGTTGAGCTGGGAGAAATACTTCCGGATATGGGCGATTTTCTTAGGGTTTACGACCCCAGCAATCCTCTGGCGGATGAGCAGGGATACGTTTTAATGCCCAATGTAAATTTACCCGTTGAGATGATGAATCTGAATATTGCAACACGGATGTATCAAGCCAATGTAGCGGTCTTGAAGCGTTACCAGCGAATGGTGGAAACCACGCTCGAATTACTTCGATAAGTTGAGGAATAAGCAATGGTTAACTTAAATGCAAATATAAGTGGTGTCCAGAACTCAATTAAGAGTATCTTGGAATCCCACTCGATACAATCCAGGAACAATCTTGATTTTTCCGGGATGCCGAAATTGGAGGATTCCGACGACAAAAAGGCGGACTTTTCTGATGCGGTGAAGAACTACATATCCAACGTTTCCGACCTTCAACAATCCTCAAATGTGTCTATAAAGGATTTATTATCGGGTAAGAATGAAGATATCACCTCAGTGATCTCGGCGGTGGCTAAAGCTGATATAAGTTTTAAGCTTCTTGTGGGCGTTAGAAATAAGCTGATTGAAGCGTATAAGCAAACTATGAATATGCCATTGTAATTGGTAAGTAGTGAGTGGTGAGTAGCCAATTAACCACTCCCCAATTAATGAAAGGGCTTAATGAACTTTTTCCAAAAGATAAGTGCGGTTTGGCAAAAGATAGGTCTCGTTCAGCGGGCCTTGCTTATCGCGCTTTTTCTTACATTTGTTGCTGCCGGCGTTCTTCTTACATATTGGGCCCGCAGGCCTGATATGAGAATGCTATACCAGGAAATTGCACCCGAAGAGGCGGCTAAGATTACAGAGAAAATCAGTGATAAAGGCATTGCTTACGAATTGCGAAACGGCGGGACAAGCATCTATGTGCCGAAAGAACAGGTTTATCAGCTTCGTTTGGATATGGCAAAAGAGGGTCTTCCGATAGGTGAGCAGGGCGGCTACAGAATATTTGATAATGAAAAAATCGGCGTCAGCCCATTTGTGCAAAGTGTTAATCTCAAGCGGGCACTACAGGAAGAGCTTGCCAAGAGCATTCAAATGATAGACGGTGTCGTTCACGCTCGTATCCATATAGTAAGCCCTGAACAAACGCTTTTTACACCTGATGCCGGCAAAACCACCGCTTCTGTGGTTCTTCGACTAAGACCGGGTTATAAATTAAGCACTTTGAATATAGCTGCAATTACTCATTTGGTCTCCGGCAGTGTCGAGGGGCTTACATCCGAAAATGTTACCGTGATAGACAGCCGGGGCAATCTTCTTTCCCGTGAGTCTGACCCAACTATGGCCAGCGGGGCAAGTACTGTTCAGGATTATAGGGAAAGGGTGGAACAGAACTTGGCCAGCAAGGTTGAGGATATGCTTGCTGCTGTTTTAGGACCCGGCCGGGCAACGGTAAGGGTCAGTGCCATTATTGATATGAACAGCGTTAGTACCGTTACAGAAAAGCTCGAGCCAAAGGGAGTGCCTACAAAAGAAGAGATTGTAAGCGGCTCTGAAACTGGAGCCAGCACACCATCGGCCGAGGGCGGGCCAGCCATACCGGGAATCACAAAGAAAGATGAAACAATCACTACTGAATACGAGGTTGGCAAGACTGTAACGCAGGAGATTGTTTTGCCGGGCCAAATAAAATCTCTAAAAGTAGCGGCATTTGTTGACTTGTCGGTATCAGACGCTAATGATGCAGGCTCCGGTAGTACTGCCGCAAAGATAATGCAAGAATCCGATGTGGTGGCAATTATCCAAAATGCTCTTGGTCTTGAGGATGAAACTGCGATCAAAGTAGTTGATGTTAAGTTCAATCGTCCCCTTGAATCACTGGTTGAGGAAGAGCCTTCCAGTTGGCCTCGCTATATAGCGATTGCCCGCCAGGCTTCCTTTGGTATTATGGCAGTTTGCGCGCTGCTCGTTCTTCGTATGTTCCGTGGCGCAAAGAGTAAGGTGGCATCGACTGCCGCAGCAGGGCAATTGCTCGAAGCTGAAGGGGCCGCCGGGCTTCTTCCTGGTGGAGGCGGGACCTCGGAACCATTAGTTTTGCGCAGACAGATAGCTAATGCTTTGCAACAAGACCCTGAGCACGTCAAGCAATTGTTTGCCAGCTGGCTCGAAGAAAAGGGGGACTAAAGATCGCCAGGTGTGAATCGTGATGCGTATAGCGAAAAATAAGCAACACGATATACAAGACGCGAATATCGAATGCTGAGCAAGGAATATCAAATTTCGAACAGAAAATCTTTTACAGCGAGATGCAAGGTGGGCACCCGTCCTTTGCAGACTTCTGACAAGCGGAAACGAGATACGAAAATTGCATTGACGGGTAAACAAAAAGCTGCAATGTTGTTGATGAGTCTGGATACGGTAACTGCTTCTGAGCTTCTCAAAGGTGTTGATGCCGAAGTAGTACAGGAATTGGCAGTGGAACTGGCACATCTGGATGCCGCTGGTTCCAGCAGGAACAGGCAAAGCTTAAAACTTACTCGGCAGTTCTGTAATTCACTGGGGACCAACCATGGTTTTCGTCTAAAGGGTTTCCTAAAAGAATTATTGAAGAGTACCGTAGGTGATGAGAAGACAGAGCAGATCCAGACCGGAATACAGGAACTGTTGCACAAAAACGATCCTTTCATATCTATTCGTTCCGCTGACTCTCAAACGGTAGCAACAATTCTGGAGAATGAGCACCCTCAGACTGCTGCGGTGGTTTTATCAGAACTGCGGGAGGACAAAAACTCGGAGGTGCTCAGCTTTTTGGATTGGGGTATCCGAGTTAGTGTTGTCAGCAGGATGAGCAGTTGTGGAGTTATGAGCGCCGAAGAAAAGACACGGATAGCAGAAACAGTTTGCAGACGTCTTGAGGCTATTGCTGCCCCCGTGCTTTCTTGCGAAAGCAAGAACGGGGGCCCAGGTGGACCTTTATCAGCACAGTCTGAGCTGTCTTTGAGAAAATTGGCTGTTGTTTTGCGAAAGTTGGGTAAAGAGATTCGAGAGGGTCTGCTTGGCGCCATACAGGGAAAAAACAGTCGGGCCGGTGAAATGGTAGCTGACTTGATGATAGTATGGGAGGACATTCCGCAAATCGCTGACTGGTCGCTGAAAGAGGCCTTGAGACGAATTGATGTAAGGAAGTTAGGGCTGGCATTGGTCAAAGCCGACGATAGATTCTTTCGGAAAATGAAATCCAATATCTCCGAGCCAATGGCTGTTATGCTGGAAGAGGAAGCGATGTTCATGTCAGCTTACAAAAAGAAAGATGTTGAAGAAGCCAGAGAGGAAATTGTAGGGGTCTTGCGCGAAATGAATGAAAGAGGTGAGCTTGCATTTATAGAAGAAGAATACAATGCTTGACAGAATTTCAGGCCAATATCGCCGGTAGTAAAAAATCGCCGGAGAGTTATTAGCGCAAAAAATTCAAAAGAGGGATTAAATAAGCGATGTTGACGGGTAAGCAAAAAGCTGCGATGTTGTTGATGAGTCTTGATGGTGCGACTGCTACCGAGCTGCTCAAGGGACTTGATACCGAAGATATTCAGGAGATTGCTATGGAGCTTGCGCGAATCGACGCCATGGAGCAGGGCGATGCCAGAGAACAAGCGAAAGTTGCCCATGAGTTCTGTAGCTCACTTCAAAAAAAGCAAACTTATCGATTTAATATGAAAACTTTTTTCGACGAAATGCTTGTGAATATCCTTGACAAAGATAGGGCCGAGCAAATCCGATCCCGAGTTAAAAAGGTTACGGGAAATAAGGACCTGTTTATGGATATTCGTTTGGCAAGCACGGACGAATTAGTCCTTGCGTTGGAAGGTGAACATCCACAGACGATAGCCGTGGTGCTTTCAGAACTAACTCCCAAAAAAAGTCAGGAAGTCCTGTCGCATTTAAGCGAAGAGGCTCGGCTTAAAGCTGTGTGCAGGATGACGAATCCGGAACTGGTGGGCAGTGGAGTGAAGCAGCGGATAGCATTTACATTTAGCGAACGGCTGGCGAGTTTTAGAGGAGAGGCTCTTCCGGAAAAACCGGAGCAGACTCTACGAAAACTGGCTATTGTATTAAGTGGTCTGGAAAAAGACCTGCGAGACCGAATGCTTGATGAGCTCAGCAAGCATGATGAGGAAACCTCCACTATGGTAAGGCGTTTGATGATAACGTGGGAAGACATTCCGTCAATAGCAGACAGGTCTATGCAGGAAGCGCTGCGAGCCGTGGAGCCGAGCAGATTAGCGGTGGCACTTTATGGAGCCGATGAAGAAATTATACAAAAGATACGCTCAAATATATCTGAGCGGGCTGTGGCTATGCTTGACGAAGAAATTTCCCTGATGCAGGAACCACTGGCAAAAGAAGTTCTTGATGCCAGAGAAGAGGTTGTCGGTCCGCTGCGAGATGCCAATGAGGAGGGTAAACTTAGATTAGTAGGGCGGTAACAAAATGACGCAGACTCTTACAGTCCATCTTAAGAAGCCGATTGCCTCGGCCAAAATTATGGATGATTCTGGCGGTCGGGTTAGAGTCGATTCAGCAGCGAATGCCGAGCGAATTCTGACACAGGAATCGGAGGCTCAGAAAACTGCTTTTTCGCAGGCTTATCAGGCGCTTAATGCCGTGGTTGCCAAGCTCAACGAATGTTATGACAAAGTGTTTATCGAGCACAAAGAAGAAATTGCCAAGCTTTCAGTGGAAATCGCCAGAAAGATTTTGATGCAAAAAGTTGAAGATGGTGACTATGAAATAGAATCTATCGTCAAAGAAGCACTCAAAAATGCTCCGACACGTCAGGATATAGTAGTACATTTGAATCCTGAAGACCTTGTGCAATGCCAGAATGCACAGCAGAATGAGACAGACGGTGCTTTAGCCGGCATTAAGTTTGTTTCTGATCCAAACATTGGGCGGGCTGAATGTCTGCTTGAGAGCCCAAAAGGAATAATCGAATCGCTGATTAACGAACATCTGGAAAGAGTCAGTAAAGCACTTAAAAAGGCAGAATGAGTTATGGCTACGAGCCCCGTTAGAAATTCTGCAACAGGTGGTATGAACCCATTAGAAGTCCCTGCTGTTAGCAGGACAGACGAGAAGTGTCTTAGTCCTGATGGGGCGATACAAAACGGAAAGATTTCTAACGGGGCGAGTGAAGTTCATAACAGTTTGATTGATTTTGAGAAGTTTCACTCGGCTCTGCGCGGCGTGAATCTGTTGGATTGTCAGGGTTTTGTGGTCCGGGTCTCTGGCCTGACGGTTGAATCTACCGGTCCGGCAGTAGGCTTAGGAGAGCTTTGTGGGATCCAGATCCGTGATGGCCGGCGTGTGTTGGCTGAAGTGGTGGGCTTCCAGAATGACCATCTTATCCTGTTGCCGTTGGAGCATATAGATGGTATATCGCCGGGCGATACGGTAACAGCCCGCACTACTCCACGCCATATTACCCTAAGTGAAAGTGTTTTAGGTAGAGTTGTGAACGGGTTGGGAGAACCTATAGATAATAAAGGGCCGTTAACAGGCGCTGATAAGAAGGCATTGGATGCAAGTAGTCCGCCGCCTTTGAGCCGCGAGAAAATTACCAGTCCTTTGGCTTTGGGTATTAGGTCGATAGACAGTGTATTAACCTTTGGCAAGGGGCAGCGCGTTGGTATTTTCTCGGGCAGCGGAGTGGGAAAGAGTATTCTGCTCGGTGACATTGCCAATTCGAGTGAGGCAAATGTCAATGTCGTAGCATTGATAGGCGAGCGGGGCAGAGAGGTTCGGGAATTTCTCGAGGGAGACCTCGGTGCAGAAGGTTTGGCACGCAGCGTGGTTATCGTTGCCACCTCGGATTCGCCCCCTATTCAGCGAGTAAAGGCAGCGTTCGTAGCTGTTACAATTGCCGAATATTTCAGGGACAAGGGCAAAAATGTTTTGTTTATGATGGATTCGCTTACTCGCTTTGCCCAGGCCCAGCGACAAATAGGTCTTGCCGCAGGTGAGCCCCCAGCGACAAAAGGCTACTGTCCGAGCGTTTTTTCACTAATGCCGAGACTTATCGAACGTTTAGGCTGTGCCGAAACCGGCAGTATTACAGGCATTTTAACTGTCCTGGTGGAGAATGATGATTTGACTGACCCGGTGGCTGATAGTGCCAGGAGTCTGCTGGATGGGCATATAGTTCTGTCGAGAAAATTGGCTGATAGGGGCCATTATCCTGCTGTGGATATTTTACAGAGTGTCAGCCGATTGATGCCTGCGGTGGTCAGCAAAGAGCACAGACTTGCCGCACAGAAGCTCAAGGAAATATACGCTATTTATATTGATGCCGAAGATTTGATAAACATTGGGGCGTTTTCGTCGGGCAGCAATCGACGCATTGACGGAGCGATAGCCTTGATTGACAGGATAAACAACTTTCTTATTCAGCCTATTCGAGACAGGACAAATTTCAATGAAACCGTCAAGCAGTTGACTGCTATTACCCGGTCGTGGGATGAGCTGCTGGGTGCCCAAGCTCGGTAAATTACGTTCTGGGTACTCGTCAGGTATTTAAAAAAGTTGAAATTTTAAATTAATAGCGAAAAAAAGGCTATTAAATGAAACGGTTTGTATGGCGGTTACAGCGTGTCCTTGACATAAGGAAAAAGGAAGAACAAAAAGCCAGAGCAGAATTGCTTGAGCTGACGGAAAGATTAGCCCAGACACGAGGCGAGCTGCTGATGCAGCAGAAGATGTTAGAGGATATAATTAATGGTTTAACCGGGGAAAATCCTAAAAAGCGATTAGGCAAGCAAGAATTCTTTCTAAAGTTTTCGGCGGCAAGTGATGAGCAAATTAAGAAGCTCGAAGATAAAGTAAAGGAACTGGAGTCGCAACAAAGAGATAAAATTGCGGAAGTCTTAAAACTCAGAAGGTTCACAGAAGGCCTGGAAAGATTGCGAACCGAAGCAAAGATGCGATTTATAACCGAACAAGAGAAACTTGAGCAAAAACAACTGGATGAGGGAGCTACAATTTCATTTGTTCGAAAGGCGCAAAGTTAGGAGAAAACCAGTGAGTAAGAAACTTATAATAATCACAGCAGCAGCGGGACTGGCAAGTTTTGCCGGAGCGTTTTTCTTGGGGTGGCGTACTGAACCACCTTCAGTAAGTGTTCCCGATGAGTCGGTTCGGCCGACACTTGCCGCCGTGGAGACTGTACCGGAATTACCTCAGCCGGGGGTCGATGTGATAGGTGCTGTTGGCACGGCTACCGACAGAGAGAAAAAAACTATGACGGAAAAGCAGCTCAAGAATCTTGTCTTTGAGGTCAGGGAAAAAATGCAGGAGTATAACGATAAGCTCCAGAGCCTTGAGGTATGGGAAAAGAGATTGCAGAGGGCCCAGGATACGTTAAAGGAGGACATTAAAAACCTCAATGATCTGCGGGTCGAGCTTACTTTAATCGTCACCAGTCTCAAGAATGAACGCGATAAGCTGCTCAAGAGCAGGCTTGAGGTTGCCCAGACCGAGAAGGACAACCTGGCATTAATAGCTGCTACCTATGACAAGATGGATGCATCCAGTGCAGGCAAGATATTGATTAGTATGTGTGCGAGCCAAACGCAACCTGACAAGGTTGATAGTCAGGGCAGCGGCTTTGATGAGGCGGTGAAGATTCTGTACTATATGACCGACAGGACCAAAGCTAAACTGTTGGCAGAGATAACCACTGCTGAGCCTAAGCTGGCAGCGTTTATGACGCGGAGATTAAAAAAGGTAGTTGAAGGAAATTAGTTCTGTGGATATTGCAACGATAATAGGAATACTACTTGGTTTTATGGTCATTACAACTGCCATTGTTGCTGGTGGTGGTTGGCAGATATTCATCCATATTCCCTCAATGGCCATCACCATGGGAGGTATGCTGTGTGCTACGCTCATACATTTTTCACTGCCACAGTTTCTGGGAATATTTTCGATAGTTAAGAAAACGATCATTGCGAAGGTGCCGTCACAATCGGAGTTGATTCAAAAAATGGTTAATTATGCAGCCATCAACAGACGTGACGGAGCGCTGGCTTTGGAGCAGGAGATTCCCAACTTAGACAATTCATTTTTCATCAAGGGCTTGCAGATGCTTGTGGATGGACGGGATTCCGAACAAATTCGGGACTTTATGTCTATAGAGATTCAGTACCTTGAGGACCGCCATTCGACCGGCAAAAAGATTTTGGAGTTTATGGGGGCGGCTGCGCCTGCTTTTGGGATGATAGGCACACTTATCGGTCTGGTGCAAATGCTCAGAAGCCTGGATTCACCTGATGCGATTGGTGGAGGAATGGCGGTAGCTTTGCTTACTACTTTTTATGGTGCGTTATCTGCCAATTTGATTTTTATCCCATTGGCAGGCAAATTGGGAATTTATTCCAAAGCGGAAACAACCGCAATAGAGATGATTGTAGAAGGTATCTGCGCTATTGCACAGGGTGATAATCCGACCATTGTTCGAGAAAAAATGCAGGCATTTATCTCACAGGGCAGACGGGAAGAAGTAAAGGCTACTATATAATGGGACGTGGGAGCAACAAAGCAGAATCTGATGAGGCTCCAGGTGCACCGGAATGGATGGTAACTTTCAGTGATTGTATGACACTGCTGTTGACGTTCTTTGTGCTTCTTTTGAGTTTCTCGTCTTTCGATGAGAAAATTTTTCGGAGATTACAAGCTTCTTTTTTTAACGCTCTGCCTGGGGCCAACCGGTCAGACGAAGCAAATAGAGATGCAGTCCTGCCTACGGAGCAAATTGAAGAGACACCGGAACTGATCAAAGGCAACGAAAAACCTACTTTGGTTAAAGGATTCGAGGATAACTTAAAAGAAGATACGCCCGCGGATTACCGTCGCCTGAAGGTATTCTCAGTCTCGTCGGAAAGAATCTTTTGGGGTAGAGGTACGGTTATTTCGGCTGAAGGTCGTCGCATTATGACTAAAATGGCGTCATTCTTAAAAGAGATACCCGCCCGTGTAGTTGTTAGCGAAAAAGGGCCGGCGAGCGAAGAGGGTGCTGAACAGCTTGGTTTGTCACGGGCTTGGGCGGTCATGCAATATCTTACAACCGAGCATAACCTCAATAAAAAGTGGTTCAGCATCTCGACAGCGAGTACTCTGGCTCCGCACCAATTGAGCTTAGGCTCACGCCTAATTGGTGCGGGGGAACCTGAACGTATTGTCGAGATAGTTTTGTTGGAACGGAGCATTTACAATTGAAGCGTCAGCATAAATCAATCGAGGAAAAAGGTCTTAAAGTCCCGGCATATATCGTTACGTTTTCAGATATGGTGACGCTGCTGCTGACATTCTTTGTGATGCTTTTGACCCTTGCGGAAGTACAGGACCCGGAATTATTTAACAGGGGCCGAGATTCCTTCGCGTTTGCAATTAAAAATTTTGGACTTGGTATGTTATTGGGTAGGAAACCAAGACCCGATTTCGGTCATGTTAAAATCAAGTATTTCATAAGCAAACCTGATAAGTTTTTTGAAGGCAGGAGCATACATATAAAAGAGGAGAAAACTCGTCAGGTCTTCAATGAGCTGCGCCAGTCTATGAAGACCATGCCGTCAGAAGTAACTGCAAAGAAAACCGATTTTTCGGTGACTAACATTCGCTTCGAACGCGGTGTGTCACGCCTAAATGTCTCGGCAAAGCAGTTCTTAAACAACTTTTGCTCGCATTTGCAGCAGGATTCCGGTTCCAGACCAATTAAGCTTTATGTGCTTGGTTTAGCCGGTGACCAGGCAACCGAGAAAGAGCAGTGGATACTTTCAGCTAAGCGGGCCAAGGTAGTGGCGGATTATCTGCGTGGTATTTTGTCTTCGGGGTNNGGGCCGGGTGGTGATTGGGTGCGGCAGGATAGCCCGATTTCAAAACAGTCGCAGATACTAATCGCAGTCCTCAGGGCGGACGATTAATTCGTGCCCGTGTTAAGTTTTTCGACAGTTTTTTATGGTGA
>JABAOH010142080.1_pt1 | contig 27216 bp, 23 predicted proteins | sample 7062181 | NCBI WGS metagenome assembly JABAOH01 (sample SAMN14538630, study PRJNA623070) | marine sediment metagenome | biome: marine biome [ENVO:00000428]; feature: marine pelagic biome [ENVO:01000023]; material: deep marine sediment [ENVO:00002113]; isolation source: pool of 5 deep marine...
GTCCGCGCTGGAAGACTGGCAAGAACGTTCCTGGCGCGGGGTCCAGCTCGTCGTGAACCCGACCGCAGGCTGGCGCGTGCGGCTGCGCTTTCCCACCGGAACGGAATGGTTCGACGAGCCCTGGATGGCCGACGGGACCCACGCGCTGCGGTTGGAGGTCATCGACGACGCGATCGAGCTGGGCGGCTTCCCACCCGGCAGAACCTACCGCATCGGATTGCCGCTGTACCTGAACGAATCTTCCACGTTGACCCTCGAAGGCCTGGCCGGCCGGGCGACGGTCGTAGCCGGAACGGAGCGAACCGCTCTGGCGGCGGGGGAGACACGCCGGCTGGACCTGCTTGCGGCGGATCTCCTCGCACGTCCGCTCGCCCCGCCGGGACCCGGACACGTCGTGATCCGGGCCCGCCCGAGACCGCGGCAGGGCGAGGTCTCGATCGACCCTGAGACCCGAAAACTCCTTCAATCGCTCGGCTACCTCAGCAACTGACGGGAATGGGGTCAAGTCTTGGCATGAGACACCCGCAAGCTGGTTGGCCGGGATTTGTGTCGCATGCCAAGACTTGACCCCATCGGGGATGGTGCCGCCCGAGAGGCGAAAGTCATGCGATAATCCCGGGCTCCGATGTCCGACCTCTCCTCAGCGGCCTCGTCCGCCGTGACCCGCTTGCTGGAGCACCCGAGCCTCGGACCGATGGTGGCCCACCATCGCCGCCTCGACGGCGTGGAGGTGCGCTACGCGGAGCCGCGCGAGCCGTTGCCCAGGAGACTCTCGGAGGGCCTCGCGATGCGTGGGGTCGAGCGGCTGTACTCGCACCAGGCCGAGGGCATCGATCGACTGCGCGAAGGACGCAACCTGCTCATCGTCACACCGACGGCGTCGGGCAAGACGCTGCTGTTCTCGGTCGCGGTGCTGGAGACCGTGCTGGCCGACGAGGATGCGCGCGCGCTGATCCTCTACCCGACGAAGGCGCTCGCGCGGGATCAGCTGGCGGGCTTTCGTTCGCTCGCGGGCTCGCTCGGCGCGCTCCACCCGCCCTCGTTCGAGATCTACGACGGTGACACGCCGGCCGGCCAGCGCAAGAAGATCCGCACCGATCCCCCGCACGCGTTGATCACCAACCCGGACATGCTTCACGCGGGCATCCTGTCCAACCATCAGGACTGGGAGCCGCTGTTGCGCAACCTCAAGTGGATCGTGATCGACGAGCTCCACGTGTACCGCGGCATCTTCGGCGCGCACGTGCACCACATCCTCAAACGCCTACGGCGACTTTGCGCCCGTTACGGGTCGAGCCCGCGCTTCGTCGCCGCGTCGGCCACGATCGGAAACCCGGCCGCGTTCGCGAAGACGCTGACCGGAGTCGACTTCGCCGTGGTGGATCGTTCGGGCGCTCCGCAGGCACCGCGCGAGGTCGTGTTCCTCAACCCGACGGCCGTCTCCCCGTACACGACGGCCGTTCGCGTCGTCGGCGAAACCGTGCGGGCCGGGCTGCGCACGATCGCGTTCACCAAGGCGCGACGCGTGACCGAGTTGCTGTACACCTGGCTCGTCCAGCAGGAACCGAGTCTGCGCGACAGGATCGCCCCCTACCGTGCCGGCTACCTCCCGGCGGAACGTCGCCGCCTGGAGCAGCGACTCTTCAGCGGCGATCTCTCCGCCGTGCTCTCGACCAGCGCGCTCGAGCTGGGCATCGACATCGGCGGGCTCGACGCCTGCGTCCTCGTCGGCTACCCCGGCTCGATGATCTCGTCGTGGCAGCGCATCGGCCGCGTCGGACGCCAGCGACGCGACGGGTTGATCGTGATGATCGCGCTCCCGGACGCGCTCGACCAGTACGTCGTCCACCACCCCGAGTTGTTCTTCGGCGGACACTACGAGAATGCCGTGCTCGATCCGGGGAACCCGCTGATCGCCGGACGCCACCTGGTCTGCGCGGCCAGCGAGGAGCCGCTGGAACGAGCCGAGCTGGCCGGAAACGAGGCGGTGCTCGACCTCGCCGACGAGCTGGCGCGGCAAGGCAAGCTCTCCGAGGACGCCGCCGGCCGGCGGTTCTACTCCTTCCGACGCCGGCCGCAGCGCGACGTGAGCCCGCGTTCCGCCGGCGAGCCGTTCGCGATCGTCGAGCGGCGTAAGAACGTGCAGCTGGGAAGCATCGACGGCCAGCGCGTTTACCACGAATGCCATCCGGGCGCGATCTACCTGCACGGCGGCCAATCCTTCCTGATCACCGAGTTGGACCGCGAGAGGCGACGCGTGCTGGCCGAGCCGGCGCGTGTCGATTACTACACGGTCGTCCAGGGGGACAAGGAAACCGCGATCCTCGAGCGCACGGACCACCGCCGTGTTGCCGATTTCCCCGTCGGTCTGGGACGGCTCAAGGTGACCGTTCGCATCCGCGGTTATCAAAAAAAACGGTTGTTCGACGGCGAGACGATCTCGACGCACCCGCTCGAGGTGCCGCCGCTGATCTTCGAGACCGTCGGGTTCTGGATCGAGCTGCCTCCCGCACTTCCCGCCGTCTATACGCGGAACGGTCTGCACTTCATGGGTGGCATCCACGCCACCGAGCACGCGACGATCGGGCTGTTCCCGCTGGTCGCCATCGCCGATCGCGGCGACGTCGGCGGGATCTCCTACACCGGCCACCCGCAGCTCGGCTGTCCGGCGATCTTCGTCTACGACGGGGTCCCCGGTGGCGCGGGCCTCGCGGAGCGCGGCTTCTCCGACCTCGAAACGCTGCTCGAGCGTACGCGTCGGCTCGTCGACGAGTGCGACTGTGAGGACGGCTGTCCCGCGTGCATCCACTCGCCGAAGTGCGGCAACGGGAACAAGCCGCTGGACAAGCGCGCCGCGTCGTTGACGCTCGCCTTCGTGACCGCTGCACGGCGACTCGCCGACTTCGGGATCGCCGTGCCCGAAGCGAGCGACCCGTTGCCGATCTCATGCCTGCCCGTCGATGCGCCCGACCCCGACGACGCCCGGCGCCACGGGGTCGCGCGTGCGGGGAATCTCGAGCCGGAAGCGGCACGCTCGGCCTACGAACGGGCCGGCGCGGAGCCCGTGCCGGCCCCGCCGCCGTCGCCCCGGCCGGTCCCGCGGCATCCCTCCGGGCGGGTGCTGATCTTCGATCTCGAGACGCAGCGCAGCGCGGCCGAGGTCGGCGGGTGGGATTGTGCCGATCGCATGGGACTCGCGCTGGCCGTGGTCTACGACGTCCGGCGTGGGAGCTACCGCACCTACTTCGAGGCCGACGTCGACAAGCTGCTGCTCGACCTGCTCACCGCCGATCGCGTGGTCGGATTCAACATCGACCGCTTCGACCTGCCCGTGCTGGCCGGTTACACCGACACCGACTTGACCCGCATCGCGACGTTGGACATGCTGAGTGAGCTCAATCACGTGCTGGGTTATCGGCTCTCCCTGGCGCACCTGAGCGAGGCCAATCTGGGGGAGTCCAAGTCCGGCGAAGGGATGCAGAGCTTGGCGTGGTGGAAACAGGGTCGCATCGACTTGATCGAGCAGTACTGCCGCAAGGACGTCGAGCTCACGTGGAGGTTGTTCGAACGCGGGTTCGAGCAGGGGCACCTGCTCTACCGCGACAAGGAAGACCGCATGATGCGCGTGCCGGTGACGTGGTGACCAAAAACTTTTTACCGTGTCTTCTTCTCCTGGGGCTCCTCGGATCGTGTGCCCGCCCGGACTTCACCGAGATGGTCAACGTGCCCCCGGTCGAGGGTTACGAGCAGCGTATCGTCGAATTACGCGGCCAACGCGATTCTTACTTCGCAACCGATCCGGCGTCCCCACTGCTCCCGGACGAGCGCGAGGGTTTCGAGGGCCTCGATTACTACGAGCCGGACCGGTCGATGTATTTCGTCGGCGATCTGCAGTTGTATCGAGAGCCGGAGACGCTGCAGTTGGTCACGACCTCCGGGAAGGTGCGCGAAGCGCAGCGTGTCGGCTTCGTCGCCTTTCGCCTCGACGGCGAATCGCTGCGCTTGCAGGTCTACCGCCTCGTCGACGGGAGCGGCGGTCTGTTCCTGCCGTTCCAGGATGGGACCACCGGTCAGGAAACTTACCCCGCGGGTCGTTACGTGAACCTGATCGCCAGTTCGGAGGCCGGTCCCTACGAGATGGATTTCAACATGGCCTATAACCCGTCGTGCGCGTACGGCGGTGCGGATCGTTTCGCCTGCCCGATCACGCCCGCGGAGAATCGGCTCACGATCAGGATCGCCGCAGGGGAGCGTGGCCGCCAGCACGCCGAGGTCGAGGGAGGCTGAGCTTGGAGCGGTCCAAGGACTCCGATCTCGTGCGGATCACCCTGCAACGCAACCGCCTGACGGCCGCGGCTCTGGCGATGGGCGTCCTGGTGCTCGCCGGGGTCAGCGGGTTTGTGGCACTGGGTCCGGTGGGCTTCGCCGGCAGCCTGACGCTGCCCGCGGGAGTTCTCGGTTTGCTCCTGCTCGTCGCCGGCTGGCGCGTGTACGGCGCCATGGCCGAACGAGCCGCGGCGATCGACGACGTGGGAACCGGTTGCGCCCGTTACACGACATCCCTCCTGATCGCGCTGGCAATGACCGAGGGCGGTGCGTTCCTCGGGATCGTCGCGTACATGCTCGGCGCGGGGATCATGGCGCTCACGGGTGTCCTGACTCACGTCCTGTTGACCGCCATCCTGTGGCCGGGCAACGAGAAGATCCGGCCGTTTCTTGGGCGGGCGGAACACAGTTTCCTCGAGTGAGACGAAACCACCTCTACCTTGTCGGGTTCATGGGCAGCGGTAAATCGACCGTTGCTTCCCTGCTGGCGGTCCGCAGTGGCCGTCGCCACGTCGAGCTCGACGCCGAGGTCGAGCGCCGCGCGGGTCGATCGATCGGCGAGTTGTTCGCAAGCGAAGGCGAGGCTGCTTTCCGAGACCTCGAGACCGCAGCACTGGAGCAAATCGATCTCGCGGAGCCGTTGATCGTCTCGACCGGCGGCGGAGCTTTTCTCGCCGCTTCCAACCGCCGTTGCATGTTTCGTGGCGGTGTGACCGTCTGGCTGGATGTTTCGCTCGAGGAAGCCCGGCGCCGGGTTGGCGCCGGAATCGGTCGTCCGCTCTGGCGCGACGAGGACCCGATCGCTTTTCGGGCGTTTTTCGAGCGCCGGCGGGCCTGCTACGCACTGGCCGACGCNNCCGGAAACGGTCGCTTCTGAAGTTTTTGATCGTTTTGCAGGGATTTTTGATTGATTCGGAGATTGAAATAGGGATACTAGGCGCGAGTTACGGCCGAAAACCGGGGAAATCTGTCCGGTTCGGCGTGAAGAGACCTTGGGAGGCAAGACGCATGACGAGAACCGAAGTGATCGATTCCCTCGCTACCCGCACAGGGATGGAGAAGAAGGCCGTCAAGGATTTCTTGGACCATCTGGTGGCCCTGGTGGATCAGGAGATGCGGGCCGGCGGCGAGGTGCCGCTGAAGGGTCTGGGCAAGTTCAAGGTCCAGCACCGCAAGGCGCGAGTCGGCCGCAACCCGCTCACCGGTGAGGAGATCCAGATTCCGGCGAAGACCGTGGCGAAGTTCACCCTCGCCAAGACGCTCAAGGATCTGGTCAAGTAGTCCCGCCGATCGAGGGCCGGGCCCGGCCCGGCCCTCTTTCCGTTCCCCTCGACAGACCGAAGAATCAGGCCCAGGAGGGCGTGCCCTCCGGCACGGCGTAGGTGCGCTCGCCGCTCGACGCGCCAACGCGGACCGTGACCGGTTGGCCGGGCTCGCTCGAACCCGCCGNNGCGGCGGCCCTCGAAGCCCTTGCGGAAACGCAACGAAAGCTCGGCCCCCAGCGATCGCAACGTTCGCGACCGCTCACGCTGGACCCGCGGGTCGACGCGGCCGGAATAATCGGCAGCAGGGGTTCCGGGGCGCGGCGACCACGAGAAGACGTGCAGGTAGTTCAGCGGCGAGTTTTCGATCAACCCGACCGTCTCGGCGAACAGCGCATCGGTTTCGCCGGGGAACCCGACGATCACGTCGGCACCCAGGCCGATATCGGGCACCGCGTCGCGCAACCGCGTGAGCACGTCGATGTAGGTCTCACGCCGGTAGTTGCGTCGCATGGCCCGGAGCACCTCGGCAGAACCCGATTGCAGAGGAACTTGAAGGTGTGGCGCCAGGCGAGGTTCAGCGGCGAGGAGCGCGACGATCCCGTCGGTCACCGTGAGCGGCTCGAGCGAGTTGAGTCGCAGACGCGTCGGGCCGCATCGGTCGAGCAAGCGGTGCAAGAGGGTCGCCAGGTCCAGTCGTGGTTCGAGGTCTCTTCCGTAGTCCCCCGTGTTCACGCCGGTCAGGACGACCTCGCGGTAGCCGGCCGCGATCAACCGGGCGAGTGCTTGCTCGACCTGCCGCGGAGGCACCGAACGGCTCGGTCCACGGACTTCGGGAATGATGCAGTAGGAACAGGCCAGACGGCAGCCCTCCTGGATCTTCAAGAATGCCCGGGACCGTTCTCCGAAGTGCAAGGCGCGCGGCAACTCGTTGTCACAGCCACGGTCGACGGGCGCACGCGAGTTGCCGACACCGATGCCCAGATCGTCGAGGATTCCCCCGAGCCGGGCCTTCTCGCGGTTACCGAATACGCGCGTGACTTCGGTCATCGCACGCAACGTCTCCGGTTCGCGTTCGGCGTAGCATCCCGTAACCAGCAACGAACAGTCGGGGCTGGCGCGTCGCATCGAGCGAATCAGCTTGCGCGCCTCGCCGTCGGCCTTGTGGGTGACGGTGCAGGTGTTGACGACGATGACCTGCGCGGCCGCCGGATCGGACGCCTCGCGATAGCCGCGACGTGCCAGCTCGCCCTCGATCGCGGCGCCGTCGAACTGGTTCAGCTTGCAGCCGAGCGTGACCGTGTAGAACCCCGGCCTTTCCGCGCTAGGAGGAGAGGAGCTCACCGAGTTTCGTCTGCGCGGCTTCGCTCTTCGCGACGACCTTCTCCGCCATCTTGCGGCGTTCGTCGGCGAGCCGTTCGGCGAGGCCTTCGTCCGATGTCGAGAGGATCGACGCGGCGAGCCAGGCCGCATTCGCGGCACCGGCCTTGCCGATGGCCAGCGTCCCGACGGCGATACCCGCCGGCATCTGTGCGGTCGCGAGCAGCGCATCCAGCCCGTTGAGATCCGACGCGGCGAGCGGCACACCGAGGACGGGCAGGGTCGTGTGCGCGGCCACCACACCTGCGAGGTGGGCCGCCGCGCCGGCGCCGGCGATGAAGACCTTCACCCCACGCTCCGGCGCCCGCTTGATGATCTCGGCCGTGCGTTCGGGTGTCCGGTGTGCGGAGGTCACCACGACTTCGTGACCGATCTCCAGCTTGGTCAGGACTTTAGCCGCCTCGGCCATGACCGGCAGGTCCGAGTCGCTTCCCATCATTACCAGGACCCGCGGGTCGCTCATCGATCTCTCCTTTGCACCGCATCGAGCGCGATGTCGTTTCTGTGGTGTTCGTCATCCCAGCGAATCTCGCCGACGGCGGCGTAAGCGTTTCGCCGCGCGCTGTCGAGATCCACCCCCAGCGCGGTCACGCCGAGGACGCGTCCGCCCGACGTCACGTAGTCATCGTTTTCGCGCCGTGTCCCCGCGTGGAAGACGACGGCACCCGACGCCTCGGCCCGTTCCAGACCTTCGATCTTGAAGCCCTTGCCGTAGCTGCCGGGGTACCCTCCCGCGGCCATGACCACGCAAACCGCGGCCTCATTCTTCCACGCCGGCTCCACGTCGCCAAGCTCCCCGCGGGCGGCTCGGTCGAGCAGGTCGAGCCAGTCGCCGTCGAGTCGCGGCATCAGCACCTGGGTTTCCGGATCGCCGAATCGTGCGTTGAACTCGAGGACCTTCGGGCCCTCCGCGGTCAACATCACGCCCGTGTAGAGCACACCGCGGTAGGGCATCCCCTCGGCGGCCATCCCGTCGATCGTCGGACGGACCACCTTTTCGAGCAGCGTCTGCCGGGTGGCGTCGTCGAGCCACGCCGACGGGGAGTAGGTGCCCATCCCACCGGTGTTGAGGCCGGTATCTCCGTCGTGGGCGCGTTTGTAGTCCTGGCACGTCGCCAGCTCGACGAATCGCCTGCCGTCGGACAGCACGAAGAAGGAGGCTTCCCGCCCCCGGAGCATCTCCTCGATCAGGATCTTTCGCCCGGCGTCACCGAAATCGCGCCCGCTGAGCATGCCTTCCGCGGCGGTCACCGCGGTCTCGCGATCGTCCGCGAGGATGACGCCCTTGCCCGCGGCAAGCCCGTCCGCCTTCACGACCAGCGGGTAGCGCGTGTCCGGCGACTCCAGGTAGGCCCGGGCTTCGCCCGGGTCCGAGAACACCTGGAAGTCGGCCGTGGGGATGGAGTGCCGCTGCATGAAGAGCTTGGAAAAGATCTTGCTGCCCTCGAGCTGCGCCGCGTCGGCTGCGGGGCCGAAGACCGCGATGCCCTCGTCGGCGAGCCGGTCGGCCAGGCCCGCGACGAGCGGCGCCTCGGGTCCGACGACGACCAGGTCGTAGCGTTCCTCGACCGCATGGCGAACCAGCGCGTCCACGTCTTCCGCGCCGATCGCGAGGTTCTCCGCGTGGCGCGCGGTGCCGCCGTTGCCGGGCGCGCAGCGCAGCGTCGTGAGTTTGGCGCTGTTGGAAAGGGCCCAGGCCAGGGCGTCTTCGCGCCCGCCACTACCGACCAGGAGGACTTTCACGGCTCACCTCAGGCCGAGGCGGCTTTCTTCGTCTTGGAGGACTTGCCGCTGTCGGACTTCTCGCTCTTCGACGATGAGTCCGAGCCCGCACTGCCGGTGCTCGAGTTGCCGTATCCGTCGGAGTACCAGCCGCCGCCCTTGAGCTGGAACGAGGCACGGGAAATCTTCTTCTTGAACTTCCCGGAACACTTGTTGCAGCGACCCGGGGCTCGAGCGCCCACCTTCTGGATCACTTCGATCTCGTTCCCGCACGCGGTGCACTGGTACTCGTAGATCGGCATCTTCCGTCCTCAGAGCTAACTTTGGAAGGGCCCCATGCCCGTGTCAAGCCAACAGAAATAGCAGCCCGGCCGGGATCGCGCTATTTCGGCGGGGTTTCGCCGAAATGCAGGAACAACGAGCGGTACACCGCGCGCGCGATCCGCTCGCGGTCCTTCTTCGTGGAGAGCAGCTTGGCGTCGTGCTTGTTGGACAGGTTGACCATCTCGATCAGCACCTTCGTCGGGATCGCGTTGCCCCGTAGCACCGCGGGCACGAACTTCGATTTGCCGCGAATGATCCGGTTGCGCACGGGCTGGTACGGCTGGACGGGGAGCTTTTCCTGCTCGAACGCCTTGACCACCGCGTTGGCCAGCCGGCCGGACACCGCCTCCGAGCGGACGCGGCTCTTCTTCGAGAACTTGACGTGCTGCTTCTCACGCACTTCCTTGAACTTGCCGTATTTCGACGAGCTGAAGCCGTAGGTTCGCGAGCGGTATGCCGCCCCCGGCACGTAGGCCATCACACCGCGCAACGAGCGGTGACGCGCATCCGCGTGTAGCGAGATGAAGACGACTCGATCGCTGCGGAAATTCTGCTTCAACGCCCGGCGGTAAACCGAGTTGGCCAGGTACCAGCGCAGGTTGACGCCCATGTCGGTCTGGTGGTGGCTCTGGACGAGAAACGGCGGCGTGGTGAGGATCGTGCCCTGGAAGTTCTTCTTCAGCGTGTCGGTCTTCGAAGGGCGGCAACCGGTCTGTTTGTCCTCCAGGGTCAGCTTGACGACCGCCCGGGTGCGCGTCTCGAGCATCTGCTTGAGCCGGCAGGCGACGTCGTAGACGTAGTCGTGCTCCCAGACCCCGTTGTGGTTCGTGCCGATGTCGCGACCGCCGTGACCGGGGTCGATGATGACGAGGACCCCGTCCAGCCCGCCGCGCGTGACGCGCACCGGCTCGCGCGCGAGCTCGGCTTCCAGTTCCCGTTGCGACTCTTCGGCCGCTAACCGCCGCGGGTGTTTCGGCGGCAGGAACTGCGGTTCGAGCAACTCGAGCGGGATCTTGATCCGGAAGCCGACCGGGATGTCGGAGAGGTCGCGGATCCCGTTGCGCGCGCGCAACAGCTCGGCGGTCTCCCGGACGTCCTCGCCCTTCGTCTGTCCCGTGAAACGCACGACGACGGAGGAGTAGAGGGCCTCTCCGGCCTTCAAGTCGTAGCCCGCGAAGGGCCCTTGAGCGTCGGAGTCGTAGACCAGAAGACCGTCCTCGGAGCGGTCCAAGGCAGCGAAGGCGGGATGCAGGAATTCGGCCGGAATCCGAATGATCTGGCCGGGACCGAGGTCCGGGCCGTCCAGCTCGTTGGCCGCCATGAGCTCGGTGAACAGGTCGCCGCGTCCGGTGAACCAAAGTGCGACCTCCCACATCCCCTTGCCGTAGACGTTGCCCCGTCCGGTGCCGGAGCGATGCACCCACGCGCCGTTCTCAAACCCGTCCTCCGGGAAGAGATCCGTCAGCACCAGGCGTCGCATCTCCTTGGAGAGCAGCGCCAGCGGGACGCGAGTCCAGCCGTCGACGGCGGGCCGGTCCGTGTTGTTCCAGGCGGCAAGAGCCGGCGCCGCCTCGCGCCCGCCACACAGGCGCTCGGCGAGCGTCTGGAACGTGTCGGCCTCCGACGAGCGCACCTCCAGTTCGATGTCGCGCCCCTCGGAGATCCGCACGCGCAGGTCGGAGCTCAGCGGCACGGTGCCGTCCGCTTCGTCACGGGAGAGGGTCGGATTCACCGCGAACAGCAACAGGATCAGGCCGAAAATGGAAAGACGGTCGGCGAGGCGGAAGAGGCAGAGCACGGCGAGTTCGATCATACCGTATCGATCGCGAAGCGCTAGCGACCTAGAACAGGGCCTTCAGCTGGAATCGGTAGCCTGTCGGCGGATCGCCTCTCGTGGCGTCGACCGACGAGGTTGCGCCCCGGTTGACGACCAGGTTGTCGTCGCGCGCGATCACCGTGACCCCGTCGTCGTCCGGCAATCGCCCTTCCATGTTGACCTTCACCTCGACCAGATCNNTCGTACTGCACGCGCTGATTGACGAACGTGTGAAGCATGTTGCGCTGCAGGCTGGTCTGCGTGCTGCCCTCGACCAGGAACACCTCGACCTCGAAGCGCACGGGCGGCCCGACGGTCACCGTGTCGACGACCTCCCAGCTCTGGGACACCTCGGCGGTGATGGCGAGAGTGAAGGGGCGCTCACCTTCGCGGAACAGCTCGAACAGGAGAGTCGTGCGGTCCTTGACGACGGCTTCACGGGAGGCCTGGATCCGGCGTCCGTCGGGGAGCGCCATCGCCGCCTGAAGGCGGAGGCGGCGTGCGCCTTCGCTGCCCGCCGGCTCGGCCCGTCCGGTCAACTCGACGCTCACCCGGCCGACCCCCTCCCAGTCGACTCGGAACTTCAGCCGGGAGGGGCGATCGGCCTGCAGCGTCAGCGGTCTCGCCGCCGGCTCGGCCTCCACGAGCGCGCGAACCTCCAGCTCGACCGCGGCGATCTTCCGGACGCGGTCGACCGCGCCCGAAGGGGAGGCGATCAGGAGCGCCGCGAGCGCCAGAATCGGGATCCGGATGCTACCTGGCATTCGGTGCTAACCTTAAGTAAGTATGAGAGTTGCGATTGACAACCCCGCGCGGGCCATTTTAAACTTTTTTGTTGGGTTCCGAGGGGAAACGGGGCCGAATTTGTTCCGAGCTTGTCTCATCCTGGTGCTCGCCGTCGTCTCGGTCGCTCCAACCGGCGCCGCCGACCGGCCTGGATTCTCCGGCGCCGTGAAGGATACCTCGGGCCGTTTCCTGGCAGGCGTCGAGATCCTGGTCATCTCGCCGTCGGCCTCCTCCGCACCCGTCCGTCCCGTTGCGTCGGTCCGCAGCGATGCCGACGGCCGCTTCCTGATCGAGCGGCTCGAGGCGGGCGCGTATCAAATCGCTGCGCTGAAGCGCGGGTACCGCACCTACATCGGGACGATCAACACCCGTGTCGACCAGTGGATCCAGCTTGTGCTCTACCCGCACACGCGGCTGGAGCAATCCGGAGTCCCGAAGCCCGAGGACGACGCCTGGGGCCTGCGTCTGCCGCGCCGCAACATCCTCCGCGAAACCGATCCGGCACTGCCGGAGTTCGAGGTGGCGTCCGCGCGACGCCCCAGGCTCTCCGATCTTCCGATCAACCTCAAGGTCGATCAGTTGTTCAAGGTGGCGACCGACCTACGGCGCGCGCCCTCCGACGAATCGGTCGTCCAGGGGCTCGAGACGAGACTCGACGTCGCCATCCCGCTCGGGACCCGGGGCAACGTGGCGGCGAAGGGGAGTCGTGAGCGGTTGAAGAACTCACGCTACTTCGACGGCTCCGCTCCCACCGCTCGCGATGCCGATCGTCTTGGAGCCCGGTTCTCCTACGACACGTCGATCGACACGCGCATCCGGGTCGAAGCCGAATACGCCGGGCGTAACGCCGAGTGGGCGGCGCGCGACGGCGTACTGCCCGCGATCGATCACGAGGTGGAAAGCTGGCGCGGTGCCTTGGGGTTCGAGAAGCAGCTCGGCCCCGCAACGCACATGGTCGTCTCGCTCGACTACGCCCACGCCGACCTGGTCGTGCCGGCGGATCAGGCACTCAGCGTTTCCAACCTGGATTCCCGATCGACCAACCGGGCCGTCCTCGGTTCCGGCACCTTGACCCGCATCGGCGAGCGCGGACGCCGATTCGAGCTCGATTTCGACGCCGGTCACCTCGACCTGTCGTCGCGGAGCCGCTACGCGACGAGCGGCGGAACCCTGTTGCGTTTCAACGGCCTGGCCGGTTGGACGGGTGGGTTCCGCGCCCGTGAGGCCTGGAACCTGGCGCAGCGCTTCTCGTTGATCTACGGGGTCGGCTACCGTCACGTCGTGCGCGACTCCGACGCCTCCGTCTGGACTCCGCATCTCGGGGGGCGTCTGAAGCTCGAACCGCTCCAGGTCGAGTGGATCGCGACGTACTACTCCACCGACGACTGGTCCGAAACCACGGAGCCCTCGAGCGGAGCCTGGGAACCCACACGGCAGTTCGGTTATGAAGCCGCCGTCGAGCTCCCGCTGGCCGAGCACATCACGTTGAGCGGCAGCGTCGAGTCCAGGCCGCTGGTGGCCGATCGACGTGCCACGGCCGCGGACACCCCGATCTCCGCGACGGGACCCGCGTACGTCACCGACGGGAACGCGATGCTCGACCGGAACCGGGTGACGTTGAGACGCGAGACACCGGCGCTGTTTCTGTTCGCCGAGTTGTCCCGGGCCGCGATCGACGGTTCCGTCGCCGCCGCGCTGGCCTACGACCTGCCGTTCCAGGAAATCGCCGAGCGCGGCCTGGACTACTACAACGGTCGTCTGGGCCTGCGCTTTGTCCCGCAGGGGACCCTGGTATTGCTCGATCTCCGCGACATTCGCGAGTCACGCCGGGACGCACCGGACGGGGACTCCGCCCAGCGTCAGGTGGAGCTCACCTGGATTCAGGATCTGCTCCAGCGTGACGACCTGGGCCGGTGGCGTTTCCTCATGAGTCTCAGCATGGCCGAATGGAGCTCCGGCGATCCCGGCGACCTGCGTCAGATCGCCACCGCCGATCGGCTCGATGCGACCGACGGCCGGCTGTCCGCCGGGTTGTCGCTCGAGTTCTAGTCGCCATGGCACGCATCCGCTTCGGACTCCGCGAGACCTTCATCGTCCTGGCCGCAGCGGCCCTGCTCGGCTTCGGCTTCCTTTCGTTCCTCTATCGTGTCGAGGCCACCGTCCCGATGCTCGGGGTCAAGTGGATCCAGACCAGCGACGGGGCGCTCGCGCTCGAGGTCGACCCCGAGGCCGCCGGCTGGGAGGCCGGGATCCGCGAGGGGGATCTCCTGCTGCGGGCCGACGGCCGGGAGGTTCGCTCGGCCATCGACGCGGACCAGCTGGGTTGGATCGTACAAGAACCCGAGCGGTTGAAGCTCGAAGTGCTGCGTGGCGCCGAGGAGATCGCGTTCACCGTGGAGATCGCCGGTCGCGCGCGCGGTGAACCCTACACCTACCTTGCGATCGTCGGGCTGGCGTTCTGGGTTTCCGGTCTGCTGATCTCGGTGCGCTGGTCGAAGGTCCGCGGGGGGACGACGTTTTCGCTTCTCGCGTTCGCGATGTTCGCCCAGCTCACCCTCAGCCACACGGGGCGCGGGGACCTGTTGGATCGCACGATCTACTGGTTCGACGTGGTTGCCGGCGCACTGATTCCGGCACTGCTCCTGCACCTCGCTATCGTCGTTGCCCGGCTCAACCCCGCAGCCCGTCGCGGGTGGATCGGCTTCGCGTATCTGGCCTCCGCGGCAATCCTCGTGGTCGCGTGGTGGATCGCCCCGGACGGGTTCGGCGGCGCTTATGCCTTCGACGATCCGGTCGCGGCACTGCAGATGAGTCACCGGCTCGAGCCTCTGCTGCTGACGTTGTGTTTCGCCGCGACCATCTTCGTGTTGGCCCGTACGCACCGGACCGCCAGCGGCGCGCGCCGGACACAGGCTCGCTGGCTCCTCCGTGGCGTCCTTCTCGGCCTCGCCCCGTTCATCCTGCTCTACCACTTGCCCTGGGCACTCGGTGCGAGCGAGCTGCCACGGTGGGCCCAGTTCGTCTCGGTCGTACCGCTGCTGTTCACGCCGGCGGCCTTCACCGCCGCGCTGGCGCGCTACCGGCTGAACGACCTCGACCTGCTGTTGATGCGCGGGATGAAGGAGGCGGCGTCGGTCTTCTGTGCGTTCGGGATCTATTCCGTGACGGCGTTCATCCTTCGCGAGGCGTTCGGCGATGTCCTCGACCTCTCGCGCAGCGGCGCACGTTACACGGGCCTGTTCGTCGTCGCCCTGCTGTACCCGTCCCTCCGCAGGTTGGCCCAGGTCGGCATCGAAAAGGCCTTCTACCGCAAACGTTACAGCTACCGCTCGACCTTGCTCGACTGGGCCCGAGAGCTGTCCGCCGAGACCGATCTGCAGTCGCTGCTGAACCGTCTGCGCCGGCGCGTTCGCGAGACGCTCGATGTGGACGAAGCCGACGTGTTGGTGCGCAGTGGACCCAAGCGCTTCTCGGCTCCCGCCGAACCCAAGGGTTCGATCGAACTGGACGATCACGAACTACAACGGCTGCGCGACACGTCCATGCTGTCCGTCGAACCCGGCCGCCTGCCCCACGTCCCGTGGGTGCGGCACCTGTTCGCGATGAAGGTCAAGGGTCGCATCCGCGCCCTGCTGGCCGTCGGAGATCGCACGACACCGGACGAGCCGCTGACCAGCGAAGACCGCCACCTGCTCGGGACGCTGGCCGCGCACGCGGCGACCGCGATCGAGGCGGCACGCCTGGTGCAGGAGGTGCGCCATCGAGCGGGCGAGATCGAACGGTTGCACGCGAGGCAGGCCAAGATCCTGGAGTCCAGCGCCGTCGGCCTGCTGTTGCTCGACGCGGACGACACGATTCAGGCTTGGAACCGTGCGCTCGAAGCGATCTACGGGCTCTCGCGGGCGGAGACGATCGGAAGAAGCATCGCCGACGTGTTCCCGCTCCACGTGGTGCGGCGGCTGCAGCAGGAAAGCCGCAGCGAGGCCGCTCCCGGCGAGGGTCGGATCTTCCGGATCAGTCTAGTCAACAAACGTGGCCGACGGCTGATCGCCAACCTATCCGTCTCGGCGGTCGACGGCGATCCGGGTGCCGACCCCTCACGCGTGGTGACCTTCGACGACGTGTCCGAACGCGTGAAGCTCGAGGAGCAGGTCCTGCGCCAGGAGCGGCTGGCCAGCCTCGGCCTGCTGGCGGCCGGTGTCGCCCACGAGATCAATACCCCGTTGACGGGAATCTCGAGCTACGCGCAGATGTTGCTCGAGGACTGCGCGTCCGACGACCCGCGTCGTCAGGCGCTCCAGAAGATCGAGTTGCAGACCAACCGCGCGGCGGAGATCACCGGCTCGCTGCTCAATCTCGCTNNGAGCGCGTGGAATGTGAAGACACCATCCGCGAGGTCGTTCAACTGTTCGAGCCGCAGATTCGCGGCCGCGGGATCGATCTCGAGCTCGACATCGAAAACGGACTCCCGGCGATTCCGGGTCACAAAGGCAAGCTCCAGCAAGTGCTGCTCAACCTGTTGATGAACGCGCGCGATGCCCTCGACTCCGGCGGCACGATCAAGCTGCAAGGGCGTTCGCGCGGCGGCAAGATCGAGATGCTCGTCGAGGACGACGGCATCGGGATCGCCGAGGAGGATCTCGGGAGCATCTTCGACCCGTTCTTCACGACCAAGGGCCGCGGCCGCGGCACCGGTCTGGGGCTGTCGATCACCTACGGCATCGTGCAGGAGCACGGCGGCGAGATCCACGTCGAGAGCCAGCCCGGCGAGTACACACGCTTCCGTGTGAAACTCCCGGCGCCGCCAGGCGCGCAGGCGACGGCGTGAGTGGGACACGCGAAGCATCCGACGCGGAGACCGCGTCGCCGTCGACGCCGGCCGATGACGGTCGGGTCCTGGTCATCGACGACGAGCCCGTCGTCGTCGACGTGTTGAGGCAACTGCTCCGCAAGCAGGGCTACGAGATCGAGGTTGCCGGCGACGCCGCCGCGGGAAGGCAGTGTCTCGAAGAGCAGACCTGGGACGCCGTGTTGCTCGACGTCATGCTCCCCGATGCCGACGGCCTGCAGGTGCTGCGCTGGATCCGCGAATTCAACCCCGACCTTGCCGTCGTGATGATCACCGCCTTCGCCACGGTGGAATCCGCGGTCGACGCGATGAAGGCGGGAGCCTTTCACTACGTCACCAAGCCGTTCAACAACGAAGAGGTGCGCAATCTCGTCGCGCGCGCGGTGCAGACCTCGCGGTTGCACCGTGAGAACAAGAACCTGCGACGGGCGTTGGAGGAACGCTTCCGCTTCGAGCGAATCGTCGGTAAGTCGCGTGCGATGCAGGAGCTCTATCGATTCATCGAGCAGGTCTCCCCCAGTCGATCGACGGTGCTGATCGAGGGCGAATCGGGAACGGGGAAAGAGCTCGTGGCGCAGGCGATCCACCGCCGCAGCCCACGAAAGGACAAACCGTTCATCGTGGTGAACAGCTCGAGCATCCCGACGGAGTTGCTCGAGGACAACCTCTTCGGCCACGTGAAGGGCGCGTTCACCGGGGCAGCCACGGATCGACAGGGTCTGTTCAGCGCCGCCGACGGCGGCACGATCATGTTCGACGAGGTCACGACCATCGGATCGGACGTGCAAGCCAAGTTGTTGCGCGTGATGCAGAACCGTGAGTTCATCCCGCTCGGCTCGGTGGAGCCGCGCCGGGTCGACGTGCGTATCCTCGCGGCGACGAACGAAAATGTCAAAGATCTCGTCAAGAGCGGACGATTTCGAGAGGACCTTTATTACCGGTTGAATGTGCTCTCGGTCACCGTTCCGCCGTTACGCCACCGGATCGAGGACCTCCCGCTTCTGGTCACGCACTTCCTGAAAAAATACAACGCAGAAAACGACAAGCAGGTGGAGTCGATCGAAACCGAAGCCCTGGAACGATTGCTCTCCTACCATTGGCCGGGCAACGTGCGCGAGCTGGAGAACGTCATCGAGCGGGGTGTCGTGCTGGCGCAAGGGGAGCAGATCGAGCTCTCCTCTCTACCCAAGGATCTCGAAGAGGGGGCGGCCGTCCCCCCCGCCGCGTCGTCCCTACCGGAGGGGGTTGGTCTTTACGAAGCGGTGGGTCGGTACGAACGCCAGCTGATCGAATCGGCGTTGCGACGTGCCGGCGGGGTACAGAAACAGGCCGCGAAGATCCTCGGTCTGAAACCGACGACCCTCAACGAGAAGATCAAAAGGCTGGGCATTCGCACCTAATTTCGGGCCGATCCCGGCAGCCGCGGGGGTAGCTGCCGAGGGTGCTGCACAAGGCCCGCAAACACTCCGCGAAAGGTTGCTCCCCGAGTCCGTTTGAGACTATAAAACGCTGAGATTTGGGGGCGGTTTGGTTGACGATCCGGCGTGTGAGTGGTACATAAATCGCTCGAAGTCTCCGGAAGGAACCCACCGGACCAAAAAAATCTCAAAGTCTGGAGTCGCCGGCGCCGCCCCCTGGAGTCGCACAAAGTGAAGCGTTCGAATTCGGTCGGCAGGAGGACGTGATGAAATGGATCCGTTTCGCACTGGCGATAGGAGTGGTGGGTCTCGCTTTCACCGCCGCATCGGCCCAATCGGGCGGTCTGACCATCGTGGTCAGCGACGAAGTCGGGCCGTTGCCTGGTGCGATCGTGACGATCAGTCACGAGACCGGCTATGTCAAGACGACTTCCGTTCAGACCAACGTCCAGGGCGAGGCGATGTTCCCGGTCTTGCGTCCCGGGCGTGGTTACCTGGTCGAGGTCTCGATGTCGAACTACGGTACACAACGTGTCAGTGACATCCAGGTCAAGATCAACGACAACCAACGGATCCCCGTCGTGTTGGCCCAGGAAATGGTCGAGACCGTCAAGGTCGTGGCCGACGGCCAGGTCGTCAAACTGGAGGACACGCAGAAGAGCACGAAGTTCTCCGAGGAGTTCGTTCAGGATCTTCCGGTTCCCGGACGCTTCTACCAGAACGTGCTGACGCTGGCCCCGGGCGTGCAGGATGCCGACGGCGACGGCAACCCGAACGTCCACGGCTCCCGCGAGCGCGACTTCAAGGCGACCGTCAGCGGCGTCTCCAACGTCGACCCCCTGACCGGCCAGCAGATGAGCCAGGTCAATCCCAACTCGATCGAAGAGATGGAAGTCATCACCGCCGGCGCCGGGGCCGAGTTCAGCCGCGCCCAGGGCGGCTTCGCCAACATCATCCAGAAGCAGGGCAGCAACGAGTTCGAGGGCGTCTTCGAATTCTACTACCGCTCGCATCTGCTCGACGGCACCGGCGCTTTCGACGCCTCACCGAACCTGCCGAAGGTCGACTTCCAGTCCCTGCAGCCGTCGTTTCAGCTCTCCGGCCCGATCTTCAAGGACCGGCTGTGGTATCGGTTGTCGCACGAGTTCATCGATACCGAGCTACCGGTCCCGACGTCCGGCGGCCTCGTCGTCCAGACCGTGCGCCAGGGCATCCACTCGGATCAGCTCACCTGGCAGGTTTCACCGCGCAACAAGCTCGCCTACCAGTATCAGTCCGATCCGCTGGAGGTCAACGGCTTCGGTGTCAGCTCGCTGACGTCGTTCGAGTCCGCGCAGTTCCGCGACCGCACGAGCAAGACGCAGACGCTGAGCTGGACGGCGCCGATGTCGCCGAAGATCCTCGTGGAGAGCCTGGTCTCGTGGCAGGACCTGAACACGATCATCAAGCCGACCACCGAAGGCATTTCAAACAGCTGCGCCCTGGGTGAGCCGTTCCTCGAGAGCGCGCAGTGCTTCGACGTCGACATCGGCCTGGTGACGGGTTCGTACTGGCAGACGAACGACGACAATCGCCAGCGGTTGACCGTCTCGAGCAAAGCGACCCTCTACGGCGGCCGCTTCTGGGGCATGAGCCACCAGTTCAAGATCGGCCTCGTCGCCGAGAACGAGCGCTACTTCCGCGCGCTGGAGCGTCGACCGAACCTCACCCGCTTCCTCATCGACCTTTCGGATCAACAGGACCAGGGAACGGACGAGGGGGCCACCAGACTCGCGATCATTTTCGCGAATGTCGCGGTGCCGCGGACGGAGGACGTCCGCGCGACCGGAACCAACTGGGGCCTGTTCCTCGAAGACCAGGTCCGTATTCGGCAGAACCTGTCGATGACGCTCGGCCTGCGCTTCGATCGCGAGGAGATCAACTCCAACGGGAACACGCCACTCGATCCGGAATCCCAGTTCGCCGCCTTCCTCGAACGGGTTTCGAGACTGAGCCCGTCGATCGACGCTGCCACGACGCTGACGCAGTTCTTCACGGGCTACGAGAACGTCACCGACTTCGTCGACCAATTGGCCACGGATCTCGGCGAGAATCCAGACAACATTGTGTTGTCACACGCGGCCAACCAAAGCCAGTTCTGGTCGTTGGCCCGACGCCAGGAAAACATCTCGATCGTCAACAACAACCTCGCGCCGCGCTTCTCGCTGTCGTGGGATCCGTGGAGCAACAACAAGACACGGTTCGCGGTCACCGCGGGCCGTTACTACGACAAGCTGTTCCTCAACATCCCGCTGATCGAGTTGGAGCCCGCCAACGCCAACCTGATTTACAACTCCGAGCCGGACGCCGGCGGCGTGCAGGGCGCGTTCAGGGTGACGGGTCTGCGGTCGAGCGTGAACCCGACGGTCAATATCTCGTCCGTCACGCGAGATCTGCGCACGCCTTACCAGGACGAGTGGACCCTGGGCTTCGAACGCGAGATCTTCGCCGAGACCTCGATCAGCGTCGACTACATCAATCGCCGCTTCCGCGATCAGCTCCAGGACTACGACCTGAACCACGCGCCCGGCGACTTCGGTCGCTGTGTGGCGGCCACGCCGACCAACCCGGCGACGATCGCGCCGGTGATGCCGACCGACCCCGACTTCAACCCCGAGTTCGGCAACGGCGACGGGATCCTCGACGACTGCGGCGGTAGGATCATCCCGCGAGCCCCGGAGGAGGAGGTCGACCCGACAAGTGTCTTCCTCGACAAAGGGAAACGCCTCGAAGAGCCGGACGGCAAGACGGACCTCTACCTGCAGAACCCGGGCTGGGGCGACATCTTCCTCGTCGGCAACTTCAACAGGATCGACTACGACGGCGTCGTGGTCGCGCTGACGCGGCGTCAGTACCGCAGCTGGGAGATGCAGGCCTCCTACACCTGGTCCAAGGCCAAGGGGGACGGCGAGGACTTCCAGCAGCAGCTGGGTGACGACCGCAGCATCCTGCAGGACGAGAAGGGCTACCAGTCCTACGACCAGCGCCACGTGGTCAAGGTCAACGCGACGACGATCACGCCGTGGGGCTTCCGGCTGGGCACGTCGATCAGCTGGCAGTCGGGCCTGCCCTACTCGCTGGCGGCACGCGAGCTCTCGTTCGACCAGGTGCACCCGCGACTCGACAATGCCGGGCCGAACTCCGGTCGCGTGCGACAGGTCTACTTGACGAGCCAGCGCAACGATCAGCGTAACGACTCCTACTACAACGTCGACGCCAAGTTCACGAAGGAGATGAACCTCGGCCGCGGCCTCAACATGCAGGTCTCCGCGGAGGTGTTCAACCTGTTCAACGACGGTACGTTGTTGATCTACAACCCGCTGAACCAGACCGGTCAGCAGATCAACGGCAACAACGTCGACATCCGCCGCTTCGGCCGCAGCTGGCAGCTCGGCTTCAAGCTGGCTTTTTAAGAGTCGATCATCGAACTCGGAGCCGCCTCCAACGGAGGCGGCTTTTTTTGTGCGCTAGAATGCCCGGCCTGATGCGGATCTACAACACGCTGACACGAAGCGTCGAGGAGCTCGAGCCCATCGAGCCGGGGCACGTGCGCCTCTACACCTGCGGCCCGACGGTCTACGACTACGCGCACATCGGCAACTTCCGGGCCTACGTCTGGGAGGACCTGCTGCGCCGCACGCTCAAGCTGCTCGGCTTCCGCGTCACCCAGGTGATGAACATCACCGACATCGAGGACAAGATCATCAAGAAGATGAACGACGAGGGGTTGACGCTCGATCAGGCGACCCGGCCCTACATCGACGCCTTCTTCGAGGACATCGAGACCCTGCGCATCGAACGCGCGGAGCACTACCCGCGCGCGACCGACCACATCGAGGAGATGCTCGAGATCACCGCGGCGCTCGAAAAGCGTGGGCTGACCTACGAGAGCCAGGGCTCGCTCTACTTCAAGATCGACGCGTTCGAAGGCTACGGGCGGCTGTCGAACCTCGACAACCGCGAGGTCAAAAGTGGGGCGCGAGTCGACAGCGACGAGTACGACAAGGACGACGCCCGCGACTTCGTTCTGTGGAAGGGGCATCGCGAGGGTGAGGTCTCCTGGCCCAGTCCCTACGGCGAGGGTCGTCCCGGGTGGCACCTGGAGTGCTCCGCGATGTCGATGAAGTACCTCGGCGAGTCGTTCGACCTGCACACGGGCGGGGTCGACAACATCTTCCCGCACCACGAGAACGAGATCGCGCAGAGCGAAGGCGCGACCGGCAAGCCGTTCGTGCGCTACTGGATGCACGCCGCGCACCTGATGGTCGACGGCGAGAAGATGGCCAAGTCCAAGGGCAACTTCTACACGCTGCGCGACCTCCTGGAAAAAGGACACGCGCCGCGCGCGATCCGGTTGTTGCTGCTGGGGACCTACTACCGCGGCCCGCTCAACTTCACGTTCGAGGGGCTGGCCAAGGCGACCTCGGAGGTGCAGCGGCTGGACGACATGGTCGTCCGGCTGGAGCGGGAGCCGGCCGGCGCGGACGGCAACGACGAGGACTTCGACTCCCGGGTCGCCGCCCGCGTCGACGAATTCAAACAGGCGCTGGCGAACGATCTCAACATCTCGAGCGCCCTGGGCGCGGTGTTCGGAACGGTCCGCGAGGTGCATCAAGCGCTGGACAAGGGTGAGCTGCCGTCAGGCAGCCGCGAGACGCTCGCCGGCGCGATGGACGTGTTCCACTCCGTACTCGACCTCGCCGCCGACACCGACGCCGGGCTGGACGCCGAGATCGAGGCGCTGATCGAGCAGCGGAACGAAGCGCGAAAAGCCAGGAATTTCGCCGAATCGGACCGCATCCGCGACGAGCTGACAGCCCGCGGTATCCTCCTCGAAGACACGCCCCAGGGAACCGTCTGGAAACGAAAACTCTAGACGGTCCTAAACCCTACGCGTCTCCTCACGGTCCAACCGGATCGATATGGAGGCAGTGCTGAGAGACCAGGCCCGAGCGCCCGACGAAGCCACCCTGGCGGCCCGTTTCCGTGCGGGGGACCGAAACGCGTTCGACGAGATCGTCACGCTGCATCGCGGCTCCCTGTACTCCGTCGCGCGCCGGCTGCTGCGACGCCATGAGGACGCCGACGAGGCTGCTCAGACGGCGTTCGTACGCGCGTGGCGGGCCCGAGAACGGTTCCGCGGGGACGCGCAGCTGCGCACCTGGCTCATGCGCATCGTGCTCAACGTGTCGAAGTCGATGCTCGCTTCGCGCCGCATCGAGCAGGAGCTTCCGGCGGACTCGGGTTGGGCCGTTGCCACACAGACGGACCCCGGCGCACGCATCGACGAGGTCCGTCGACAACACGAGCTGCGTCGGGCGGTCGACGGGTTGCCGCCGCGCCAACGCGAGGTCGTGATGCTCAAGGTCTACGAGGATCTGACCCACCGCGAGGTCGCCGAGATCCTCGAGTTGTCCGAAGGCGCCGTGAAGGCGCACCTGCACCAGGCCGTTTCGAACCTGCGGCGCGGTCTGATGTCGGGCAGGCAGATGGAGAAGGCGTGATGGACTGTGCATCCTTCGAAAACCGGTTGACCGAGCTGCTCGGCGGCGAGGCAGACGCCGAGGCGCGGCACGACGCGCTGGCCGGGCTGAGACGGCACGTGGAGGATTGCCCCGAGTGTGTCGGGGCGGCCGCGCTCGTCGAGCTGGCCGAGGCGCCACCGCAACAGCGCGACCCCGTGGAGCTTCCCCCCGACAGCTACTGGGCGGGCTTCAACGCGAGCGTGACCGCTCGGCTCGACGCGGAGCCGGCGGCCGCGCCGAGCGGAGCCGGCCGGCGGCGCCTGGCCGTGGCCGCCTCGATCGTCCTGGCGCTGGCGGCCGGCTGGTCGCTGCGCGGCTGGGTCGATCCGGGAGACCCCAACGCTCCTCAATTGGCCGTGGATGGATCCTCCGAGGATCCGGAGTGGAGCCGGCTGGAAGAGCTGATCCGGCAAGCCAGTCCCGAGGAGCTCGCAGAGGCACTCCGTGGCCTACCCGGCGAGTGGTCCGGCATCGCCGCCTCGGGTTGGACCCACGGTGAGAACGAACTCGGCGGCGACTGGATGCCGGACATCGACGAACTGAACGAAACGGATCAAACGGAATTGATGGACTGGCTCGATCAAGTGGAGTCGTCCGAAAGGAGATCGACCTCATGACCCGCACGAACTGGATGAGAACCCTGCTGGGGGCGGCCTGTGCCCTCGGCCTGAGCCTGACCCCGGCGATCGGGCAGCAGGACCCCGAGCAACGCGAAGAACGACGCCAGCGGATGGAAGAGCGTCACAGCGAGATGCAGGAGCATCGTCGCGAACGGCGTCTGGAGATCGAAGAGCGCATCCGTGAGCGCTTCACGAGCATGCTCCGTAGCGAGCTCGCGCTGTCCGACGAGCAGGCCGAGACGGTGCTGCCGCTGATGTCCGACCTCGAAGATTTCAAACGCGAGATCAGACGCGAACGACACGCGGCCGTGCGGGCGTTGCGGACGGGGATGCAGGAGGGGGCGTCGGACGACGAGCTGCAGGCCGCGCTCGACGATCTCGATCGCATCGAGGACGACCTGCGCTCCGCCGAGCGCAGCGCGATGGTCAAGATCGACGGCGAGTTGAACACGAGACAGCGCGTCAAGCTGCGTTTCTTCGTGCACGAGTTCCGGCGCTCGATCGAACGACGCCTCACCGAGCGCGCCGAACGAATGGAACGCCACCGCGAGCGCCCCGAACGTCCCCGCCCCGACTCCCGTTGACCCCGCCGGCCCCCGGCGATCCGAGGCAGGCCCTCGGACGCCGCGGGGAACGGCTGGCCGCGCGGTACCTCCGCCGCGCCGGCCTCCAGGTCATTGCCAGCCGCTTCCGGCTACGCTGCGGCGAGATCGACCTGATCGCCCTGGACGGCGAGCAGGTCGTCTTCGTCGAGGTCAAGGCCCGTCGCGGCACCGGCTTCGGGATGCCGGCGGACTCAATCACACGGCGGAAGCAGCGCAAGCTGGCCCGCGTTGCCCTGGCGTTCCTCAGCGGTCGTGGCTGGCACGAGCGGCCCTGTCGTTTCGACGTCGTCGAGTTGCTGGAGAGGGGAGAACGACAGGAGATTCGCCACATTCGCGACGCTTTCCGACCCGCGCCCGGACTCTGACCGCCAAGTTGACGGGATTCCGAGCATCCTGTATTTTTCTCCGCGCCTGCCGGTCAGGCTCCGGATCAAGCGGGAATAGCTCAGTTGGTAGAGCACGACCTTGCCAAGGTCGGGGTCGCGAGTTCGAGTCTCGTTTCCCGCTCCATTCGCGCTTCGCGCGAATGGGCGTAAAACGCGCCTCGGTGTTTCGCGTTCGGCTGCGCCTCACGCTCCGGAGCGAGTCTCGTTTCCCGCTCCATTTCGCCGTTCAATCCAGCGCCGCGCGCCTCCGCTCCAGGCTGGCGGCAGGCCACAGCTCCTCTAGCTCGTAGAACACATCGAAGGAGGGGACGTCCTCCGGCAGCCCGACCCAGGGCTGCTTGGAGCGCGTGAAGATGTGCACGTCGGGTGACAGGGCCGTGGGGTCGTCCAGCGTCCCGACACGCACGAAGCGCATCCCCGGCCGGCGGCCGTAGTCGCTCCACACGNNNGTCGGGCTCGCCGGAGAGCAGCTCGATCCGATCGGTCTCGATGAGGGCGTTGAGGACGAACGCGCTGCCGGTCTGGGACTGGCAGTTCAGGCAGTGGCAGCAGTGCACGAACATCGGATCCGAGGTCAGCCGGTAGCGCACCGCCCGGCAGAAGCAGCCACCCTCGAGAGCGTTTCCCATCATCCGCCTCCGTCCCCGACGACGACGACCACGAGCTCCCTACGGCGGTCGCGGTTGTCCATGTTGATCGCGACCACCTGCTGCCACGTCCCGAGCTGGAGCTCGCCGTCGAGGATCGGGATCGCGATGCCCGTCTTCAGCAGCGCCGAGCGGACGTGGCTGAACCCGTTGCCGTCGTGCCAGCGCTCGTTGTGCTCGTAGTGCGCATCCACGGGGGCCAGCTGCTCGACCGCGCGTCGCAGGTCGGCCAGCGCCCCCGACTCGTACTCGATCGTCGTGACCGCGCCCGTCGAGCCCACCAGCTGGACGCAGGCCAGGCCGTCACGGACACCCGACTCGCGGACCACGGTGGCCACCTCGGGCGTCACGTCCCGGTGGCCGAACTCGGCGGGAAGCTCGAAAGAAATGCGTCCGGTGAACGTCATGGGTGCGCAGAATACCCCGGCCGGCCGAGAAATTTTCCCGTTTTCGGGCGGATGGCCGGAACCGCCCCTCCGCCGGATGAAACCAAACCGCGGTCCGCGCCGTTTGATTGGCTGAGCAGGGAGGAAGAACCAGATGAAATCCGTCAAGTTTTTGACTCTTTCCATGGCCGCCGCGCTGGTCCTCACGGGCTGTAACGCGAGCATCAACTCCTCGATCGTCGTCGCCGACGGCGAGTCGCGCTCCGGCGGCTTGACCACGGTCAACGGCAACGTGTCGATCGGGAAAGACTGCACGATCGGGGGCTCGAGCAAATCGGTCAACGGCTCGGTCAAGGTCGGCGACGGATCCTCGGTCGAGGACCTGGCCACCGTCAACGGCTCGGTGCGGGTCGGTGAAGCCGTGAACGTCGACGGCGATGTCGAATCGGTCAACGGATCCGTCGATGTCGGATCGGGCTCCGAGGTGTCCGGCAAAGTCCAGACGGTCAACGGCTCGATCGAGCTCACCCAGTCCGTCGTCAAGCGCGACGTGCGCACCGTCAACGGCGACATCGAGCTGCTGGATCAATCGGTCGTCAAGGGTGACATCGTGATCGAGGGCAAGATCGCGGACACCAAGCGCAGCCGCCCGATCGAGATCGAGGTCGCCGGGGGCTCGGTGATCGAGGGCGACGTCCTGGTCAAGCGCAACGTGAAGGTCAACGTGATCCTGCGCGACGGCGGCAAGGTGCTCGGGACCGTCGACGGCGCCGAGGTCATCGACCAAAACGTCGCACAACCGGCGTCCGACGGCGCCTGAGGCGAGCGGCTAGCCCTTCTCGCCCTGTGGCTCGGCCAGCATGTCGGTGAAGACCGGCCGGCCTGAGAGACCCAGAAGCCGACCGCAGCCGGTCCGGCCCGGTAAACTCGAAGCCGCTACCGCGGGTAGGTGATCAGCAGGGCGGCGACCTGCACCCCGTCGTAGAGCACGTGGGCAACGATCAGGGGCAAGAGCCGGCGGAGCTTGTGGTACAACGCGCCGGCGACGGCACTCTTGATGGCGACGGTCACGATGCCGTAAGGACCCTGGCTCCAGTGCACGAGTCCGATCAGCACGGCCGAGAC
>JABAOH010025542.1_pt1 | contig 27201 bp, 22 predicted proteins | sample 7062181 | NCBI WGS metagenome assembly JABAOH01 (sample SAMN14538630, study PRJNA623070) | marine sediment metagenome | biome: marine biome [ENVO:00000428]; feature: marine pelagic biome [ENVO:01000023]; material: deep marine sediment [ENVO:00002113]; isolation source: pool of 5 deep marine...
AAGATAACGGTCCATGTTTGCTGGCAGGTATGACAGAGAGATTCCTCACCACCTCGGCACCCAAACCGAAACTCGCAATGTTAATAAAATACCTGGATGTCTCTTCCGCTTCGGAAGACTTGTAAGTGATCTTACCCACATCGATCTTACGCATCCCGGAATTCTTGATCAAAGCCACAGACTGGTTAAACTCCCTGGGAATCCGCATAAAGCGAATAAAATCCGAACCGGTACCCGAAGGAATAATCCCCAGGGATGCTTCCTCGTTAATGGTTTGATGAGTATTTTTATGAAAATAACCATTGGTGATTTCATTCAATGTCCCATCGCCGCCAACACCGATAAGCAAATCAAACCCCTGTTTTAACAAATCCCTGGCAATCTCCGTGGCTTGCCTGGGCTTTTCCGTGAAAATGTATTTGAACTCCTTGAAATAATGATTAATAACATCTTTGATGGCATTCCACCGTTTGCCGGTTTTTCCCCTGGCTGAAAAGGGATTGACAATCACATGCACCTTGTTCATTTTATTATTCCTTTTATTTTTTGTTTTTAGCCACTAAGACACTTCTTTGTGTCTTCGTGTCTTTGTGGCTGTTTCCCAGCGTCATGAACGACTCCTCTAGGGTGGGGACGCCGTCCCCTTTTTAAACATGCTGCGTGATATAACACCACCCAGGGCACCGGCAATTACCGAAAATATCAACGCGATGCCCATAACTACAAAGAAAAGCCTTATCAGTTCCCTGCCCTGGAACAATTCAGTGAAATCTTCTTCTGCGGAAGGCGAAAGCAGTTGAATGATCTCCATTATTCGTTCCATTTTCTCAGGCGAGATATTGGAAACCAGTAGGAATGAAATAGAAGCGAAAATCACACAGCCCAACACCCCACTAAGCGCTCCGGATGCCAGTGCATCGGAGACAGATACGTTGATTTCCTTATTCTCCTGGAGCAGTATGTAAACGCACAGTCCACCGCCAAAAGCCATCCACATCATCAGCAAAAGGTTTAAAAGATTGATAATAGGAATGAGGGAAATCACACCGGCAGCTGCACCACCAATCAGGATACTTTTGCCAAGCGATTTTAAATGAGTCATTAGAGGCTTTTTGTTTTCATCCGGCTAATCGAAGAATTGTCAATTGTCAAATGTCAATCGTTACTCAAATACTGTTACCTCTCCGACGGCATTGGCTGGATAGGTATCAGTGATCATAATTTTCCCATCCGGTGTGCGATATTGATATATTTTTGTCTTGGGCTTTGTATATAAATAATGGGAGTAGGACATGCCCATATAAGCCATAACCCGCTTGATAAACGTGCGGGTTTCCTTGTAAGGAGGAACCCCTCGATACTTTTTGACAGCATCTTCCCCGGCATTGTACGCTGCCAGGGTAAGGGGAAGATTGTGACTATACTTTTTATAAAGATACTTTAAATGCCTGACGCCGGCATCCAGGTTTTGGTCGGCGTTGTAACGGTTCACCACGCCGTACTTCCTGGCAGTATCCACCATTAATTGCATAATCCCTACAGCCCCTTTCTTTGAAACCGCAAAGGGATTAAACCCTGATTCCGCCTTGGCAACCGCTATAATTAACGATTCCTTTACTCCATATTTTTGGGCAAGTTTCCTGATTTTTACCAGGTATTTCCGGGGAACTTTGGACGTTTTGGTTGAACTAATATAGATGGTGGTACCGGATTTTCTTTTGCGCCCCCGGTATTGCTTTGAAGAATGGTTACGTTCGTTGGTTATGGTGATTTTACCCTCTTTATCCTGGTAGACAAGTATCTCGGCCATGGCTGTTTCAGTCAGCAGCGCTGCCGCCAACCACAGTCCCAACACGAACACAATTATTCTTCGCATTTTTCTAAGCATTTATTGTACATGTTTAGTTATTATATCGACGACCTGGGGTTTAAATTTTAGAAAATTTTTCACAGGTTCGCCGCCAGCCTGGGCAAAATCCGGGCGTCCACCGCCGCTGCCTTTCACCCTGGCAGCAATCTCCTTGACGATCTCGCCGGCATCCAAGCCCGGTATAAGAGACTTGGCAATGGATACCACAATGGCAGATTTACCATTCAAATTGGAAAAAAGCACGGCAATACCACCGGTCTTGTGCTTCACTTCATCCGCCAATGCACTCAACTGCTTCCGGTCCATATTGTCCACAAATGCCGCAACAGTATGAACCCTGTTGATTTCACTGCCCTCGGAAATAATTTTACTAATATCGATGCGATCACTTTTTTCCAATTTTTGTTTCTTTTTGAGCTGCTTTTCTTTTTCTTTTAGCTGCCTGTCCAAATGGACCAGGTAAGACACAATGTGATCCTGTTTCTGCTTGAAATGAGACATGATATCATTAAAACGCTCCAGGTTTTCCCGGACATAAGCATACCCGGCGTCACCAGCCACAGCTTCGATGCGCCGCACACCGGCAGAAATAGACGATTCACCGGTAATCTTGAAAAAACCGATTTCACCGGTGGCCTCCAGGTGGGTGCCGCCACATAATTCTTTTGAAAAATCTCCCATGGACAGCATGCGCACCACATCCGAGTATTTTTCCTCGAAAATCGCAATGGCCCCGCGGTCAATCGCCTCCTCATATTTGACGTCCTCGGTTTTTATCGATATATTTTCCCTTACCTTCCGGTTCACAATGAACTCCACTTCCCGGAGTTCCTCCCTGGTAAGGGGTTTAAAATGGGTAAAATCAAACCGTAACTTATCCGGCCCCACATATGAACCGGCCTGTTTAACATGAAGCCCCAATACCTCCCGCAGCGCAGCATGCAATAGATGAGTGGAGGAGTGGTGGACAGCGGTATTTTTTCGCTTCCCGGCATCTACTGTTAAACTCACCTCATCACCGGGCCGCAGTGTTCCCTTTTTAACCTGAACCGAATGTAAGGAAGCACCGGAACCACCGGCTGCTGCCTTACGGGTATCAACAATATTAAAAAAAGCAGTATCGTTTTTCCCTACCCCGGTATCTCCCACCTGGCCGCCGGATTCGGCATAGAAAGGAGTTTTATCAAATACCAGAACGCCTTCCTGGTTTTCCCGGATTTCGGGAACTTCTTTCCCATCGATATAAATCGCCAGCAGTACAGCATCCTTTTCGAGGCTGGAGTAACCGGTAAAGGCAGTGGCATATGTTTCAATATTCTCCAGGGCTTTGGTGGCTTTTTGTTTAGCAGCCAAACTGATCCGGGACCTCTCACGCTGCTGCTTCAGTTCAGCCTGGAACCCCTGGTAATCAATACCTACATCCTTCTCCATTGCCAGGTCCCGGGCAAAATCCAATGGGAACCCATAGGTATCAGATAACTTAAATAACTCGCTGCCAGGAATAATTTTTTCTTCCTGCTCTAAAGCTCTCGCCAGCAATTCTTCGAATCGTTTCAAACCATTCAGGAGTGTGTTGTTGAACCGTTCCTCCTCTGCCAGGATCACCTCAGAGATAAAATCCCGGTTGTATTCCAATTCCGGATAAAAATCCTTCATCACTTCCACTACCTTAGAGCTCACTTGATGGAGAAACGCAGAGGTAAAATCCAGTGCTTTTCCGTGTTTGGCTGCCCGTCGCAGAATCCGCCGCAGCACATATCCCCGACCGTCGTTTGCCGGTAATATACCGTCGGATATTAAAAAACAAAGCGCACGGATATGGTCGGCCACCACATTGAGAGCCACCCGATGGGTGGGATCCGTTGTATCCGGGTCGATGGTTGCGCTCGCCAGTTCTGCAGTGTACTCGATGAGAGGGCGAAACAAATCCGTCTGATAATTACTGTTTACTCCTTGCAGCAAAGCAGTTAATCGCTCCATTCCCATACCCGTATCAATAGAAGGCGCCGGCAGCGGATTCAATTTCCCTTTTTCATCTTTATCATACTGCATGAACACCAGGTTCCACACCTCGATATAACGTTTGTTCTCATCACTAAAGGTCTCCGGGCCAAACGCTTCCCCCCGGTCATAATGAATCTCAGAACAAGGGCCACAGGGACCGGTTTCTCCCATTTGCCAGAAGTTATCCTTCTCCCCCATCCGCATAATTTTATGAGCCGGTACGCCGATCTTTTCTTCCCAGATGCGAAACGCTTCATCATCTTCCTGGAAAACCGTCACCCATAACCGTTCGGGTTTGAAGTGGTAATACTCTGTCAGCAGCTCCCAGCCGAATTCGATGGCTTTCTCCTTAAAATAATCGCCAAAAGAGAAATTGCCCAGCATTTCAAAAAAAGTATGGTGAAAATCTGATTTGCCTACTTCATCAAAATCATTGTGTTTGCCTGAGATCCTCATGCATTTCTGGATGCTGACCGCCCGGTTATATTCTCTTGTCTCTTCCCTGAGAAAAACACCTTTAAATTGATTCATACCGGCGTTGGTAAACAGCAGAGTGGGATCTTTAGCAGGCACCAGCGGCGCAGACAGCACTTTGTGGTGGGTGTGTTTTATAAAATAGGAATAAAATGTCTCTCTAATCTCAGCGTTTTTCATGGTTCAACAATCAATGATCGATCATATTCGACCTCATTCCAATTCCAGCAAGTTATGGTCATCAAGCCCGAGATCGGATTCCGGATCGATATCCCCCAGTCCCTGTACTTGAGGGCCTCCGCCTTCCTCAGACCCGGCAATTTCAGACATTCGCCGTTCCATTTCTTCCATGGACACCTCCTTGGCGGACTGCAGCCCGATCTTCTTGAGCTTAAATTCATCCGGATTGCTGGCCCATTTGAGAGCTTCATCATAACTGATTAATCCTCTCTGGAAAAGGAAATACAGTGACTGATCAAAGGTTTGCATGCCGTATTGTGAGACACCTTCCTGGATGGCGTCATTGATCAATTTGGTTTTCTCCGGTTCAACAATACATTCCTCGATATAAGGCGTGTTGATCAAGATCTCCACTGCAGGGACCCGGCCCGGTTTATCCGAACGGGGGATCAGCCGCATGGAAATGATGGCCTTTAGCACCGATGCTAACTGGATGCGGACTTGCTTCTGGTGATGGGGTGGAAATATGGAAATAATCCGGTTAACGGTTTCCGGGGCATCCAGGGTATGGAGGGTGGAGAGCACCAAATGACCGGTTTCTGCGGCCAGGAGTGCGGTTTCAATGGTTTCCATGTCCCTCATCTCACCCACCAGGATCACATCCGGGTCTTCACGAAGCGAAGATCTTAAAGCAGTCGCAAAAGCATTGGTATCCTGGCCAACCTCCCGTTGATTTACAATACTCTTTTTATCCCGGTGCAAATACTCGATGGGGTCCTCGATGGTGATAATATGTTCCACCCGGTGAGTATTGACATAATCGATCATTGCCGCCAATGTGGTGGATTTACCGCTGCCAGTGGTACCGGTAACCAGTACCATTCCCCTTCGCTCCTGGGCAATCCGCTCCAAAACCAGGGGTAAATTCAAGTCCTGGATGGATTTGACCTGGGTGGGAATCACTCGCATCACAATCCCTACTGCGCCCCGCTGCCGAAATACATTACAGCGGAATCGACCAAGACCGGCAACACTGTAAGCCATATCCAGTTCACTATCATCTTTGAACCGGTCCTTTTGAGTGCTATTCATCATACCATAGGCCATGGCTATGGTATTCTCCTGCATGAGACGTTTAAGCTCAACCAATTGATGAAGTTGGCCATTTATCCTTAGCACCGGATGATTTCCCACTTTTAAGTGCAAATCCGATGCGCCGCGTTCTACAGCAATCTTTAAAAGATCATCAACATTCATTGTAAAACTCCTGGTAATATTATATAGTTTTTTAAAAAAATATCAAGCAAAATCAAAATCCAAAATTCACGAAACCTGGAGATTTTTGGCCATTTCTCTCTTGAAATATTCCCAATTTTGTAATATTATTATGTTTTCACGCAAAAAGATTTTTTCAGTAAAAAGTAAATTCTAAATGAAAATTTGCCAATCCGCAGCTTAAAAGGTCAAAGGTGTTAGGCAAGGAGGTTCTTCAGAATGGAAGTAGAACAGATACTGGTGGGTCATATGGCAGTTTTTTGCTACCTGGTCTCCTGTCCCGAAACAAAAGAAGCGCTGATCATTGATCCGGCAGGTAACGTGGAGCAGTTAGTGGAGAAAATCGAACAAAAAAATTTAAAATTAAAATATATTGTTAACACCCATGGACACTCGGATCATACCGGTGGCAATGCCAGGATGAAGGCCCTGACAGGTGCTCTCATTGTGATGCATCCGGCAGACAACGAACTATTTAACACACCGCTGGCCCATGGGATGTCACGGTCGTTGGGATTCGAACCGTCACCCCCGGCGGACGTAACCGTAGAGGACGGCGATACCATTGAGATCGGTAACGTGTCTCTAAAGGTAATCCATACACCGGGGCACAGCCCGGGGGGGATATGCCTGTTGGGAGAAGGTAACCTGTTTTCCGGCGATACCCTGTTTGTTGGCGGCATCGGCCGCACTGACCTGCCGGGTTCTTCCAATCAACAATTTATGGCTTCCATCCGGGAAAAATTATTAATACTGCCAGAGGAAACCATTGTTTGGCCCGGTCACGACTATGGCCCGGTTCCCTCTTCCACCATCGAACTGGAAAAAAAACTCAACCCCTGGCTCCGTTCGTCCCTTTAGAAAATCATTAACAATTAACAATATCATAATAGACAATTGACAATTACTAAATAAAATAGGAAATCCTGTGAACTAAAATGTTTGAGGTGAAGTCCTTTGCCAAAATTAACCTGGGCCTGGAAATCCTGGGCAAACGAGACGACGGTTACCACAACCTGAAAACAATCTTCCAGACTATCGACCTCTGCGATATCATTGAAATCGAGGAAAACCAATCCGGCGACATTCATCTCAGCGGTGATGACCCTATCGTAGACTGGGATAACCGGAAAACCAATACCATTTTTAAAGCAGTTGAGGCAATCTATAAAAATTATAATGTGCGGCAGGGATTCGATATATTGGTAAAGAAAAGAATTCCCCCCGGATCAGGGTTAGGGGGCGGCAGCAGCAACGCCGCGATGATACTTTTGTTCCTGGAACACTATTTCCAACTGGACATTGACCCTGAGGACTTTATTGAGCTGGCTGCCGGGATCGGAGCGGATGTTCCCTTTTTCTTCATCGGCGGCACAGTCCTGGCACAAGGTATCGGAGAAAAAATGACCCCCCTGCAAGACGCAAAAGAAAAACACGTAGACATTGTTATCCCGCCAATAACGGTATCTACAGGATTAATTTTTTCTCATTTTAACTTGACATCTAAGCCAAGAAAAAGTAAAATAGATATCTTTATAAAATCCAAAAATGCAAGAATTTTGGAAAACCACCTGGAAGAAGTTACATGCGAACTATTCCCGGAAGTGGGGATGATTAAAAACAAAATGAGCATACTGGGATATGAATTGGTTTTGATGAGCGGCAGTGGCTCTGCGGTTTACGGCATGGCCGGCTTAGAGGAGGTGCACGCCGCGAAATCCCAATCCCGATCAAGGCAGAGATTTTCCAGGTTGAGGGATTCTTTTCCTGGTGCCAGGATTGCCATGGCCAGGACTGTAGGCAGACAAAATTATTTAAAAGGAATTGGGGCGTCGCCAAGCGGGAAGGCATCGGTTTTTGGAGCCGACATTCGGAGGTTCGAATCCTCCCGCCCCAGTAAATAAAAAAAAATGGACCTGAATCACGATAACTATCTTATTTTTTCCGGTTCTTCAAATTTACCGTTGGCAGAAAAAATTGTCCAACATCTGGGCAAAACCCTGGGAAAAGCCAAGCTGGGAACTTTTTCAGACGGCGAAATACGATTCCAGAGCCTCGAAAATGTCCGGGGGGCGGATGTGTTTGTTGTCCAATCCCTGACCCTGGATATTAATTTCCATATCATGGAACTGTTGTTGATGGCGGATGCCTTCAAAAGAGCGTCAGCACGACGAATAACCGCAGTAATTCCCTATTATGCCTATGCCAGGCAGGACCGAAAAGATCGCCCCAGGGTAGCCATTTCAGCAAAACTCATCGCAGACCTGCTGGAAACCTCCGGCTTCTCCCGGGTATTGACCATTGACCTGCATGCCAACCAAATCCAGGGATTTTTTAATATCCCGGTGGATAACTTAATAGCACTTCCTACCGTTATCTCGTATTTTAAAAATATGGAAGGTATAGACCTGGATAATGTGGTGGTGGTTTCACCGGATGCCGGTGGTGTGGAACGGGCCCGCTTGTTTTCACAAGAAATTCATGCCGGTCTGGCAATCGCCTATAAAAGCCGACCCGAACCTGGGGTGGCCAGGCTTATGCACATCATCGGCGATGTCCAGGGAAAAGATACCATCATCGTGGATGATATCATCGATACAGCCGGTACAATGGTGCAAACCGTACATGCACTGAAAGACAAAGGTGCCAGCCGAGTGTTTGCCGTCTGCACCCATGGCCTGTTCTCCGGGGAAGCCATCGAACGAATAGAAAACTCCCCTTTGGAAAAAGTATATGTCTCGGATTCAATCCCCTTAAAAGGCTGCAAGGCTGAATGCAAAAAAATAGGGGTTTTGTCTGTTTCCGATCTATTTGCCAAAGCCATTAACAGCATCCACGAAGAAACATCGGTCTCGGAATTATTCTTAGTGAAGTAAAAATCATGATCACGTATTAATATTAAGCATTAAGTGAGGTACGAAAAAATGGAAAACATTATGAACATCAAAGCTGAATCAAGAAAGGAAGTAGGAAAACAAATTGCCAGACAACTCCGGAAACAAGGGAGAATACCGGCCATTATTTACGGAGGAAAGAAAGAATCTATCCCTATCTCTATCCTCTTGAATGATGTAAAAACCATTTTGAAAGCAGATAAAGGAGAAAATACAGTACTCAAAATCCAAAGGGATGATATCGAAGTGGATGCCATGCTGAAAGAAGTTCAATATGATTACCTTTCTGATAACATCATCCATGCGGATTTCATTCGCATCGATTTAAATAAAGCCGTGAATGTAAGTGTTCCTGTGAAGGTTCGCGGAGAGCCCATCGGGGTCAAAGTCGAGGATGGAGTTTTTGATTTTATTACTCGTGAAATCGAAATCAGGTGCCTACCCACCAAAATTCCCAAAGAATATATCGTAGATATCAGCCAACTGCACGCCGGGCACTCAATAAAAGCCGAAGACCTGGACCTGGTCGAGGATATAAGATTGATGTCAGACCCTCATCGAGTGATCTGCGCTGTCTTAGCAAAAGTTAAGAAAGAGGAAGTAATCGAAGAAGAAGCTGTTGAGGAAGAAGGCATAGAAGCCCCGAAAGCCGAAGTCAAACCGGAAGAGGCTGAACAAAAACCAGGAGGAGAAAAAGAATAAACAGCAAATAAAAGGACTCTTTGCCTTCTCGATTAACCATCTAATATAGAGAGGGCTGATAAAACCAGAAGGAGGCATGATGAAAAGAAAATACGAAATCGGATTTGTCATTAATCCGGAAGCAAGCGAAGAAGAAGTCAAAAAAATCATCGATTCCATCGTAGATATTATTAAAAACGCAGGCGGTAACATCGAAAATGTCGATGAATGGGGACGACGGAAATTAGCTTATCCTGTTCAGAAACATAACGAAGGCATTTATGTTTTTATAAATGCAAATATGAAAGGTTCTACTTTTGTTACCATTGAAAGACGTTTAAAACTCACTGAAAGGGTTATGAGATTCATTGTTTTGAGAATGGATGACAAAATGAAAAAAGCCAACCGCTTAACCAGGAAATGGAAACGACTATCCAAAAGAATCGTAGAAGAGGAAGACACCGTAATGATTGATGAAATCCAGGACCGAAAGGAGGTAGGACAATGAAGAATAATCATAATACTGCTGAGGGCGGCACCTCTCGTAAATACCAGAAAAAGTTCTATTTCTCCCGCAGGAAATACTGTACCTTCTGTAAGGATAAAATCAAATTTATCGATTACAAGAATTACCGGGTCCTTGATAATTACACCTTGGAAACCGGTAAAATCCTTCCTGCACGGGTAACCGGGACCTGTAAGTACCACCAGAAACAATTGACCAAAGCAATCAAACGGGCCAGACATATGGCATTCTTAAAATTCGTCGAACCGAAAAGAGGGTGAAAAAATGAAAATAATACTGAATGAAGACGTAGAAAATCTAGGTGGGCTGGGCGATATCGTGGAAGTTAAACCAGGGTTTGCCAGAAATTATCTATTCCCCAGGAAATTGGCACTCCAATACAACAAACATAATGAAGAAATGATAAAATTCAAAAAGATAAAGGCCCGGAAAAAAATAGAAATGGAAAAACTCTCGGCAATGGAACTAAAACAAAAACTGGAAGAACTGACACTAACCATTACCAAAAAAGCGGGAGAAAGTGAGACCCTCTTTGGTTCTGTTACAACCATGGAAATCCAGGGTAAACTGGAAGAGATGGGGATTACCCTTGATAAGAAAAAATTCCACCTGGAGGAACCAATCAAAAAGCTGGGCCTCCATGTAGGTAAGGTAAAGTTAATGGAAGAAATAGAAGCTGAACTCAAAATTGAAGTTGTCAAAGAAGGTGAAGATACAGAGACCAACGATTAATTAAAAGAAGTTAATAAAAGAAATAAACGTGAGCGAAAATTCGGAACTCACCCGGGCATTGCCCCATGATGGTTTCGCAGAGCGGGCCATCCTGGGGGCGATGCTGATCGAAAATAACTATGTGGATCAGGTTTTTGAAGAAATAAGCTCCGAGGATTTTTACAGTGATTCCCATAAAATCATTGCTGCTGCCATTGAAAACCTGATCAACAACGGCAGCAGTGCAGATATCGTTACAGTTGCCGGTCTCCTGAAAAAAAACAACGAATTAAATTTTGTAGGAGGGTACCAGTATCTCAGCTCCCTGTTAGACGGCATCCCGGAAAATATCAATATCGAGGAATATGTAAAGGCTGTTAAAGACCGGTCTTCGCTGCGAAAATTGATGCTGACCTCAATGGGGGTCATCAAGAGCGGTTCCGAGCCCAGAGCAGATACCAAAGATATCTTAAACCAGCTCCAGGAAGATCTCATAAAGATTGCCGATATCCAAATCCCGGCCGGTTTTACCTCAGCCCCCGAGGTTGTGGCAGAGACCCTGGAGAGAATCGAGAGTATCCAAAAACACGGTGAAAGCAGTGGGTTGAAAACCGATTTTTTCGAGTTGGATGATATCACCGGCGGATTTCAAAAAGGGGAATTCATTGTGATTGCTGCTAGGCCCTCCATGGGAAAAACCGCCCTGGCATTAAATATCGCCGCCAATATGGCAATCAAAGACGAAAAATCCGTGGGTTTTTTCTCCATTGAAATGTCAAAACACCAGGTGATGATGCGAATGCTCTCCTCACGAGCCGGGATTGATATGAGTGCGTTAATGACCGGTCGAAAACACCTGAATCAACAAGAATGGCGCGCCCTGGAGCTGGCCGCCAGTGAACTGGGAAACGCCAAAATATTTATCGACGATTCCGCTTCCCTGTCCATCGTGGAAATGAAAACCCGGGCCCGACGACTGTGGAGAGAGAAAGGACTGGATATTGTCTTCGTGGACTATCTCCAACTGATGAAAGTAACCGGTGAACAATTGAGAAGAAACGATTCCCGGGCGCAAGAAGTCGCCGTTATTTCAGCTTCCCTTAAAGAGCTGGCAAAGGAACTGCAAGTGCCGGTGGTGGCCATGGCCCAGCTAAGCCGGGCTCCCGAACAACGGGGAACCAAGAGAGATGGCCCCAAATACCAACTCTCCGATTTAAAAGAGAGCGGCGCCATTGAACAAGATGCAGACGTCGTCATGTTCCTCCACAGGGAAGAACAAGTGGACAAAGATACCGAACGAAAAGGCGAGGCTGATCTGATTGTAGCCAAGCAGAGAAACGGCCCTACCGGCAAAATCGTCCTGGCCTTTATGAATAAATTCACAAAATTCGCTTCCATAGACTTTAGAGACAAAGATTATATGTAAACTGACAATTTTTGTCACTTTGGGTGACAATTTTTTTTCAGATTTTGCCACATGTTAGACAGAAAAAAATCAAATGGGCGTTATAACTAACACTTGACATTTGGCACGGTATTTGCTATAAAAGTTAGGAAAAAAGGAGGTTACATGAACAAAAAAGGTTTTACGTTGATTGAGTTACTCATCGTTATAGCTATCATCGGTATCGTTGCAGCCATTGCGATACCGAACCTGCTCACCGCGCTACAAAAAGGTAAACAAAAAGCTACCATGGGTGATATGAGAGGTATCGGTACAGCAATAGAATCATATATGACCGATATGTATATGGCCCCCGGAGCAGGCGGTGTTACCGATGTTAATGGATTGAATCAATACCTGGTCCCCTTCCACACCAAGGTGTTACCTGGAAAAGATGGATGGGGCGGCGATTTCCAATATGAATCCGGTCCTATCGGTCCGACACAGGACCTCTACTCTATCAGGTCCTATGGAAGAGGCAATCAGGCAGATCCCTTCAACATCGCCAACAACAACTACATTGTTAATACGATGAGAGATTTTGAGAACGATATTATTTACTCCAACGGTAACTTTACCTATGGACCCAAAGTAAGATAATTAGTTGTTCCATATCCATTGACATCAATGAGAAGAAGCGGCTGGATCTTCGGACCAGTCGCTTTTTTTTTATTCATTAACTTCGCTGTCAGCTCCGTAAAACCCCTCTTTTTTACCCGCCTTATCTACTTCCTCTTTTTGGTCCTCCTATTCCTTATCCTGAGACGGTTTAATCTAGACAATATCCTCCTCCCTATTGTTGGAGGTGTCTCACTCATCTTATTCCTCCACGGCATTTTCCAAAAATTCTTCCTCTTCCCCTTCTACCTGAACCATATAAACGCGGGAGACAATTTTTATTCACAAGCCCTAATCACCCGAATCCGGAGTGGACGAATATTCTCCCTCTTCGCTTTGCCCACCCTGTACGCCATTATATGCGCCATACTTATCATTTTTATCTTTCACTACCTTCTAAAAGCTGATAATAAAAAAAATAAAATCTTCTGGGGTATTCTCCTGCTGTTGGGATTATTCAACCTGGTATTAACCCAATCCTTCGGCGGTATTATTTATATTTCTATAGGGGCCTTAATCTATTTGCTGCTCTCACAGGTCTTGAAATTTAAATACCTGGCACCTGCGGTTATGGTATTAGCGCTCTTTCTTTTCATCACCATTGCCCTGCGATTTTCCGAAGCTAAAGAACTGGAACCCATCAAATTCCGGGTTTCCAACTGGACACAAGCCACCAGAGTCATCAACTCCAGCCCCTTCTGGGGAGTGGGCCTGGGAAATTATGAAAGCAAAATCTCCTATTACACAAAGTCCGAAGAGGCAAAATCCATTTATGCACACAACTTCTTCCTCCAATTTACTGCTGAAACCGGAATCATTATCCCCTGTATTATCCTATTGTTCTTGCTTTTCTCCAGGAAAAAATGGATGTTGGCAGACCCACAGGTGGTTAAAGAAAAAAATGTCTATATATCGGTATTTCTCATCCTATTGGTTTACAATGCCATCGATATCGGATCTTACTTTTTCCCCGCCGGCATTGCCGCATCCCTTGCACTCTCCCAGATCTATCCCCATAACCATAACCAAAACCAAAAGACCAAAAAAATGAGCATAAAGCTAAAACAGGCCCCAGACCTGGTAATTATGATTATTTTTGTATTGTTATCTACTTTCCTGGTGCTGGAAACCATCGCCGATAGTTACCAGAAAAAAGCGGATTTCCTACTCAGTCAAAAACAATACACCGATGCTGTATCCAATTATAATAAAAGTTTAAAAATTAATCCCTTCAATTACAGATCAATGGTAGGATGCGGTTATGCCTATTTTTCCACCGGCAGCGACCTCAAAGCAAACACGTACCTGGACCGGGCGCTGAAGCTCTACCCGGATTCAGCCTTTGCAAACTATCTAAAATCAAAACTGGAGTTCAAAACCAATCGCTTCTATCGCTCCTTTTACCACGCAGCAGCAGCCTATCTTAAAAATAAAATGAATAATCAATACCGTCGATGGTACGAGGATATCAAACATTACCTGGAAACCGAACTAAAAAAGCAGGGTGAATGAACATGAACCTTTCACGAATCTTCTACCGTCTGGGCATCATCAACCATAATGTTGAATTCTTCGTGATCCTCACCTGGATGATCTTCTTCCCTGACAAAGAACCTAAAATCTATTTTTTAGGTACTGCCATTCTCATTTGCCTTTTCTTACTACGAAACATCTATTTTATGAAAACCATTAGCTTATCTTACTTTTCCTATTCTTTGCTGGGGTTTAACCTGCTCCTCATCCTGATATCTTTTTTTTCCAATTACCATTTAAAATCCATCTTGTTGTTTTCAGATCTTCTTCTTGTTTCCCTTTATTTTATTTTATTTTACCGTGACCAACGCAGCGAAGAGAAGTATTTTCACCTGGTGGTTCATATCATATCCCTCTTTTCGCTGGTGAACATTATCCGTCTTTCGGTTCCAATTTTCCACCAGGAAAAGCCTTTTTTTATCAGCACGATTCATGAAGGTGTCCTATCAGGCATGGGGGTGCTCATCCTGCTTTACTATCTAATGAAAAAATCCCAATTTAAACCCTGGTTTTTGACCCTGCTGCTTTTAAACACGGCAGGGCTTTACGTTGCTCGTTCAAAAGCAGCTTTTGCCGGCACATTGATTTTTTCTTTACTGATTATTTTTTCTTTTATACTTACCTGGCTGGGAAAAAAGAAACGTTTCATTGTCCTGATGATCGTTGGGGTTGTTGCAGCAGGGATCGTCATGCTGACATTTGTTATCCGCAATCCCATCAAATCAGCCTTTGATTATTCATTAAAAAAGGACCCCTATGCGTTGAATCGCATCGATATATGGAACATGTCGTTAACCATTTTTAAAGACCACCCACTCACCGGTGTTGGGCTGGACAACTTCTCCGAAGTTTCCGGCCGGTATAATTTTAAACAAACCCGCGGACCTGCCAACTATGTTAAAGTCCCCCAACTTTCCCATAACGACTACCTGAAACTCATGACCGAAACCGGTATTCCAGGACTTCTTATTATACTGGCGTTGTTTTATTTCCTGGCAAAAAAAATATTTTCTTCTTCACTCCTGGATTTGAATATATCCAAGATTCTCATCCTCTATCTATTGGCCCAGGCCTTTTTCTTTAATATCCTATTTAACGGGTTTTTCTTTTTTATATTCCTCTTTCTTCTAAAAAACCTATTAGAGGGCAGCATGACCTTCAAAAGCTTTTCCTCACGGCTAAAACTTTTTTTATCAGGCCTGGTTATTTTTGTATTGATTGCCAGTTACTTATTTCCGTGGATAGCCGAGGGTCTTATCAAAAAATCCCAAAAAGCTGCACTCCCGGTTGAAGCATTTTCCCTATTGAAAAAAGCAGAATACCTGAACCCATTGGACCAGAATATATACTATCAAAAAGCTTTCTCATTGTACAATTACTTTAAACAAACTTACAGCCTGGAAGATTTTTATGATGCTGTCAATCATTTGAAAAAAGCGCAGCGGTTAAATAAGTACTTTATAGATGCCTACCTACTGGAATCCGATTTATACCTCAAATTATCAAAGAAGAAGATAAAATATGTATCCATTGAGGAAATTATTGAACCCCTTAAAAAAGCAGAAGTATATGCGCCGGTTGACCCCTTCATTAAGTTAACCAAAGCCAGTATCTATTTTGCATTCAATAAAAAGCAGCAGGCAAAAGAAGATGCCATTAAAGCCTTCACACTGGAACCGGAATTTGTTGCTGCCCGCTATTTTCTGCAAAGGAATTTTAATTACTTTGGCGATGAAAAAACCTTTAAAGAAAAAATAAATAAAATCCTGGATGAAGCCAAAAAATTAAAACCGGAACCGGGGCATTACCTGTACAGGTTGTATGAAGTACCGAAGGATAGTAGGTAATACGGCGTATTAGGTGCATGGTAAAAATATTAAGAAAAATTAAAAAAAATAAAAATCACTTGACATCTTCCCTGGTTTGTGTTATCTTTAAATGATTATTCTCCAGGGTCACCTCTTAACTTTCAAATAAAGATATTCAACAACGGGTGCCGTTCCAATAGTTACTTTGCAGCGCGGAATAAAGTACAAAGTACACAGAAGTCGGGTACACCGAACACGCAACAAAGACCCCCAAAAAACATACGATTCAGGTTGGGGTTAAGGTTGATGAGCTTGCCTCATCTTTCTCCTCCTTAATCTCAGCCTTAACCCTGACCTGATTCCTTTTCACTCCAGGGGATACCCCTCAAAATTTTGGGATTGTGGTTGAGGTGTCACGCTCAATGTAAAAGACATTCATAAGCTTTTGCAGGTTTTCCCTGATTAAAAAAAATTAAAAAAACATTTGACATCTTTTGTGATTAGTGATATATTTATAGCGCCTACCCACGGAATTCGAAAATCTAACAAATAGGAGCCCAAAAATGAAGCCTAAAAATCTGAGCAAAAAACTAATCCTAAACAAAGAAACAATCGACAATCTCACTTATGATCAGATGCTGAAAAACCGGGCCGGTGGCGATCCCACAGAGCCCCCCCTGGCCAGTTGTAATGACTTCGATGTAACCAGATGCGCTATCTGCACAGAACCAACCACAGAACCGCAGCCCATGCCAGGAACCAATTATTGCTAACATAATACGTTAGCCGTTAGCCGTTAGCCGTTTGCCGTTAGCCGTAATATGTTATAGCCACAGCATTCCTGGGATACCTCTCAAAATCCTGGTGTTTAGGTTGAGGCCTTGAGCTTAAAAGAAGGGATATTTTTATCTCTTTTATCATCCCTTTCATGCTGATTCTCCGTATTTTGTGTTTATTTTTTATCTAACACGTATCGCACGATCCGTGCCAGATCGCTTTTAATGATGGGTTTCATAACAAAGGCATCTACTTCAAGCGCGTTTATTCTCTCCCTGGCAATGGTATCGCTGAACCCGGAGCAGAGAATAACAGGAATATCGGGTCGGATACGCCTCACTTCTTTAGCCAACTGGGCACCGGTCATACCAGGCATAGTAAGATCACTAATAACGAGATCAAAACCATCCGGTTCTTTTTTGAACGTCTCTAATGCCTCCAGGGCATCTGATTTTCCTTTCACGTGATATCCCAGTCGTTCCAGTATTCGGGTGCCTGCCTTTGCCAGAGGCACTTCATCATCCACCAGCAGTATCCGCTCGCTGCCGCCGGGAATCTTTTCTGTTATTTGGACCTTGGGTTCTATATCACCCTCGAAGCGAGGAAAAAGAGTATGAAAGGTTGTCCCTTTTCCAGGTGCGCTGTAAACAGAAATATCACCGCCGTGACTTTTCACAATCCCATGAATCACCGCCAACCCCATCCCCGAACCTTCGCCTACTTTTTTGGTGGAAAAATAGGGATCAAAAATATGTTTCATCAACTCCGGTTGAATCCCAAGGCCGGTGTCACTGACCGACAACCTCAGGTAGGCACCGGGTTGAATATCATGGTATTTTTTGATATCTTCCTCATCCAGGTAGACTTCTTCCACACATACTTCAAATACCCCGCCATTCTTTCTCATGGCATGCGCCGCATTGGTACCGAAATTCATCATGATCTGGTTTATTTGACCGGGGTCCGCCAGTATAACATCCGAATCCGTGCGAATTTTCTGGCGAATTTCAATGGTGGCGGGCAGCGAGGACCTCAGCAATTTCAGGGCTTCTTTGACCAGGGGACCGAGCTTTAAAGGCATTCGCTTTTGTGGAGGACTACCCTGGTGGCTAAAGGTGAGAATCTGCTTCACCAGTTCCGCTCCCCGTTTCACCGCAGCCACGATTTGCTCCGCATCTTTACGCAGACGTTTCACATCACTCTTCTCAACTCCCTCTGTTTCCTCCGGGAGATCATCAAGTATGGATTCTGAATAGCTCACAATCACCGCCAGTATGTTATTGAAATCATGGGCAATCCCCCTGGCCAATGTACCGATGGCCTCCATCTTCTGGGCCTGGATTAACTGCTGCTCAAGCCTTTTCTGCTGGGTAATATCCCTGACGATTCCCCGATAGGCAATTACTTTACCTTGTTTATCCCGTACCAGGTTGGCCGTCATTAAGGTGGTCCTGGGCTCGCCATCCTTACGTTTAAAGATCAATTCATAATCTTTGACATAACCCTTATTTGTAATTTCCTCCTGCAAAGCAGCCCGATCTTCCGGCTTGTTATAAAAAGGAATAACAGAACTCAAACGTAAAACTTCTTCCTTGGTCTTAAATCCAAAAAGCGCCACACCAGCAGGATTAATATCCAGGAGTTTTCCTTCAGGGGTGGAGATAAAAATCACATCTTTAGATTCTTCGAACAGGCTGCGATACCTTTTTTCCAGGGTCTGCAGCTGATTGGTTCTTTCCTCCACTTGCTTTTCCAGGAGAACCGCCTGCCGCTTTTCCGATAAAAAGCGAAAAATAACATAAAATATAATACCTGCTGCCAAAATTATCAGTAGATAAAACCACCATGTTCTATGGAAGGGTTTAAGAATGATGATTTCCGGTGATGTGACCTCATCGCTCCATTTCCCCATGGTATTTTTAACTTTCAGGTGAAAACGGTACCTACCGGTGGACAGGTTGGGGTACCTGATCACCTGGTTATAGGGGTAGTGTTCGTTTACCCAATCTTTATCAACTCCCTCCAGTTTATGTATAAACCGGATGGCCTTTTCATCCAGGAAGGAGATTCCCCTGAAATGAAAAGCAATGGTATTGGTTTTATGACTTAATTTGACCGGTAGGTCTAAAGGGATTTTGCGGTTCTCCACTTCAAGGTATAACAGGTGAAGCTTTGGCGAAGGACTCCAGGAGTCATGATCATCGAACTGCTCATTATAAATAGAAACGCCCCGGTTGGTGCCGATCCACATTCTGCCCTTGCTGTCGACGATCCCGGCTGCCCGGTTCGTCTCCTGGCCCACCAGGCCCTCAGGTATCGAATACTTCTTTTCCTTGCTGCCGCCATCCCAACACACCACACCTCTATCCGTCCCGAACCAGAACCGCTGTCGAAGGTCCTGGACGATAAAATAGACCGGCCTGTTGATTGCAAAACCTTCTTCGTTAAATCTTTCTAACCTTTTCTTTTCATAGTCTATGAAAAACAACCCGGCCAGCGTACCGATCAGCAGCCGCCCTTGGTGGTCTTCTTTTATGGCATAAATGCTGTTGGCCGTGCTTTTACCTGGCAGCCTGTAATTTCTCCACTGTTTTTCTTTATTATCATACATATAGACACCTTCACCGGCGCTCCCTATATAAAGCACTTTTTTGGATGTCATGTATATTTTCCTCACAATCGGTCTGGGAAATTTATCGAAAGCCAGAGGAACAAATCTATTTTTTTCCCCGGTTTTGAAAAAAAGTCCCTGGTTCGTTCCTACCCATATTTTGTCGTTTTTATCGATCCACAGGCTAAAGACGTTCCCAAGCAGCCCATGGCCTTTGCCGTACCATTCTAATTTTCTTTGTTTATCGATTTTAGCCAGCCCTTTCCCCTCCGATGCTGCCCAGATGTTTTGCTTTGAATCCACTTTCATATCCAATACCCTGCAGTATGAAAGCATGGTTCCCTCTCGACCAGTTAGGGGCATTTTCCGAAACTCATTCCCATCCCAAAAGCTCAGGCCCCGGTTATGTCCTAAAACAAATTTCCCGGGTTCATACTCCACCACAGCGGTAACCTCATCTTCCAGCAATCCATGTACCATTTGAAAGTTAGCAAACCTTCGGCTCGATATTTTACTGACACCACGGTCACAGGCAATCCATACGTTCTTTTCAAAATCGATAAACATAGAATTGGCGCCATCACTGACGAGACCGGTTTGCACATGAATCGGTTCCGATATCTCGGTTTTATAATTAAAATAATAAATTTCTCTGAAGTCGCCGATATACAGCCCCCCCCGGTAATCCGGGAGCATCTTGCCCCCTGCATCTTTATTGATGAAAGATATACTTGTGTCAAACAAAACCGGCTTATAATCGCTGTTATCATCAAACACATAAAAATACCCCAGCCATCCCTGCCCATAAAACCATATCCGGGAGCCTTTTAAATGAAATCCCCGGTATTTGTCTTTGTGTTCCACACAGATCCCTTTGATTTCCGTTGTTGGTAAATGCAGCGATCGGTTCAAGCTGTTATCAACAGTACCGTCGCTTGTTAACACAGATACCCCTTTAGCAGTGGCTGCGTAACATTTCCCCTTCAATACCGCGATTCCCCTTACGGAATTGCTTAATAAGCCGTTTTTTGTGGTTAATGGTTTCCATTTCCCTTTTTTCCACAGGAACATACCCGAATAGGCGGAACTGATCACCAGTGACGGTTTACCATCTTCTTCCCACTCTTCTACCAGTTGAAATGACGTTATTTCATCCCTCTCTGAGAAGTTTACTTCCAACTCAGCGATTGGCTTCCACATGGTTTCGTTGACCTCGCGGCTCCCGTCATAAAAAACAATGACTATCTTCCCATCCTGAACGTCCTTGGGCATTGCCCAGATTCGTCCCTGCCGGTCAACCGCTATTTTTGCATAGGCAAGGGCCGGAAGCCCGTCCGACACGGTATAGTTCTTCCAGGAAACACCGTCGTAGTAAGATATCCCAACACGCGTGGCAAACCAAATCCTGCCCAGGTGATCCTGGGTGATATCGTAGACATTGGCACTGGGCAGCCCCTCTGTCTCCGAATAGCAATGCACCAGGTAGCTCTGACCGTAACAATAACTTTGGAAAGCAAAAAGATGCAAAAAAAATAAAATTCCCAAAAAAGTGCCTTTATTCACCATTTACCTCCAGCCTCATTACTATTTTAACATATTTTAAACCTGAGTGCTAATTTATACCGGTCAAAAAAATTTTTAATTTCTATTTTTAGCATTTGATTTTAATGGTATAATCACAATTTCGATTTGCCAGTATCTTGGTGGACGGCGTCCACACCCTATAGGATACTTCATGACGTTTGAAAGGTACCAACCGGGAAAACGTTGCTTTTTTTGAGCGTTTTTACAGAATATTAATAAAAATGGGAAAAACAGGCTCGTTTAAAGCGAATATCCGCAAGATGTACGTGATGCGGCTGCTGTACAACATGTATTTTATCTCAGCCGTACTGGTACCCTTCTATACCGATTGGGGAGGCATCAAATTTTCCCAGATTCTTTTTTTAAATGCCTGGTTTATGTTCTGGAATTTTTTACTGGAAATTCCCACCGGCACTGTAGCGGATTTTTTAGGCAGGAAAGTCTCCCTGGTCCTGGGCTGTGCTGTGGGTGCAGTGGGAGCACTGGTCTATGTCAGCTATCCCCACTATGTTATTTTCCTGGCGGCGGAAGTGATTTTTGCCGTTTCTTATACCCTCATTTCCGGTGCGGACGAAGCATTAGCCTATGACAGCCTTAAGGAGATAAACCAGACTGGCATCTCTAAAAAGGTCCTCTCCAGGATGGAATCGTTTAAATTGGCGGGTATCGTTGTCGGCGCTGCAGCCGGCGGTTTCATTGCCAAACACCTGGGACTGCGGATGCCCCTAATTTTGCAGGTCATCCCCCTGTCCATCGCCGGCATTATCGGGTTTACCCTTAAAGAACCCCATGTTTCTCAAAAAAAACCCACACTTTCGTTTCGTTCCTACAGGAAAATCCTTGCCGATGGCGTCACCTTCTTTTGGCGGTGCAAAATCCTGAAGCTGCTTACCCTGGATATGGTTATCGTGAATGCATTTGCCTGGATTATCATCTGGTTTTACCAGGCCCTTTTACAAAAATCCGGGGTGGATATCGTTTACTTTGGGATTGTACATATGTTTATGAGCATCTCGGAGATTTTGGTTATCAACAGTTTCATCCGCATGGAAACGTGGCTGGGTTCCAAGAAGCGGGTGCTGTTTCTCAGCGCATTTTTAACCGGATGCTCGTTTATCCTGTTGAGCGTAACCCGATTTACACCATTGGTGATAACCGGTATCCTCATTTGTGCGGCTTTCGGTCTGACCCGCGGGCCATTGTTTTCCAGTTACCTGAACAAATACATTCCATCGGATAAACGGGCCACGATTTTGTCCACCACCTCTATGCTGCGTACCTTTTCGATTGTAATCGTAAACAGTGTCTCCGGCCTCCTGGCCGATTGGTCCATTCCCTATACACTGCTGATCCTGGGTATCGCTACCATCGTGTTTTCTTTTGTCTCAAACATCAAGGAAGAAGACCTGATAGACTAAAATGCTAAAAAAAATTCAAAACGCTTGACAAAATATAATTTTATCGTTATATTTAAACTTCCAAACAAAAAAAAGTAAAACGCCAAAAGAGATAAACTCCAAATACCGACAGAAGTGAATGTTTTGCCTTTCATCGTTTCGGCGGAGAATAACAGATAATCTCGAAAACAAGGAGAGTGATTATGCATCAAAAACAAAGTGGAAGTGGAGTACTTATAAAAATCAAACAAAATAAGAGAAACGCCTTGCTGGTAAACCCGGAAGACTATTTTGACGGCAGTGCCGGGGGGATCCAGGTAGACAATACCCTTGTTCAGCGGTATAATCTAAAGGAAGGGGTAACAGTTGCCGGTCCGGTCAAAGAAGGAAATTACGGGCCCACCCTGGAGGAAGTAAAAACAATTTGCGGGCTTTCACCGGGGTTATTCAGGAAACGCAAGCCCTATACCCAACTGACCCCCATTCCCCCGGATCAGCGGTTTAAACTTTCGGTTACCGGTGAGCCGGCCATGCGCATTGTGGACCTTATTGCCCCCATTGCCAAAGGCACTCGCGGTTTAATTGTTTCTCCTCCCAGGGCCGGTAAGACGATCCTGCTGGAACAAATCGCAAAAGCGATTCATGCCCACGATCCCCAGACCCGCATCATCATGCTGCTGATCGATGAGCGTCCCGAAGAAGTGACCCACTTTCGCCGCAGTGTAACCGCCGAGGTATTGGCCAGTTCCAATGACCAGGATATCCGTCAGCACATTGCTTTGACCGAATTCGTCATGACCCACATGATTGCGGAATTGGAAACCGGTAAGGATGTGGTGGTGCTGGTGGACAGCCTGACTCGAATGGCCCGGGCCTTCAACCTGGGAAAGATTAACCGGAAAATGAAAGGCCGAATCATGAGCGGCGGACTGCAGGCAGGGGCCCTGGAAATCCCCCGCCGCTTTTTCGGACTGGCCCGAAACATCGAAAATGGAGGCTCACTGACGATCATCGCCACCGTGCTGGTGGATACCGGCTCACGCATGGATCAATTGATATTCGAAGAGTTCAAAGGAACCGGTAACAGCGAGATCATCCTGGACCGGAGCATCGCTGAAGCCCGGGTATTTCCAGCCATCGACGTGCCTGCCAGCGGTACCCGGAAAGAAGAATTACTCTATACCCCTGCTGAACTCCAGCAGATTGCCAGGTTGCGGCGGGCCCTGGCAAAAGTCAAACCCAAAGAAGGCATAGAACTCTTTCACAAATTCCTGGAAAAATACCCTACCAATGACGATTTTCTTAATGAAAAACCATAGTAAAGCGTTCTTTAAAGAACATGCTAAAAATCCGAAATTCGAATATCGAAATTCGAAACAAATTCAAATGACCAAAATTTAAAATTCAAAACAAAAGCTTCGGGCACATCAGCGAGCTTACTAAAGCTTTTAAAGATGTTTTGGTCATTTGAACATTTGAATTTCGGATTTGTTTCGAATTTCGGATTTCGTGCTTCGAATTTTAAATTCCATGCTGCCAAAATTACGTAACGTTTTACTAGTACTGTTCCTCGGGCAGATTTATAATGTCTAGCATTCTCTGATGAATATGGCCGTTGGAGGCCACGATTTCTCTCATAAACGGATCAAAGGGATTTCCTGAAAAATCCGTTACTTTCCCCCCGGCTTCCTGTACCAACAGAAATCCGGCAGCCATGTCCCAGGGATAGAGCTTGGGTTCCCAGAAACCGTCAAAACGTCCGGCCGCCGTATAACACAGATCAATAGCAGCCGCACCCATACGACGAATACCCCTGGTCCTGACAATAAATTTATTGAAATGAGCCACATTGTTCTCTTTCGCTTTGCGGCGGTCATAGGGAAAACCTGTAGCCAATAAGCAGTTACCCAGATCCGTTTCTGCGGAAACGTTGATTTTTTTCTCATTCAAAAATGCACCACCGCCCTTCACGGCATAAAACATCTCACCCAACAGTGGAGCATACACCACACCCACCGCTGCTTCCCCTTCTACCAGAAACGCAATACTCACACAAAACATAGGTAATGAATGGGCAAAGTTGGTGGTTCCGTCGAGAGGATCGATCAACCACAGGAGTTTGCTGTCTTTTTCCACTTTCAGGTTTTCCTCCCCGAGAATGGAGTGGTGGGGGAAATTTTCTTTAATGATGCCATAAATAATTCCCTGGCTCTCCATATCTACCCGGGTCACCAGGTCCACTTCTCCTTTAAATTCCACCTCCCACTGCTGTCCATAGGCATTTTTCATATACTTCCCTGCCTGAAAAGCAGCATCCCGCGCAACTGCAAGAATTTTTTCCTTATCCATTTACGATGATTTGAAATGTCTCAGGTTTAAAAAAGCAAAAATGGCAGAAACAACCATAACAATAACAGCAATCACAGTATCTTTAAGCCAAACTCCGCTGAAACCTTTGTCCAGGGCGCCAATTAGTTCAACCACCAGGATGACGTGATACAGCAATATTAAAGCAAAAACCACACATAGAACCAAACTAAAAAAATGGTAACCATATAAAATTAAAAATGCAGAGATGATTAACAACACCGGGGGCAACCCTATCAAAAAAGTAGTGAACGCCCACTCCCATCCCCTCTGGGAAGCACCACTGCCGATGCAAGCAGCAATAGGAATACCAATGACAAATATAGATGAAAAAATATACAGCGGGATTTTCAAACGCCAACTTTCTACTTTGTCTTTAGCAACAAAAAAAATAAAAACCCCCAATACCGATAAAAGATAAACCATCAACAAATAGCGTCTCCGATCAGCCCCCAGGTCAATATGAAAAAAAGGAACAGTGTGTAAATAAACATAAATGCCGCATAGTATAATGCTGGAAATAACACCGGTTAAACCAGCATAGACTCTTGTTGCCTTTTCTTCCACAGCTGACTCCATTTTATTGCCGCTTCAATCGATACATATGACACATGACACATCGGTTTACCTGCCAATATGAATTTTACCTGAAATAGAGGTAAAGGTCAAGCTGGCACCAGCGCCAGCCTCAAGCTCCAGCTTTTAGCTTTAGCTGGTGCTTGTGGCTTGTGGCTGGGGCTTAACTGTTACAATCTTTGAGGCAATAATAGATGTTGTCGATCTTAAGCTGTAGGAAGAGAAACTTTATACTTAACGATACTAATCACACCCTCTTCATCTTCCCGGGTGAGATACATATGATTGTTTTTTATCACTGGCCCGGCGGTGATGGAGTACCCGTCATCGACCTTAATTACAGCGCGGTAAAGGTACTTGCCTTCCCTGGAAAAAATATCGATTTTCCTGTTATTCGACTCTTCCGGGTCCAACTGCGAAACATGCACATAGATGAGTCCGTTGTGCACCTCGATTCTATCAAAAAAGGTAAGTTGATCCGGGAGGCTTTTTATGATCTTTTCCAGCATTTCTTTTGGGGTCCGTGAATCACGGCCGGAAAATCGCTTACGTTTCATGTCATCTGATATAGTCTTTGCTTTTCGCTGAATTCCAAAGGTGGTGATTTCTTTCCCTTCCAGGTCTGAGACAGCAATTCGATAGGAATCATTTTTGCCGTAATATAAACGTCCATCATGGTAACCCAATATCATCATGGGTGTCAGGCCCCGCACCACCATAGCAACCACCATACCACCACTTCGGGCAACACCACCCTTAAACGCATTAAACCGGGTGATCAGTTTCTCATTCCCGGATTCTAAGTTGTACAGCCTGACAGCGGCTTCCTTTCCCCTGGTGTCCACCATTAACAAGGGAGCGGATAAAAACTCCGATTTACTGATAAAAAGACTGGGCCGGCGCTGGAAATAACTGTTTCTTACCGACCGGATAAAGTCTCCATCTGCTGAAAAATAGTGAATACTATTACTGTCGGCAATAAGCATTTCATCACCCACCAGGAAGAACCGTGCTTGCTCAATCCATTTTACTTCGCCAGGGCCTTCGCCTTTTTTCCCAAAGGCTTTTAAAAATTCACCTCCGGGACTGAAAATATAATACTTTTTATTTTTGCGATCGTGAAGGTAGACCCTGCCGTTGTCGGAAACTCCCAGTTGGCGGATTTCGGCAAAAACCGCATCTCCTGCACTGTCAACCGCCCATACCTTTTGAAGTTTGAAATCCCATTCTCCTTTGGCTGGCTTGTCCGGGTTGTTGACTTTGACATCTGCGATCAATAAAACACTGGCTGCTAACAAAACAATAATTATTACTCGTAGTAGTTTCATTTTTTGGTTGAACCTCCTTTAGATTGTCTTTATTTACTAGGATGCAAAAACAGAGCAAAAAGTTGCATTGCCCTGAAAAAAAATAATTTTTTTTTATTTATACCTTGCCAACTGCCAACTGCCAACTAAAAAAGGTGCCCTGCGGGCGAGTTTAAATCGCCTGCGGCGAAAGGTTAGAAAGCCAGTGGGTCAGAAATTTTTTTACTGTAAGAATAAAGTACCTGGCACCTTCGATTGCTGTCCGCATATGAAAAGCTTTTGCGGGGGGTCCAGGGGGGCGGTTTTCTCGAAAAGAGCTCCCCTGGCCGTCGGAGACATAGGAGTTTCAGGATGGGCAGGCTTAATGTTTTTTGAGCTCACAGATATTTCTGCCCATCCTGGAGAAAAAATGCCTGGTAGTAGATCCGCACGGAGGGCAATAGGTTTTTAAGAGTGCCCGTGCGGTAGGAGAGATAAGGTGCCCTGCGGGCAATTTTAAATCACCTGCGGCGAAGGGTCAGAATTTTCTATTTTGGAATAAAGTACCTGGCACCTTCTATTTCA